>JAEEGL010920939.1_pt1 | contig 20456 bp, 12 predicted proteins | sample 9134231 | NCBI WGS metagenome assembly JAEEGL01 (sample SAMN16246548, study PRJNA631951) | gut metagenome | biome: gut microbiome; feature: rumen; material: fiber-attached | host: Bos | place: Iran: Karaj | collected 2018-10 | reverse complement strand
GATTTCTCGTTGAGGTCGATGTGCCCGTTGCTCGTGCGCTTGGCGTTGATGATGGGCAGCAGGATGGCATAGAGGTGTTCGTAATAGCGTTTCTGCAGGTCTTCGTTGAGCGCCCTTGTCTCCGCCTCGCAGCTCTGTGCGTCCTCTGCCAGGCGCAAGGCGTCGAGTTCGGCTTGACGGGCGGTGACGGCCTTGCGGCGGAACACCACGACGGCGATGGCCGACACCGATGCCACCAAGGTGAGCAATGCAAGCAGCGACCATGTGCGGGCACGGCTCTTTTCCATGAGCATTTGTTCGTTGGCGGCGGCCAACTTCATCTGCTCTTCGTGCTGCAGGCGGTGGATGTTTGCCATTGATGCCGAAGCCTCCATTTGTGCCACAGAGTCGCTGAGTTCCATCAGCAGTCTGGCATCTTCCAACGCCTCGGTCGCATTCCCGTTTTCCTTATGGATTTCCAACAACACTCGGAGCAGTTCGATTTGCGCATGGATGCTGTCGGCCTCCATATATCGTCTAGCCTTCTCTTCCGCCTCCCTTTCACGCCCTGTGTTATTCAACATATAGACTTCAGAGAGGTGGTACGCCTCTTCCTTGGCGATGGGAGGAAAATCTTCACGGGCTTGTTGCAGGGCGACTTCCACGGAGTCGGTTTCCTCGGTCTGTAGGAACACCTGGCAGCGCATCAACTGGCATTGGGCACGCAAGCGGGCCGAGTCGGCGGGGCTTTCATGACAGGCTTGCTCCAGATACTTCATGGCTTGCGCGTCATCATTCTGGGCGTAACGTGAGACACCCAGTTCGAAAAGAGTCGTGGCGGACTTTCCGGCATCACCCATCGCCTGTGCGGCATCCAATTTTCGAAGGAGACTCTTTTCCTGCAAGTCGAACAGGTTCTTCCTTTCGTATGCCTGGGCCAAGGCATGGTACAAATTGTAACAACTCTCCCGGTCCTTGCAACCGGGTGCGTAGTCAGCTGCCATGAGCATCACGGCCAACGTGCTGTCCACATTCTGTTCCTCCCTGAGTAGTATGGCTGTGTCATACAAACGTTGCACGATGGCAGTGGAATCGCCGTCGGGAGGCATCCCCTGTTCCTGCCTCCCACAGCCACTTGCCACGAGGATGAGCAAAGAGAACAATGATGACATGCATGCGAATCTTTTCATATGTTGTTTGCTTCTTGTCTGTTGAATTCCTTTTTGGTCTTCCTTCACTTCCCAACGACCTTCTTCGTGGTGCCGTCACTCATCTTGAGGATGTTGACACCTCGCTGAGGCAGACAGGCACGATGACCGGTTAAGTCGTAGCATTCCACTATTGTTGTTTGTTGGGTTGTTGTTGGTGCAATGATTCCTGACGATATGATAGGAACGATGTTTTTGAATTCACTCCAAGGAGCCGTCGTTCGATATGCTTCCAAGCTGGCTTCAGGAACATATAGTGTTGATTGGCTAAAATTAACTCTATTAAAAGCATCTTCGTCCGTCTCTGGAATAACCGTTGCCCTGCAAATCAAATCCAACTTACAGCTATGATAATCCAAAATGCTTTTTCCAATGGAGGAAACGGTACTACATATATCCAAGGTCATATCTTGCGTCCCATCCGAAAAACCAGAAAATGCAAAATCACCTATAGAGTTCACACCCTCACCCACAATATATGTTCCAACCAGATGGGAAAAATGATTACATATGGAAGCCCCATCACTATAATTTTTAGAAACAATTTCATTGCTGTTGAGTTCCACTATCTTAATTCTACATCCATAGAACGCGTCGTCTCCAATGTGCTTAACACTGCTACCGATAGAGACATAGGCAAGACTCTCACAATTATAGAAAGCACTTCCTCCTATGCTAGTCACGCTATCGGGAATGATGGCTGAGGTAAGGTTAAAGCAATTATAGAACGCACCTTCTCCTATAGTCTTCGCGTTGTCGGGAATGGCGGCCGATGCAAGTTTGTGGCATTCCCCAAAAGCGAAATCTCCTATCATCGTCACGCTGTTATCCATGGAGACCAAGACAAGACTTTGGCAGTCACAGAACGCTGCATCTCCAATACTTGTCACACCATTGGGAATGGTTACAGAGGTCAAGCTATGACATTGTTTGAATGCTTCTTCTCCTATCGTCGTCACACTATTGCCAATGGCGATGGAAGTCAGGCCAACACAACCTTTAAATGCCCCTTTTCCTATCGTTGTCACGTTGTCACCAATGAATATGGAAGTCAGTTCGATGGAATAAAAGAACGAATAGTTTTCAATACTCGTTACTTTTAATGTACGTCCATTAATTGTCACTTCTTCAGGAATAACCACTGTACCCGAATAATCAGAACTATATCCAGAACTATCAAGATTTCCAGCGGTGACAGCTAACTCCGTGCCATCATTGACGTAGTTGTAATAAACCATAATGCCATCTGCATTGGGAACTTTAATGTCATAAGCAGAAACATTTGTTCCTATTATGGAGAACAGCATGATGGAAAGCAAGTATAAGAGATTTCTATTCATAAGCTTTCTTGTATATAGTTCACATTCTTTGTTCTTGTTACTTCACAACGACTTTCTTCGTGGTGCCGTCACTCACCTTGAGAATGTTAACACCTCGCTGGGGTATGCTGGCACGACGACCGGTTAAGTCGTAGCATTTCACTATTGTTGTTTGGTTGGTTGCTGTTTGTGCATTGATTCCTGACGGTGTGATAGGAACGATGTTTTTGAATTCACTCCAAGGGGCCGTCGTTTGATATGCTTCCAGACTGGCTTCAGGAACATGCAGCGTAGCATTGAAATTGCTTGATTCAAAAGCATTGTATGTTTGGTTAGCCGTCTCAGGAACAGCTATTGCCATACAAATCACATCCGTCAGATTGTTTAGGCCTGAAAATGCTTTTCTTCCAATGTTCTTCACACCACTTCCAATGGAGACAGAGGTGACATTTCTGCATTCTAAAAACGCAAAATCCCCGATGGTTGTCACATCATTGGGAATGATGACGGAAGAAAGCCCTCGACAGCCATAGAAAGCAGAAGGTCCAATGCTCATCACGCCATCACCAATAATGACAGAAGTGAGACCGCAAGTTCGAAACGCTGCTTCTCCAATGGTCTTCACGCTATTTGAAATGGTGACAGAGGCAAGCTTGACACAACTATCAAAGGCACTTTTCCCTATAGTCGTTACATGATTGCCAATAATGATGGAGTCAAGACTTATGCAACAACGAAACGCATATTCTCCTATTGTTGTCACACTGTTAGGAATGGTGACGAATTTGAGGCTCGTGCAATTGTCGAAGGCATCATTCTCTATTATCGTAACACTATTGGGAATAGCAATGGAAGTCACATAAGGACAAAATGAGAACGCACCATATCCTATGCTCGTCACTTTTAGCGTATTGTAGTCGTAGGTCACTTCATCAGGAATGACCAGTGTTTTCATACTGGTATATATATTGAAATCACCACCTGCAACGGCTAGTTCCGTGCTATCGTTGAAATAACTGTAATAAATCATCTCTCCATCGGCATTGGGGACTTCTATGTCATGGGCTGAAAGGTTTAGGCCAACCATGCAATATGGCAAAATGAGAAGGATATGTAAAAGGTTGTAATTCATAATCTTTCTTCCGTATAATAAATATTCCTTTTTCTCAATTATTATTTTAGGTGTTTCTTCCCTTCTTGAATATAGATGCCCTTTGCAGGAGCCTGTCGCAATGCACGGCCCTGAAGGTCGTATTGTCGGCGTGCAGAGGTTGGCATGGAAATAGGGGTGTTGATGTCATCGGGAGAATTGGCAGGTTTACCGATTTCCATCATCCGACCCACGAAGAGGATGGTGTGGGTGACATTGTTTTCAAGAGTGAAATAGAAGGGATGGTCCACCACGAACGTATCGGGTGGTGAGGGAATGCCCCAATGCATTTCAACTACAGTCACCGCGGCAGACTCCGTTCCTTTTTCATAGACGCAGATTTTCCCGCTTTGATAGATATCGTCGATGAATAGACCTCCACTTCCCATCTGGCTGAAATCGGCAGCACCACAGAAGGCATCTTCCATGCCTAATGACTTGAAGATGTCTACCATGTCATACTTTCCGTCAATTTCGAATTTGGGCATTCTCAGTTCATACTCCTTGAACGGGACATTGGCATCGGTGGCGGCAAGCCAGTCTTCATAGGTGAGTTGTGGTATGCTTTGACTCTCGATTGGAAGGAAGATGGTCATGGAAAAAGCCCCTTGTCCATAAGGCAATGTCACCGTCTTGAACTTGTTGGAAGTTGTGGCGCGGCAGGAAATGTCATCCACCTTCATCATGTCCACTTCCATCTTATTTCCATCGGCGAGATAGAAATTCTCTTTTCGTGTCATATCGGTGATAAAAGGTGTAGCCCAGCAGCCGTTGAAGTAGAGCGCGTTGGTCAATAAAACGGCGATGTCACCATTGGGTTCATCAAGGATAAATGGGATGAGCTGGTGGGTTTTCTCGCTCACCCATCCGTTGATGAAGTCAACGCCCTCTTGCGTTCCAAAATCGACATTGCCTACCTCGGCATCATAACAGTTGGCCATCAGTTCTTTAAAAATTTCCGATATGGAATAGCCTGTAGCAGCCCAAACTCCGTTGGCCGTCTCGAAAACAGGGTAAAATTTTTCGTACATATCCCTCGCCTTCTCCTCCGTTCCCCAAAAGGAAAAATCGTCGTAGTTGAATTCTGGGCGATAAGTGAGCAACTCTGCTATATGCAAGTTGTATGCATTTACTTGCTCGTTGCTGTAACCATTGGTCCCCATAGCCTCCTGTATCTCGGAAAGAGTGTTTCCAACAGCTCCATTCTGCAACATCGAAAGGGCGACTTGTGCTGAAAAGGGAGAAAGAATGACATTCTTGTTTCCCTCTTCCACCACTTTGTTGAACAAGGTGAAAGCGAACTTCTGGTAGATGGTTTCCAAAGGTTCGGTTCCATCCTGGGCAATAGCTGCCATACTCATCATCAAGGTGCAAATCAAAAGAAACTTTTTCATCATAATGTTATTTTTATCATAATGTTATTATTTTATGTCGTATTACTTTCATTTGACGTATTTCTTCCCATTCAGGATAAACACACCCTTTAGTGGGTCGGTGACACGTATTCCTTGGAGATTATAATATCGATAGTCAGGAGAATTGACGATCATGGATATGATTCCAGCAGGCCAAAACTCCATCGTTCGGTTGTTGGTGAGTTTCAGCACAGTATGGCTGATGTTTTTGCGCTTGGGCTTGGTATCCCCCCCTCCCCAATGGTGCATATAATTGTCAATCAAGAAAATAGGGCCACCAAGATGTCCAACTTTGAATACGATGTCTTTATAACAAGGCAGGATGTCGCCATCTTCTATCACATCATGGTAATAACTGAGAGAATCTGCATCGATGATGACAGACTGTAATGTGAGGGCATGGGTGACAGTGTCGGTTTCGCTGTATTGCAGGCTGGTGCCTGGCTCAAACGTGCCGAAATCATAAAGCACGAATTCTTCGGATAATTCTCCACTGACATAAGCCTTGGCGTAAACCACGGTGTCGCCACGCTCTGCACGAACATACGAAGGTAGGCTTGGAATGCCAAGGGTGATTAGATTTAGATACTCCACACCCGCAAAGGTGGTGTGACCGTATAAGGCATAAGTGACTACGCTGTCGTTCTCAAACGTCACCTCCCACTGCGTCCCCTCCTTCCAAACGTCTTGCGCATGGAGTGGAAAAGTGGCGATGAGTGCCAGGAGGAAAAGATACTGTTTCATATGCAAAGTCCGCCGTGTGACAAATAGGTTTCTTGAAGTACGTTGTCTTTCTAGAAGACAAAGTTAGGACAAATTTACGAATAGTGCAACACTGTAGATGAAATGTATATCCCGAAATTCAGTCAAATGATATACAACAAGCTTTTATTCAACGCATTGAATAAAATGAAAATGTATATCAAAATGTCACTTAATTTTGCTCCTTATGTATCTTATGGGGTAAATTATAGAATAGTTTTATCGTTGAATTGATTCGTAGAACAAAGGACTGACAAAATTCGTGTAATTCGTGAAGTCGCTTGCGATTTTTTAAATCAAATTTTCGTGTTATTCGGTAGATTCGTGTTCGATGCGGTGACAATCGGGCGAAGCCCGAAATAATTTTCAATCTTCAATTTTCAATTTTCAATCGGGCGAAGCCCCAGTTTTTTTCAATCGGGCGAAGCCCGAAATATCATTCGCAAAGCAATCGCCTTGCGGTCTCAATAATCGTGTCGCGCCCCTTGGCCATATCCTCGTCAGTGAGAGATACGGGATAGTCGGGAGCAATGCCGAACTCCGTGTCCTGCTTGTCGCGGTCGTACATCGGACAGGCAGAGAAACGGATACTCCAGCCACACGGCAACTGACTCGAGAAAGGCAGACCGGCACCACCACCGGTGCGGTCGCCCACTACAATCACGTTGGGAAAACACTTCATGTATTTCACAAACTCGTTGGCTGCGCTGAACACCCCACGGTTGGTGAGCACTGCCACACGCTTTTGCCAACGTCGCCCGCTGGATGGCTTCAGATGCTGCTCCTCCATTGCGGAGAAGTCGCTGTGGCCCTTCCCCGTCTTGTGGCGGATATATCCCACCAACGTCTCCTCGTTGGTGAAACGGGCCGCCAACTCCTGTGCCGTGGAGACGAGACCGCCGCCGTTGTCGCGGATGTCGATAATCAAGGCGCGGCAGGGAGCCAGCAGACTGAGCATGTTGTCGAGGTTGCCCGCCCCTATGTTGTTGGCAAAACTGGCGTAGCGCACATAGCCGATATTGTCGTCGAGCACGCGGTAGCGCATACCGGCACTCATTCTGTAGTCGGTACCCAGGTAAATGCGCAGCAGCGTGTCGCTCACATTGGTGGGGTAGTCCTCCTGCCAACTCCATTCGCGGCCAGTGTCGAAAGCCGTGTAGATATTCACATGACCGTCGCGCAACTCCGACAGCATGTTGCAGAGCACCTCAAACATCTGGAGCCTGCTCATATTGTCGTTGAAGCGGGGGGCATAGCGGGCATGCACCTCGTTCCAGTCGAGACCGATGGCGGCCTTCTTATAGTCGAAGAAGCAGTAGTGCTCGTCGATGATGCGCCACAACGCCTCGAAGTTGCCCGAAGGGGTGTTGGGCATTTCTTCCTCTTCTACACACGCAGTGGGCAGTGTCAGCGCGCAGCAGACCAGGACGATGGCGGCAAGGCAATGGAGGAGGTGTCTGTGGATGGCTGTCATGGGATGATGTCGGTAATGGTGAAGTGCCTCACGTATCCGATGAGGAATGAGTGGGTGTAGAAATGCTGTTTCAGGTGGTTCACCTCGGCTTGCTGGTAGTCGCCGAGATAACCCACACGCCAGGTGGTGTGCAACAGGCGGAAATCCACCGTGAGCATCTGCCGAAGCGAAGGGGCAGAGGCAACGGTGGTCACCACGGCGTTGTGGTCGTAGTTGCCGAGCGAGAAGATTTCATAGTACGACTGCCCGTAGTTGGGACTGAACATGATGCCCACCAGGGGCACCGATACCTCGTAACGGAAGTGGAGTTTCGCCTTGCCCAGGTGGGTGCGGCAGAGGGCTGCCAGCGAGGGACCCAGTTGCAGCGATAAACGGACTTGGGCAGGGTTGTTGGAATTGCGCTCGTCGTAGATGAATCCCAGGTTCAGGTCGCCCATCCATCCTGCCTGCAACTGCCAGGAGTCGCCGAGATGCCAGTCGCGGCGGCGGGAGAGGTTGAGGGTGTAGAGCCCCGACATCTGACTGCCGTCGCCAGAGCGGTCCTCGCCCATGGCGATGCTCCCGTAGTGGGTGAGTTGGGTGATGAAGCGCCGTCCGGGGCGCAGCCGCATGTTCTGCGAAACAAAGCGCAGTTCCACGCCACTGTATTCCTCGGGCGAGAGATAGGTGTCGAGGGTGTTGATATGTCCTATTCCCAGCAACTGCACGTTCTCCACCTCACGACTGGCAGAGGATTGTGCGCAGAGTGGTGCTGTCCACCAACATGAGAGGAAGAGGATGAAGGCGGAAAGACAGTGGAGATAGGGCTTTCTAGAAATCTTTATCATCGAATAGGAACTGTTGACCAGTAATCTCGGTGATGACTTGCTGCTCGCTCTTGCCGGCATCGGGGTCGAGGTTCTCGGGCTCCTCTGGCTCCTCGTTGCTGTCGTCGGATTCTGGCTCTGGGAAGCGGGTGGGCTCCAGTTCCTCTACCTTGTCGATGTGCAGCGTGGTGATGCGCTTGCCGCGGGCCTTGAAGCCTTTCACGGCGATGAAACTCTCCACGTCGACCTCCAACGGCTCGCGGCTGGCGTCGGTGCCGCCGAAGTGGACGAGGATGCGTGGATAGGGCTGGTCGGTGAGCAGCAATTCGCGGTTCTCCGGGTTCTCGCCCAAGTAGTTCTGGTGGCGCTTCGTGGCCTCCATCCTGAAGCGTTTCAGATAGAGGAACCCTTGTTGCTCGGCATCGAGGAGAACGGCGCTCCACACCTTGTTGGGGTCCCATTTCTCCACAATGCGGATGTTCGACTCGAAGTGGTTGTTCACGTCGAAGTTGGTGATATAAAACTCACCGCCTTCGAGCACCACGAGGATGTAGTCGCCCTCGTTGAACTCGCCCAGCAGACGGCCGTGCTCGTCGTAGTTGAGGCGGTTGACATCGGGGTCGTACCACACCTTCCTGCCGCCGAGGGTGCTGTGGCCGTGGCTCTTCAGCGCGATGCGGTGGATGGGGTTGCGGGTAAGCAGGTTGCCCTTACTGCCACGCCCCTTGATGAGCACCTCGGAAAAGTCTTTCTCAATGAAGATTTTCTTCAGTTTGGGGTTGGGCTCCAGCGTCACCTTGATGACCTCGGCCTCACCGTTGGGGTTGCAGGTGAAGTAGACTACCCTGGAACCGGGGGTGCCCTGCGTGAGGTCGTATTCCTTGTCGCGGGCAAGACTGGTCACGTTGAAACGCTTGATCATGTAACTGCCACGCTTGCCGTCGCGGTAGACGACGTTGTAGATGGTGCGGGTGTCGTTTTTCTTGAACACCTGCACGTGGAGCACGTTCTTGCCCACGAAAATCTTCTCTGCCACCTTCACCACCTTGTACTTGCCGTCGCGGTAGAACACAATGATGTCGTCGATGTCGGAGCAGTTGCACACAAACTCGTCTTTCTTCAGACCCGTGCCGATGAAACCATCGGAACGGTTGATGTAGAGTTTCTGGTTGGCTTCCACCACCTTAGATGCCACGATGGTGTCGAAGTTCTTGATTTCGGTGAGGCGGGGATGCTGGTCACCGTATTTCTTGAGGATATACTCAAACCACTTCACGGTGTAGTCCACGAGGTGGGCGAGGTCGTAGTCTATCTGCTCTATCTCGCCCTTGATGCGGAGGATGAGTTCGTCGGCCTTGTCTTTGTTGAACTTCAGGATGCGCTGCATCTTGATTTCCATCAGCCGCAGGATATCGTCCTTGGTCACCTCGCGAATCATCTGTGGATAGAACGGGGTGAGGCGCTCGTCGACGTAGGCGCAGGCGGAGTCCATGTCGGGGGCGTTCTCAAACGGACGGCCCTTGTAGATGCGCTCCTCGATGAAGATCTTTTCCAACGAGGCAAAGTGGAGTTGTTCGAGCAGTTCGCCCTTGCGTATCTCCAGTTCGCGGCGCAACAGGTCTTTCGTGTGGTCTGCGGAATGGCGCAGCAGGTCGCTCACGGTGATGAACATCGGCTTGTTGTCTACGATGACGCAACAGTTGGGCGCGATATTGATTTCGCAGTCGGTGAAGGCGTAGAGGGCGTCGATGGTCTTGTCTGACGACACGCCGGGGGCGAGGTGAACGAGAATCTCCACGTTGGCTGCGGTGTTGTCGTCCACCTTCTTTACCTTGATTTTGTTCTTCTCGATGGCCTTGAGGATGGAGTCGATGAGGGTCGACGTGGTCTTGCTGAAAGGTATCTCGCGGATGACCAGCGTCTTCGTGTCGAGTTTCTCGATTTTAGCGCGTACGCGCAGTCCGCCGCCACGCAACCCGTCGTTGTAACGGCTCACGTCGATGGAACCGCCGGTGGGGAAGTCGGGGTAGAGTTTGAACTCCTCGCCACGCAGGTAACTGATGGCGGCGTGGCATATCTCGCAGAAGTTGTGGGGGAGCACCTTGGAGGCAAGACCTACGGCAATGCCCTCGGCACCTTGTGCAAGGAGCAGGGGGAATTTCACGGGCAGCGCGATGGGCTCCTTGTTGCGCCCGTCGTAACTCAACTGCCAGTCGGTGGTCTTGGGGTTGAAAACGGTGTCGAGGGCGAATTTCGAGAGCCGCGCCTCGATGTAACGGGGAGCAGCGGCACGGTCGCCGGTGAGGATGTTGCCCCAGTTGCCCTGGGTGTCGATAAGCAGGTCTTTCTGACCGAGTTGCACGAGGGCGTCGCCGATGGAGGCGTCACCGTGGGGGTGAAACTGCATCGTATGGCCCACGATGTTGGCCACCTTGTTGTAGCGGCCGTCGTCCATGCGCTTCATCGAGTGGAGGATGCGGCGCTGCACGGGTTTCAGGCCGTCGTCGATTTTCGGCACGGCACGCTCGAGAATAACATACGAGGCGTAGTCGAGAAACCAGTTCTGGTACATCCCGCTGAGGTGGTGCACGGCGGAGGCATCGAAGCGGTTCACCGGACGGTAGTCGGAGTGCTGCTCCTCGGGCTGCTCCTCACCGTCCTCGTCGTCGGCAAAATCGTTGTCTGATTCTTCGTCTGTCGTGTCGCTGTCATCTGACGGTTCCTCTGCGTTCTCGTCGCTAACGGGGTCTTCGGAAACACCTTCGTTTTCGAGATTCTCGTCGTTTTCCAATATTTCGTCGTCTTTCTTCTTGTCGCTCATGTCATTGTGCGTTTTTATGTGTGCAAAGGCTGTCGCCTTCGCACATTTGGGGCAAAGGTATACAAAAAAACTGAGAAAAGCAAATAGAGGCGTGTTTTTCGGGGTTTTATCCCATGTCAGGCGAAGATTTGGCAGGCATGGAATAATCTTTTATTCAAGTTCCGCAAGTTCAAACCTATTCGAAAAGAAGAGGTTATTATCAAAACGGCCTCGCAAGTCTGCCACGACAAGTGGCGGGGTGTTAGCAGGGCGAACGACGGCGGAGCGTGTTCGCGGTTCTTTCTTGTTTCTTCTTTCTGTCCAACAGAAAGAAGAAAATACCTGAATATCAATTAAATATTCAACTTGAGAAAGTTGCAACTTGAGAAAGTTGAATATTTAATCAGGACTAACCCCTGAATAACTATGCATTCCTCCCAAAAGATAGTTGACACCGAAATAGGTGATAATGACCACCAGAAACGCGCTGATCATGTAGATGTGGTAATAATGGGGTTTGCGAAGAAATCCGACCGATGCTTTGTGAAATGGCACAGCATATACCATGAGCGTGATGAGTGCCCATGACTCTTTGGGGTCCCACGACCAGTAGTTGCCCCACGACACATTGGCCCATACTGCTCCCAGGAAGATACCGATGGTGAGCAGGAAAACGGCTGGGTAGAGCAACAGTTGAGACAGGGCGGTGACCCGCTCCAGTTCATCACCTTTCTTGTGTCTTCTCAGGAGTAATGCCTGCACGCCCAACAGCCATTGCAGGGCAAACAGGGCATAGGCGCACATCACCGTCATCACATGCACGGAGAGAAGCGGTGAATGAAGCACGGGCATCAGTGGCGTGAGTTGTGAATTGCTGCCCGCCAGCATGGCTACCAACAGGCAGAATGAGGCAAGCAACGGACCGAAACCGGAGATAATGGGGAATTTCCGATGAAGAAAGATGGTGAGCAAAAGCAGTGACCAAGCCATGAACAACATGGTTTCGTGGCCGTTGCTCACGGGAATGTGCTCGCTCAGCCACCAACGCAGGCCGAGCAATAGGGTGACATACAGGGTCAACAGCGTGACGAATGTCAAAGATAACGCCTTGAGCCATGACTTTTGATGCGATGAAAGGAGCAACACTACACACAGCATCAGACTGAGAGTCAGCGCTGCGAACACGGGCCATTTCTGACTTCGCACCGTGTTGTAGAAGATTTCTGCTCTTGTGGTGTGCTCTGAGGGGAGAATGTCTGCTGTCGTGGTTGCCGAAGATGGATCGCCTGCCTGCAGCATGTCACGCTGAAAGAGTTTAATCTTCGCAATGATTTCCATAGACCTGTCGCGCTGTCCTGTTACAATGCTCTCCGTCAGGTAGTCCATGGACTGCTTGATGAAGAACTGCTCCTTGACGGGAATTTCCTTCGGGAGCGATTGTCCGCCTGGCGTGTACCAGTCTACCTTATCGCCGCTGCGATAGGGGAACATCCTGATGAACTGTCCGCTATAGAACATCTCTACCATGTGGAATTGCTCATCGGCTTCGGTCAGCGCTTTCCTGTTCATCGAACCGTCGCCCTTTCTCATTGCCTCAACGGCATCTTTGAGTTTGTATGTTTGGTATTCATCTACGAAATCACGGTAGGATGCCCACTGCCCATTGATGCCCAGCATCTGTTGCACATCACGGTTTTTTACACGAATCAACTTCTGCTGTTCCCATGGAGAGTAGTATATCATCCAACTTGCGAAAATCTCGTCGGCAGAATAGCCCGACCACGACGCGCTGCCCGAAAGTTTGGTGACAAAATCTGTTGCCACGGTGTTGAGCGGACAGATGCGGTTGTTGTAAATCACGTTGATGGTGCCTATCCGGTGGGCAATGTCCTTGTCTACCACCTGCAAGCCGTCGTCGGCACGGAGGGGTGAAGGGGATAGGGTGAGAAACATGAGGAGGACGAGTGGCTGCATGGCCTTGCGGTAGAGCGTGCGCATCTGTGTATGGCGTGACAGCAAGGTGGCGATAATGCTCACCAGCAACAGCAGGTAACCGAAATAGGTGATGGCAATGCCGTATGGGTCGTGGCTGATACCAAGCGATACTCCCTCGCCGTCGGTGTCGTAACTCGACTGGAAAAGTCGGTAACCGTCGATGTGCCCTACATGGTTCATCGATACGACAACATCTTCTCCATGGGTGTTTTGAATGATGCTCTGGTAGTCGAGAGGGGCATCGGTGCCAGGGTAGTTGACTATTTGAAACTCCTTCAATGTCAGAGAGAAATGCAGTTGATGGGGGTGCCCTTCATCGTCGGTATATGCCGACACGGCTGTTCCGATGCGAAGTCCGATGGTGCCGCTGCGTGAAAAGAGATGGGTGGTGAGCGCGCCTGCCAGAATGACGACGAATGAGAGGTGCAGCATCATGACGACAATTCGCCTGTAAAGGTGCTGCCTGACCATATACGCACAGGCAGCAGCGGTGAGGAGCATCCACAGCGCGGCAAACCACCATGTGCCGTAGATATGTTCGCTGGCAAAACGGGTGCCGCGATATTTCTCTATGACAGTGGCAAACCCTATACACACCGTGATGAGTGTGTATAGGGTGAAGATGAGTCTCTTATTTACCAATGTGGGTTAAATGGATTCAATGAAATAAATAATCTGGTCGCGTTGTTTCTTCGTCAGGTTGCGGAACTGCACCACGGAGTTGTAGGCATCGCTCGTGCCTCCTTCTTTCTTGCATCCGTGCCACATGATGGCTTCCATCACGTTGCGGGCACGGCAATCGTGCAGACGCTCCACGCCACTTCCACACTTGGCGGCCAATCCGCGTCCCCACAAGGGGGTGGTGCGGCACCAACCGGTGCGGATGTCGTTCTTCATCCACAGACGGTGCTGCACGAAATCGGTGTAGGGCCAGATTTTCTGGTGGGGATAGCGCGGCATGTCGTTGTCGGAGGTGAAGAACCTGGCGGGGTCCTGGATATGGTCTTCGCCTGTCTGCCACGACGGACGGTGACAGGCGGCACACCCTATCTGCGAAAACAGTTTCTTGCCTTCCTTGAAGTCATCGGTGGTGGTGTTGCGGGCAGCGGGCACAGCCAGTCCGCGGTGCCAAATCATGAGATTCTTGTATTGGGCATCGGTCATCTCGGCATCGAGCGACTTGCTGGTGAGATAGGTGTAAATGTCTTTCTCCAGGTCGCCGGTATGCCATTCGGGATGTGCCATCGTGGGGTCTATGCGGTTGATGTATTCGGTGAAACCGGCCTGCACCTCGGGGTCTTGCGACGACTTGGTGGCATAGTATTTCCCGGCAAGGTCGAGATAGTGGTAGCGGCGGTCGGAACGGTTCACGTTGGTGATGTTCCAGATGGCATTGGCGCCGGCTGCATCAAGAATCGGACCACGCGACAGGGCATAGGTGTAGCGCCGCACATATTTAGTGCCGTCGCCCTGCAGTGAGTTGCTGTAGTAACTTTTCCAGGTGTTGGAAGCCTGGTCCCACATGGCGGGGTTCAATGCGTCGGTGCGGCCGATGCTGTTGAAATACTCGCTCTCTGCCTTCCATTGGGCGGTAATGTCCTCGTCGGGGATGGCGTCAGTCAGTCCTGTGCCGTAGATGCCGATGGTCGATTCCAGCAAAACGCCTATCTCGTTGTTGTATTCTGCTTCGGAGAGGGTCACGTCAGTGCCGCTGCGCTGTACCACCACCGGCGCATAATAGGCCTGGTAGGGGATGGATACCTCGGGGTAGATGAGCGAATAGGTCTCGCCGTCGGGGAACTGGTTCCCCCACTCATCGGTGTAGTTGTTCCACGCTATCTTAATCTGGTTCTCGTCGATGGGGGCCTTGAAGGGCTTCACGGCGCCTGTCTGCGGCATGCCGGCCACCGAACGGATGTAGGCATTGGTGGTCTTGTCGTAGATGACGAGCAGGTAACCATTGCGGTGGGTGTCGGCCTTGTAGTCGGTCTGGCGTGCGCCATGGCCATAGCCGGGGTGACAGTAGAGGCAGCCGCGACGCACATAGACAGGACCCAGACCGTGGAAAGCACCATCGGTGTTGGTGTTGTAGTCTTTCTCAAAAAGGTATTCTCCCTCGTTGAAGGCTGTCATCATGCCGGTGCTCTCCACAGCCTTTGAGGGCTGCTTGAATGCGGTGGAGGTGTTCACCGTGGTCGTACCGAGCAGTCCGCCTGCGTAATAGTCTTCAGGGTAGTCTGAGTTGGTCGGATTGCCTATTTCCCACGTCGTGGGCGAAACATCATTGTCGTCGGAACAACCAATGGTGATCATCGTACCCATCAAGGCAATACCGAATAGGAATGGTCTGTTCATTAATCTTCAATTTTCAATCTTCAATTTTCAATTTTCAATCTCACTTACATGAGTTATTTTTTGATGTTAACTATCGATTGATAGAGTTTTTGCGCGTTGTCGGCCAGCAGACGGTAGGTGGCGAGCACCACATTGTCGACATAGTTCTCGTTGATGACCTGGCACTGTGCCTCCACGGTCTGGTTGCCGGCATATCCTGACAGTGTCTTCGAGAGTTCGTCGAGCGCGTCGTCAAGTTCGCCCAAAGCATCGATGGCTGCCTTGCAGGAGGCATCGGAGTAGTAGAGGGCAAACGGATTCTTCATACCCTTGATTTTGGCCAGGGCGGCATCGAGTTTGGTCACCACGGCGTTGGCTTGGCTGGCCAGCGCGGCATTGCCTGAGTTCTGGCAGAAATAAATCAGCGACTGCTGGGTGGGAACGGTGGCGCCCATCTTGCCATAAAGGGCATTCTTGCAACTGATGATGTTGTCGTAGAAGTCGGTGATGGAGTTGTAGGCATAAGGCGACTCGATGTAGGCAGGGTCCTCACCGGTGTAGGGCAGACCTATCTTCGAGTCTCCCACTTCACCGATGATGTCCTGGCAGCCGGAGATAATCTCAAGCGTGGCGTCGAGAGCCGTGGCCCAGTCGCCGGTACCGGGGGTCTTGAAGGCCTTGCCGAAGTTCTGAAACGAACCCAGCGAACCTTCTGCATCGCCGTCGTCGTTGATGCTGTTGTGAGTGGCCACGTAGTTGATGGCAATCTGATGGCGTTCAGCATTGCTCTCCTTCGAGTCCCATGCGGCTTCCAGCGTGGCAGTGGCGTTGTAGAGGTCTTTGGCCACAGCACAGATGTAGTTGTACTCGAGGTTGGTCAACTGACTGATGGGGCGGGGCGAACCCTGACGGAAGAGCACATATTCCAAACCATGATAACCCAGAATGCCGGAGTTGGCGGTCTTGATGAAGTTGTCGAGATTCGACATCGCCTTCTCGTCGCGCAGCACGTCAGCAAGGTCGTTGGCGGCTACTGGCCATGTGTCGGTGTGGGGGTCGATGGAGTAGACATCAGCGGCTCCGAAAAGGAAAGCCTCACTGTTCTCCCAGTTGGCACGGGCTGTCTTCCAGTCGCTGCAGGCCTTGTCGAGGGCGGCCTGTGAACCCGTAACAGTGGCGGTGTCGGCATCGTCATCGCTTGAGCATGAAACGAAGCCGGTAGAGAGAGCAACAGCAAATGCTGCGATTTTCAAAAGATTCTTACTTTTCATTGTGCTAAATGTTTATAATGATGTTATTCTGATCTCAAACCTCAGGTGTTATAGGAGTTTTCCACTATACGTGATGCCCAAGTTGATGCTTGGCTCGTTGTTGTAGGGCTGTTTGTATAGCGGGCTGTCTGATGTCAGACCGTTGTTGTTCACTTTCTCGAAGAATCGGTAGGAATACTCCCCTTTGATGGTGATTTGCTTCACAGGCGAGAAGTTCAGGCCTAATGCACACCTGTATTTCTTGGTATACTTGTACATCGACTCATAAGTGCCCGATGCCATCGTGTCGTAGTGCTCGAAGCGTCCGAAGATATACAGTTTCTCGTTCTTCTCACGCAATCGGGGTATCTGGGAGAAGATGTTGTAGCCGGCTTCTATGGCGTATGCCAGGGCATTGCTGCCGATGTTGGAATAATGGTGGGGGTTGCCGTCCTGATATTTGTGGTGTGTCCAGTTGGCCTGGTTATAGGCGGAAATCTCGTCGGCATCGCTGAAGTGGGCATAGTCCACATTGCCGCGAACAATCCAGTTCCAGCGGTTGAGCGAGAAATCCAGGGCTACGATACACAACGCTCCTGTCAGGTCGTCGTATTTGGCTCCCGGTGTGCGCAGGGTGTTGCGGAAGGTATAGCCATAATAACCGCTAAGTCCGATGCGCAGGCCCTTCAGCGAATAGTTGTCGATGCGCAAGACACCGGCATAGTTGTTGGCAACCTTGAATTCATAGGGACTGGTGGCTCCGTAATGTACGAAATTTTCAGCAGTGAAACTTTCTGAGTTCAGACCTGAGAGCAGTTGGGCCTCGTAACGCCAGTCCTTCAAACGGCCCCATAGCGAAAGGCCCACCTGGTGCCAGGTGTTGGGCATGATGGTGGCCTCGCCTTCGGGACGGTAAACGGTGAAGAACTGGTGGGGCTCGTGGTAGGCGTTGGAGTAGCCCACGGGCATGATAATCTCACCGGCCTTGATATTGAACTTGCCACCCCAGAATGCTTTGTTAATCCAGAATTGCTCGATGTTCACCTCGCCGCCTTTTTCCACCTCGGCCTCATATTCACCGGCCTCTTCGGCTTCTATCTCCACAGCAGTGCCATTACCGCCGTGTTCAAACTCTATCTCTGCGCCCATCGACCAGCCCTTGCCGAAATCGAAACCGAGGTTCACACAGACGTGGGGCAGGTCGAAACGGCCATGGCTCTTGTCGTCAGCATAGTTTTCCGGTATCTTGTAGCGATTGAAACTCTGACTGTAAAAATTTCTGCTCATCACGGCCTCGCCATATCCACCAATGTGGAGACGTGAGAGCAATTCACTCTTCTCTTCTGTTCTTGCCACTTGCCGTGTGGCTCCTGTGGTGGCATCTACGCCCATGTCGTCGGACTCCTGAGCCATTGAGCAAATGGGCAAAACTACGAGAACAACAGTGGAAATGATTGGTCTCGTCAATCGCTGAAAATTGTGCTTGAATGGATTCATGACTGCAAAATTACTCCAATCCATTTGGGCTGACAATACTCAAAAATCAGTATTCTGGATGACGTGCTTAGGTATGACTACTCGGTTACAATGAATTGAATACCATGTTCTTGTTATATGCGTTAATGAACAGTTTTTGATAATACCTTCAAATGGGGATTGCGTTCGTCAAAGAAATAATGTAATTTTGCATCCGAAATAGTATATCAACTATCACCCCGACTCCTGATAGTAGAACAAGTGGAAACTTGAAAAAGCAATATACCGATGAAAAGAATGAAACTATACGAGGCTGATGATAAGATGATCGACCTTATCAGTGATAATTATAGCATGTTGCAGGGACTAAACGCCTTCGGCATCCACCTTGGTTTTGGTGACAAGACCGTCAGCAAGATTTGCGACGAGCAGGGGGTGGATTGCCATACCTTCCTCACTGTCGTCAATTTCCTCATCAATGGATATGCCCCAAAGAATACCGACGACACGATTTCCGTGAAAACATTGCTCGATTACCTGCGTGCCTCGCATCGGTTCTTCCTTGACTTCCAGTTGCCGTCTATTCGGAAAAAACTGGAAGAGAGCCTTAGCAAAAGCGATAGCCTCTCCGTACTGATTCTGCGCCTTTATGATGAGTATGCGCACGACATCCAACTGCACATGAAATATGAGGAGAAAACGCTTTTCCCGTATGTCGAGGCACTCATCCGGGGAGAGAAAAAGGCCGACTACAATGTGGAAATCTTCTCCAAGCATCATAGCGACACTACGGGAAAGTTTCATGAACTGAAGAACATCATCATCAAGTACTTCCCTCACGACGGACTCGCCAACAACCAACTCACAGCAACTCTCTACGATATCTACAACAATGAGGAATGGCTCTGCAACCACAGCAACGTGGAGGAGGTGTTGTTTGTGCCGGCCATCCGCTTGATGGAACAGAAGTTGAAGAATGATGATGTGTCGGCTAGGATTTCAAACATGATCACTAAGGCCGACAGCATGGAACCGCTTTCGGAACGCGAAAAGGAAATCATTGTGTGTCTCGCTCAAGGCATGTCAAACAAGGAAATTGCCAACCAACTGTTCATTTCTGTTAATACGGTCATCACACACAGAAGAAACATTTTCAGGAAGTTGCAGATTCACTCGCTTGCCGGACTCACCATCTACGCCATTGCCAATAACCTCATCGACAAACAATGCTTTTTGCATCAGTAAACAGCCTTTTTGCATCAGTAGGCAATCTTTTTGAACAAGTGAGCAATCTTGCTTCATTTCTTCTTCCATCACCTTGCTGGGGTGGAAAATTGGTGGCATTTCTACAATAATTCATGATAAATCCCTGTCCTTAACAAAAATAAACGTCTTTTTCCTTTGGGTTTCAGTGATTTTTCGTTATCTTTGCAGCGCAAAAGATTGTGTACCCGTTTCTGTACACTTGTCTGACAAGTGGAAAGATTGAAGCAGGGCAGGTCGTTTGCTTTGATGAATGTCAATGTTTGTTGGCTGTTGGAAATGTATGGTTCAGCGTGCGGAAAACAATGAAAGAATGAATGGAGTTTTACCGGGCGTAGATACTTTCCGTGGAGCCAATTTGTAATCGAATTAAAAGAAAAATGGCACAAGAAGATGTATTCAAGAAAATCGTGAGCCACTGCAAGGAGTATGGTTTCGTTTTCCCCAGCAGTGATATCTACGATGGTCTCGCCGCAGTCTATGACTACGGTCAGAATGGTGTGGAATTGAAAAACAACATCAAGGAGTATTGGTGGAAGAGCATGGTGCTGCTTCACGAGAATATCGTGGGTATCGACTCTGCTATCTTCATGCACCCCACCATCTGGAAGGCTTCGGGACATGTCGACGCCTTCAACGACCCTCTCATCGACAACCGCGACTCAAAGAAGCGCTATCGTGCCGACGTGCTCATCGAAGACCAAATGGCCAAATACGATGAGAAGATACAGAAAGAGGTGGATAAGGCCCGCAAACGCTTCGGAGAGGCTTTCGACGAGCAGAAGTTCCGGGAGACCAATCCACGTGTGCTCGACAATATCGCTAAGCGCGACGCACTGCATGAGCGCTACGCCAAGGCCATGCAGGGCCCCGACCTCGAGGAACTGAAGCAAATCATCCTCGATGAGGGTATCATCGACCCCATCAGTGGTACGAAAAACTGGACCGATGTGCGCCAGTTCAACCTCATGTTCTCTACAGAGATGGGTTCGGTGTCAGATGCCGCCAACAAAATCTACCTGCGTCCGGAGACGGCACAGGGCATCTTCGTCAACTACCTCAACGTGCAGAAAACAGGGCGCATGAAGATTCCTTTCGGTATCGCACAGATAGGAAAGGCTTTCCGCAATGAAATCGTGGCTCGCCAGTTCATCTTCCGCATGAGGGAGTTCGAGCAGATGGAGATGCAGTTCTTCGTGAAGCCGGGTACCGAACTGGAGTGGTT
>JAEEGL013040237.1_pt1 | contig 20457 bp, 17 predicted proteins | sample 9134231 | NCBI WGS metagenome assembly JAEEGL01 (sample SAMN16246548, study PRJNA631951) | gut metagenome | biome: gut microbiome; feature: rumen; material: fiber-attached | host: Bos | place: Iran: Karaj | collected 2018-10 | reverse complement strand
GTTTCTCACAATCGGCATTTGGCATCCTATTGTCATCAAGGCGGAATATCGTTGGGGAACGCACTGCTGGTGGACTTTTCTCATAATAGGCATAGTATGCATAATCGGAGCTTTGTTCATTGAAAGCACAATACTTTCGGCCGTCGTCGGTGTGTTTGGTGCATCGGCACTGTGGGGAATCGGTGAATTATTTGCACAGAAAAGACGGGTGGAACGTGGCTGGTTTCCCATGAATCCCAAACGGGCGCACGAATACGAGAAAAAATAGCACAAAATGCAAGTCGAAGGTATTCTTTTAATCATATCATTATTGTTCTTCGTCAGCATTATTGCCGACAAGGCGGGATATAGATTCGGAGTGCCTTCATTGTTATTGTTTTTGGCTGTCGGTATGCTCTTTGGCTGCGACGGGCTCGGCATTCAGTTCGACAACATTGAAATTGCGCAAGCTGTCGGTACAATCGCATTGTGCGTCATCCTGTTTTCGGGCGGACTGGACACCAAAATCGATGACATAAAACCCGTACTGCAACAAGGAATTGTGCTTTCAACCGTAGGTGTGTTTTTGACGGCACTCTTTACCGGTCTGGCAATCTGGTGGATTTTAGGACTGACGCACGAAGCAATCGGATTCGGATTGGCAACCTCACTCCTCCTTGGCGCCACAATGTCATCAACCGATTCTGCATCGGTGTTCTCAATCTTACGAGCCAAAGGACTGCGATTGAAAAACAACCTGAAACCTATGCTGGAATTGGAAAGCGGTAGTAACGACCCTATGGCTTACGTGCTGACAATCACGCTGTTAAGCATAGTTCAATCCAACGAAGACCCCAATTACCTTCTTGCAATACTCAAAGTTGTCACGCAACTCATAATCGGCGGTATTATGGGATATGCCATGGGAAAACTCATCTTATTCTTAATCAATAAGTTGAACATTGAAAACGATTCGCTCTATCCTATTTTAGTCCTTTCAAGTTGCATCTTCATTTTCTCAGCGACGTATTTCCTGCACGGTAACTGCTACTTGGCGGTTTACATAGGCGGACTGATTATGGGAAACAACAAGATTGTACATAAAAAGTCCACCATCAAATTCTTTGACGGTCTCACGTGGCTGTTCCAACTGATTATGTTCTTGATTCTTGGTTTGCTTGTAAAACCGCACGAATTGATTCCCGTAATCATTCCAGGCCTGATTGTCAGTTTTCTTATGATATTTGTGACACGACCTTTGTCGGTATTTCTGTGTCTTCTCCCCTTTAAACGCATGCAAAACCGCGATAAAATGTTCGTCTCGTGGGTTGGTCTGCGTGGTGCCACACCTATTATTTTCGCCATTTTAAGTCTAAAAGCCGACATCCCCAATGCTAACGTTTTATTTAACATTGTTTTCTTCTGCACGCTTGTATCTTTAATACTTCAAGGCACATCGCTCCCTCGCGTTGCAAAATATTTGCACGTCATAGGGAATCCCAAGGGATTGAAAAAACCAGAGAATTTCGACATTGATTTACCAGACGAGATCAAGTCGGTTGCGACGGAAATTAACGTCACATCGGAAATGCTCAAAAAAGGAAATCGTCTGATGGATATTAAATTTCCTGAAAAAACATTGGCTATTATGGTTAAAAGAGAAGCCGGATTTTTCGTTCCAACTGGAAAAACGGTATTGAAAGAATCGGATAAAATCCTTGTCATAACCGACAATTCCGAACAATTGGAAAAAGCGTTGAATATAACTCCCGAGCCGATGGGCGACACCCTTTAACTTTTATTTGCGATGTTTTGCAGCCAATTGTCCACAAGCGGCGGCAATATCACGGCCTTTGGAATAACGCACGTTCACAATCAGATTCAAGCCCTTTAAGAAATTCACAAACGCGTCAAGCGTCTGTCTGTCTGACTTTTGATACGACGCAGCCTTGTGAGGATTAAACTCTATCACATTGATTTTCACAGGAAAACGTTTCGTGAATTCAGCCAAGTCACGAGCGTGTTGCAACGAATCATTCACGCCCTTCAATAGCATATATTCAATGGTAATGCGATTATTTGTCTTTTCGTGATAATAAGCCAAGGCGTCGCTTAGTTTTGCGATAGGATTCGTCTTATTTATGGGCATCAGTTGCGTACGGAGCAAATCTTTCGGTGCGTGCAAGGAAACAGCCAAATTACAGGGAAATCCGTCATCGGCAAGTTTTATAATGTTTTTAATGATACCCGATGTTGACAAAGTGATTCTTGAAGGAGCAAGACCAACCGTTTTGGGGTCAATCAGTCGTGCAACCGACTGTGTGACAGCAACATAGTTCATCAACGGCTCGCCCATTCCCATATACACGATATTGGAAATGCTATTGCCCATATTTTTTTGGGCGTATGAATCCATTACAAAATACTGGTCGGTGATTTCGCCCACAGAAAGGTTGCGAGTAAAGCCCAGCGAAGCCGTAGCGCAAAAAGAACACTGCATTCCACACCCAACTTGCGTCGATATGCACGCCGTTACCCTATCTTTTGCAGGAATGAGCACACCTTCCACAATATTGCCGTCGTTTAACGAGAAAGCGAATTTGCAAGAACCATCGGAACTTTTTTGAGGAGTGGCAATTTTTACCGTTTGGAAAAAATAGGTTTCCGCCAATCGGTCACGGAGCGTTTGCGAAAGATTCGACATTTCGTTGAAATTTCGCACACGTTTTGTCCAAATCCACTGATAAATTTGTGTGGCACGGAATTTCTTCTCACCTAATTCTTCAAGAGAACGACTCAACTCATCAAACGACAACGATAAAATATCTTGTTTCATCACTTATTTTTTCTGCAAAAGTAAAAAATCTCGTGTATAGGCAAAAAAAAAGGACTCCGAAGAGTCCTTCTTTCTTTCAGCAGAATGAATTATTTTACTAATTCAGACAAAGCTTTTCCTGCTTTAAATTTAGCAACTTTCTTAGCTGCGATTTTGATTGTTTTACCAGTTTGTGGGTTACGACCGTTTCTTGCAGCTTTCTTTTGTACTGAGAAAGTACCGAAGCCAATCAATTGAACTGCGTTACCTTTTTTCAAACTTTCAGATACTGCTGCTACGAATGCGTTAACAGCTTTTTCTGATGCAGCTTTAGTTAAAGCTGTTTTCTTTGCGATTTCTGCTACTAATTCTTGTTTATTCATAATTTAAAAATTTAAGTTAATAAAATAATTAGTTTAAAAGTTTCTTTGTTTTTCAACTTCTACAAAAGTACGTTTTTTTCAATATCTACCAAGCTTTTTGCAAGTTTTTTCACTTTTTTTTTGAAAAATTTTGCATTTCGCTCATTTTTTACAACAATTTGCTCGCCAATTCTGCCAATTCACTCCTTTCTCCCTTGACCAAATTCATGTGAGCGAACAATTTTTGTCCTTTCATTTTTGCACTCAAATGTGACAAACCATTTGAGAAAGAATCCAAATATGGAGAGTCAATTTGTTGAATATCGCCGGTAAAGATGATTTTCGTCCCTTCTCCCGCACGGGTAATAATTGTCTTCACCTCGTGTGGCGTCAGGTTTTGTGCCTCATCAATAATAAAGAACACGTGCGAAAGCGAACGACCACGAATATATGCCAATGGGGAAATTTCGAGCGAGCCATCACGCAACATGCCGTCAATCATATCGATTTTGGCTCCGTTGTTACGAAGATTTTGCTTTATGACTTGCAAGTTATCGAACAAAGGCAACATATATGGTTTGATTTTGTCCTTCTCGCCTCCCGGCAAATAGCCCAAGTCCTTGTTTCCCAAAGCAACGATAGGACGAGCAAGCAAAATCTGGTCAAAATACTCGTGTTGTTCCAAAGCGGCGGCAAGTGCCAACAGGGTTTTTCCCGTACCGGCCGTTCCCGTAAGAGCCATCAACTGCACATCCTCGTTCATCAATGCGTGCATGGCAAACGCCTGCTCCGAATTTCGAGGCTCAATTCCCATCACCCTATGTTTATTCACTCGTGAAATAAGGTTGGTAACAGGATTATAGTATGCCATCACCGAATTTGTTCCGTTCGACAACATGAAATAATCGTGAGAATCAGGTTTGGGAATACCGATTTCCTCTGGCGTCACTACATTATTATTAGTATTCTTTGCATACAATTTATTAATGTATGATATATCGATGTTGTCGAATATCCGCACACCTTCTTCAATTCTACCCAAATCACGGATTTTGTCATTTTGGAAATCCTGGGCAATCAAGCCGATGGACTTTGCCTTCATACGAAGGTTTATGTCCTTTGAAACCATTATGACCGTACGGTCTGGATGTTCTGTTTTCACCGTTACCGCCGTGGCTATAATGCGATGATCGGGTATCTGTTCCTCGAAGGCCTGTTTTACAATTTCAGGATATTTAGCAATTGTTTTCACGAATAAACGTCCCATTCCTTCACCGAGGGAAACACCTTCCGAGAAAATCTTCTCGTTAGCCAAAGCATCCAATTCTCGTGTGAAGTTTCGGCAATTCCAGCCCAATTCATCGTTGTTCTTCTTGAACTTATCCAATTCCTCAAGTACTGTGATAGGAATCACGACATCGTTTTCCTGGAAAGCATAGATTGCTCTATTATTATGTAAGATGACGTTTGTGTCTAAAACAAAAATTTTCGGTTTCTTTTCTGCCATAATATATCATTCAAAAGATTGTCATAAAAATACACTAAATTCTTATAATTGTAGCGATTCCACGGTATTTTTTTTATTCACCAAGTAATAAACACACAATTATATAATATCATCTTCAAAAATGACGTTCATTTTCGTCCCAACATCCAAATTTCACCACTTTTTCGGACAGAAACGTTCCCGATTTCACCCCAAAATAACACTTTTTACCACCATAAAATGCTTTTACCATATTGAAACTCGTGGGAATAACTTTTTTTATGCAAGTGATTTTCTCTGCCGTACATTTGCGATAGAAAAAAACAAAAAAATATGATCTTCGCAAAACAAAGTGAACAAAAGGCAATTGTGTACAAGGAAAACGAATACACATATAATGACCTTTTAAGAATTTCAAGTGATTATGCTTCTGCCCTCACCGCACAGGCAAAACCTTCAAAAGTTTTAATTTATGCCGACAACTCCGACGAATGGGTTTTGGCATTTTACGGCTGCATCCGCACAGGCGCGACAATCGTTCCCGTTGACGCTCAATCAACCACCAAGGAACTTGCATACATATTACGTGACTGCACTCCTGAATGCATTATTACCGACGAGGCAAAAAAAGACACGGTGAACAAGGCAATGGAAATTGCAAACATTACAAGCACCGTTCTTACTGCAAATGACATAAAACGCAATCCCGATACACCCGTAACCGACATTGTTGTTGAGGAAATGGAACGAACAATGTTGCTGATTTATACGTCGGGAACAACCGGTTCGCCCAAAGGTGTAATGATTTCGGTAAAAAACATTGAATTTAACGTGAACAGCGTTTCGGTTGACGTGCCAATCTTCACCGCCGAACGAAATGTGATGGTACTGTTACCACTCCACCACGCTTTCCCATTGATGGGAACGATGATAGGTCCTCTTTCGGTTGGTGCTACAATATATATAGCAGAAAGTTTGTCTGCCGAAAGTATTTTGGGAACCTTGAAACGGGGAAAAATTGCAATTTTCGTCGGCGTTCCTCGTCTGTACGAAATTTTGTCAGGCAAAATTATGGAAACAATCAACAGCTCGATTGTTACAAAATTATTATACAAAACTGTTCAATTGCTTAACTCACAGAAGATCTCAAAAGTTGTCTTCAAGAAAGTTCATGACAAATTTGGTGGTCATCTCCTCTACCTTGTTTCTGGTGGCGCAAGTTTGCCGAAAGAAATCGGTTCTATCTTCAAGACATTGGGATTCAGCGTATTGGAAGGATATGGCATGACGGAAACAGCTCCGATGATTTGTTTCACAAGACCGTGGAACATTCGTATCGGCTACGTTGGCGAGGCTCTGAAAGGCGTTCAAGTAAAAATTGACGAAAATGGTGAAGTGTGCGTCAAAGGTGACAACGTTATGCAAGGCTACTACAATCGTCCAGAAGAAACCGCACAAGTCATAAAGGACGGCTGGCTTCACACGGGCGACATGGGCGAAATAGACGACAATTACATAAAAATCACGGGAAGAATCAAGGACATAATCGTTACTGCCAACGGGAAGAATATCAACCCCGAAGAAGTTGAGCAGGAAATCATGAAGGAATCTCCGTGCATCAAGGAAATTGGCGTATTTCTTCACAATGGCGTTTTGCAATGTATTATCGTTCCACAAATGGTAGAACTTCGTGACAAGTCGCTCAACAATATGAACGAGGTTTTGCGTATGGAAATCGAGAAATACAATCAATCAGTGGCTCAATACAAGCGAATCAAGAACATTCACATCTATTCTGGCGAACTTCCAAAGACTCGCCTGATGAAGATTCAACGTTTCAAATTGCAATCGCTCATCGAACAAAACAACGAAGAGACAAAAACCGAATCGGAAACACCGAGAAGCGAAGTTTATCTTAGACTGAAAAAATTCATCGACAGCGAAACTGGCTGTAATGCAAAAGAGAACGACCACTTTGAGATTGACCTTGCAATCGACTCGCTTGGAAAAATCGCTCTTCTCACCTACGTTGAGCAAGTTTTCAAGATTTCAATCACCGAATTGCAGTTAGACGAACTGAACACGTTGAACAAACTGACAGCCTACGTAGAACAAAATCAGACGGAAGGAACCATTAACACGAACATTTCGTGGAAAGAAATTCTTTCAACCAAGAAATATAGCACAAAAGTGCCGAAGGCAGGCATCATACAAGCAATTTGCAGCCACTTTGTCCGTTTCTTGATGCACGCGGTATATATGTTTAACTACAGAAAACACGGCAATTTCGAGATGCCAAAGCAACCATGCATCATCGTTGCTAATCACCGTAGCGCCCTCGACGGATATTTCATCACGTCAAAATTACGTCCGAACGTGGTAAAAAAGACGTTCTTTTTTGCAAAAGAAAAACATTTACATTCTCGTTTTGCTCACTTTATGGCACGCAAGAACAATGTAATCCTTATGGACATCAATAAAAACGTACGTGATTCGTTGCAACAAATGGCTGCCGTACTGCAAGCCGGCAAGAATGTGATTATTTTCCCAGAAGGCACACGTTCAAACGACAACAAACTCAAAACGTTCAAGGACAGTTTTGCTATTTTGAGCAAAGAATTGAATGTTCCTATTGTTCCTGTTGCAATTTCCGGTTCGGAACGTGCCGTGTTCAACAAAATCTACATTCCTCGCCCATTTGCGAAGATTTCGATTGACTTCCTAACGCCGGTCATTCCTAAAAAGACATCGACCATCGAAGGCATTCGCAACAACGTGGTTATGCAAATCTCTAATAGATTGCACGACTATCAAATGCAAAAGAAGCTGAAATTAGCATAGTTTCTATGAATAATCTTCACAAAGAGTTGTCATAATGCGATGACTCTTTGTGAAAATTTTTTTTGCTTAAAATCATATTTTTTATTTTAAGCAAAAAAGTCAAGGCGGACCTACTCAGTCGAAAGATCGTGCTGACAAAACTCTGTTGTAAAAAAAATGCAAATTGAAAATCAAATTTTCAATTTGCAAAAATCCTTGTAATTATTTGGTATTCTATTAGTTAGTTTTATATATTTGCATACAAATTGACAAAAATGGAATATGTAAATCGTCATATTGAGGCATATATAGAGGAAAACTTATCGGTTTTCCCTGCCGTTATCATTCTGGGTTCAAGACAATGCGGAAAGAGTACGTTAATAAAAAAAATGGCTGAACTACGAGATGACATGCTGTATCTTGATTTGCAGAATCGTAATGATTTAGCAAAATTGAACGAACCAAGCTTGTTCTTCCAGCATAATGCGGAAAAGACAATCTGTTTAGATGAAATCCAACGTTCGCCAGATATTTTCCCCGTATTACGAAGCGAAATTGATAGAAATCGCCGATCAGGACGATTTATTTTGCTAGGCTCCGCATCGCGTAATCTTATACAACATTCGTCGGAATCGTTGGCTGGAAGGGTTGGCTTGGTTGACCTTACTCCGTTTCTTGCAAATGAAATTGACGGGAAGCCGAACTACGACTATACTCAATACTGGTTTCGTGGCGGGTATCCCGATAGTTATAGTGCAGATTCCGACAGGGCAAGCTCGCTTTGGCGCGAAAATTTTATCAGAACATATATCGAACGTGATATCCCACAATTGGGATTTCAGATTGCCAGCCCGCAACTCATGAGGTTGTTGACAATGACAGCTCACGAGCATGGGCAACTGCTCAATGCGTCAAAATTTGCATCTTCAATGGATTTAACCGCTCCCACCATCCGTCATTACCTTGACGTTATGGAGCAAACGTATATTATACGCTCATTGCAGCCATATTATGTAAATACAAAGAAACGATTGGTCAAATCCCCTAAAATCTACATTCGTGACAGCGGCATTTTACATCAAATTCTTCAAATTCCTTCGTTCAACGAATTATTAGGTAATTCTATTGTAGGCAATTCGTGGGAAGGTCTTGTCGTTGAAAATGTTTGTTCTTTGGCTCGACATGCACAATGTTTCTTCTATAGAAGTGCCACGGGCGACGAAATGGATATAGTTCTGCAATATCCCAATAATCTCATTGCCATAGAATGTAAGTCATCGTCGGCTCCGTCGGTTACCGAGGGATTTTGGAAAGCCATAGAGTTTTTGAAACCTTCGCACACCTATGTGGTCGCACCTGTGGAATCTTCATATCCCATGGCTCATAATGTTGATGTGTGTAACCTAAGTGAGATATTACGGATTATTGAAGCTTTGGAAAAATAACCTTTCTATTTCGCAGATGAGCACTGCCCCGTTAGGGGCAACAGGTTGGTAGAATGAAGTTGGCAAGGAAAAATATTTCGGGGTTTCGTAAAAAGATAAATCAATAATTATATCTTTGTAAAAAATAACCGCCGTTATTTTAACGGGAAATAAATTTTGATACTTATGAAATTTTACGACAGACAAAAGGAACTTGAAACACTTGATAATGTGAGAAATATCGCATTTGAGGGCAATTCGCAATTGACTGTTGTTACAGGAAGGCGTAGGATTGGAAAGACAAAATTAATTCTCAAAAGTTGCGAAAGTACGCCGACTGTATATCTGTTTGTGTCGCGAACAAACGAGGTGGAATTGTGCAGACAGTTTGTCGAGGCGATAAGGCAGTCGTTGGACGTGTTTGTCCCCGATGGCATGTATTCTTTGCGTGATGTGTTCCGTATGTGTATGGAAATAGGCAAGAGCAAGAAATACAATCTTGTCATTGATGAATTCCAAGACTTACACCATATAAATGCTTCATTTTTCAGTTATATGCAGGATATTTGGGATAGTATGAAGGATACGACCAGCGTTAATCTCATCATCAGTGGATCCGTATATTCGATGATGCACAAGATTTTTCAGGACAGCAAGGAACCTTTGTACGGGAGGGCGAACTGCATTATGCGGATAAAACCGTTTTGCGTAGATGTGTTGAAGCAAATTTTACGTGATTATAACCCACATTATAGCAATGACGACTTACTTGCATTATATGCTTTTACGGGAGGTGTACCGAAATATGTGGAATTGCTGATGGACAGAAAATCTGTCTCGGTCAGTAAAATGATACGTCAGTTAACCGAAGAAAACTCACTGTTTATAGAAGAAGGGAATATAATGCTTATACAGGAATTCGGAAAGAAGTACGGAATATATTTTTCTATTCTTTCTGCGATAGCTTCTGGAATCAATGAACCGTCAAGGATTTTACAGGTGACAGGATTAACTACGTTAGGTGGAACGCTTGTGAGATTGGAGGAGGATTATGCCGTGATAGAGAAAAAAAGACCAATCGGAGCAAAAGAAGGCTCACAGACGGTTCGATACGAGATAAAAGACCATTTTCTAAGATTTTGGTTCAGATATATTGTCAAAAATCAGAGTCTTGTCCAATCGGGACATTATGAACGTTTGCGGGAGATTGTGGCAAATGATTATGAGACATATTCGGGCAAAGAACTTGAATATTATTTTAAAGACAAGATATTTTTGACGGAACCAGTGGAAAAAATTGGCTCGTGGTGGGATACTTCGCGTAAAGCAAACAAGGACAACGAACAAAATGAAGTGGATATTGTTGCTACCTATTACAATGAAAAGAAAGTCTTGATTGCAGAGGTAAAACGACAGAGAAAGAATTTTAAACCAGAAAAGTTTCTGAAAAAGGTTGAAAAATTGCAGACACGCTTGTTTTTTGATTATGCAATCGAAACAAAATGTCTTACTCTTGAAGATATGTGATTTTTGCGTGCCGTTAGGTACGCATGATTTCGCAATCAAATATCGTGGAACATGAATCATTGTAGGTTGTCGCAAAATGCGATAACCTCATCTCGTTCCGTCTCGGTTATTTTCAATCGCAACCAATGAGGCAGGCGAAGATTCAATTCTATCGTCTGTTACTTTTTCTCTTGAAAGAAAAGTAACCAAAAGTTCAAGACGGATGGAGGATAAAGATTTTCTTAACGCTTCGCAGCTCAGTCGGAACGTCGTACTGACAAACATCTATCGTGACAAATTGCAAATTGGAATTCGGAATAATACCATAAACCTTTATAAAACAAACGATTACTCTTTCAACGAATCACACAAACGTTGTGTAAAAGTTTTTGCATCTTCTGGTATCAAATGGTTGCCGTCAAAGGTTTTATATTCTCCCGAAGTTTGTCCGAAATCATAGTATTTCACTGCATACTTCACTGACAAATTATGCATCAATGAATCAAAAGAGGGCATATATTCACATTCTAACGCATACATATCTTTAGAAGATGGCATTCTCACCAAAACTACCCTACCATATTGTTTTAATTTTTCAATTGTTTTAACAAGATATTCCATTCTATGAGGAGAAAGTTCGCTCTTTGCAAAACCAGATTTATATTCTGCAATTTTTAATTTTGTCTCCACCTTTTCAGTTTCCTCATCATACAATCTTAAATTTTCGTACCAACCATCATCATGAAGACAAAATGTTTTCTCTTCAAGATGCAACAACACAAGCACATAACGCCATGGCTTCACATCCATTTTGTATATATATTCATAATTAGGGGAAGATGTAACAGTCTTAATTTTGGAAAGAACCGTTGAAGGAATAATCTCCTGCCCTTCTGCCGAAACAGTTGAAGAAACAGAGAAGGGATCCACTGTCAACACAAATAGTCCGTCATTTCTTGTCGTATCAAGTTTTTGGCAAATACTATTGTAATATATTTCTCCCCACGGGGAATCTGCTATCGTAAAACTATAATTATACACGTTGCCATACCCATTCAATTCAAAAACACTGGGAACCAATCCTAATGAGGAACGAGATGTTCCCAATATCATTGAAGACTGTCGTGGTGACGAAATCCGTAAATAATATGGGTCAATATAACCATTCAGCCAAAGCACAAACGAAAGTCCTATGAACAATAGAGGAACTGCAAGAACAATCAATAATCTTATGAAAAAACTTCGCATAACCTAAAATTGAAAGTAAATAAACTGAGCTGGCTGTGCCCCAAACATCAATATTAGAAATATCAATAAATAATATATGCCTATCCTTACGAACGAAGATTTAGAATCAGACAAATCCAGTCCGTGCGCCTTCTGTCGATTGAACCACTCTATTACCAACATAAGAGCAATGAGAAGGAACTCTTTTGCCATCGGTCTATATTGAACGGTTATATCTTTTCTAAAATCAAAGAAAGATGAATCGAACATGAAAGAAACATACTGTATTGCATCTCCTATCGTTTCCGACCTAAATATTATCCACCCAAAAACAACAAGGACAAAGGTAAGCAACATTTGCCCCATCTCCTTTATCGTAGGAAATAGTTTTCCATATGCTACAACGTCAATATTCTTCCTGTTTCTCCCAAGCATTATTAAAGGCAAGAAAAGCATTGCCTGAAAAAATCCCCAAACAATAAAAGTCCAATTTGCCCCATGCCAGAATCCACTCAGCAAAAAAATAACGAACGTATTGCGTACAATCTTTATTTTCGAGACACGACTTCCACCCAAGGGAATATACACATAGTCCCGAAACCAAGTAGTGAGAGAAATATGCCATCTCCGCCAAAATTCGGCAATATCACGACTAAAATATGGCACATTAAAATTCTTCATCAGTTTTATTCCAAATAGTTTAGCGACTCCTATCGCTATATCAGAATATCCAGAGAAATCACCATATATCTGAAATGAAAAAAATATTGCGACAACAAACAAAGTTGCTCCGTTTACCGTAGCATAATGGGCAAATATATTATCCACTATAGCAGCACAACCATCTGCGACAACAACCTTTTTAAACAGTCCCCATAAAATCTGCCGACAACCGTCAACAGCAGTGAAGTAATCAAATTCACGCTTTTTGAGAAATTGAGGCAGAAGGTTTGTTGCCCGTTCAATAGGTCCCGCAACTAATTGTGGGAAAAAAGAAAGAAAAGCGAAAAAAGCGAAAATGTCCTTAGTCGGTTCTATCTTATGCCTATAAACATCAATTGAGTAACTTAATGCCTGAAATGTATAGAAACTAATACCTACAGGAAGTATCACCTTGAGCAACAACCCGTCGGCAGAAAAGTTGAAAAGTTTTGCAAATTCAGTCACAAAAAAGTCGTAATACTTAAATGTTGCCAATATGGCAAGATTCAGTACAATATTTATGGTTGTAATGATTTTTCTCTGGCACTCTTTCTTATGACCATCGGCTGTCTGCTCAACTTTGAGCATCAACACACCGCTTCCCCACGAACATAGCGACGTTATGGCAATCAAAATCAGAAATCTCCAATCCCACCAACCATAAAACACATAACTTACAACTACAACAAAAGCATTCTGTAATAACAGTTGATGTTTCGACTTGTTCATAAACCTGTCGAACACAAACCAATAGAACAAGAATACTATCGGTAGGAACAATAAGAATTCTATAGAATTAAACAACATTTTTTACAACTCTTTAGTATTCTTTATATCACAAAGATACCATTAAACATGAAAACTCCTCGTAATTCTTCCCTGCCTCAAAATTTTCTCTCCAGAAATCGTATGCATTTCGGCGGTATTGTTGCTGTTGAACGGAATCTAAATTCAAATAAATGCTTATTGTTTTCGCAACATCATCTGTATTGAACTCGGCAGGAACAAGAAAACCGTTTGTGTTGTTTACAGCTTCGCCAGTACCACCTACATTGGTAGCAACAACGGGAATACCTGCCGATAGTGCTTCCATAATGCTCACAGGAATTCCTTCTGACGAACTCAAGTTTATGAACAAATCCACATATTGGCTGGCATAAAAATCAAGAATCTCGTTATTCGGAACAATCCCCCGGAATTCATAGTTGACATTGGGCAACATTTTTTTAGCCATCGCTTCAAGTTCCGCACGCAACGGGCCATCGCCAAAGTGAATCCATCGTAAATTGTTGATTTCTAATTGTGAAATAACTTCTATTATTCGGTCAACTTGCTTTACAGGAATCAAATTACTACACGAACAAATAAGAACTTCATCACATCTTCTTTCCGTCACAGGCTTTCTTTCATTTATTTTCCCGAGAAACGAAACAAACACCTTGTCATCACAGTTTCCAACATAGGTATTGAAGTACTCTTTGCCTGCTTTCGAAATAGAGATTGTTTTAGATAAATTATTCAAGATGAATCGCTTAAATGGCAAATACGGTATCGTGTTTTTATCTGCAAAGACATCCCATCTATGCGCCCTTGCCACACACGCACAACCCGAGCTCTTTCGAAGCATTGCCAAAGCCAAAGCCTTGTAATCGTGCCAATAGGAATAGAAAACGCAATCGTTCACATTGAGATGCGACTGGTCGCAGAATTGCTGTAATTCGTTCTTCAAACTCGTAGCCCGATGAATATCCACATACATTATCTTGAATGCGCTCACCCAATATTTCATAGGTAGTTTGTGGATGGCAAACGCCAACTCTCGTAAAAACATTGGTTTGAAAATACGGAAGAACGATTTTATCTTACCAACCTCCAATTTCTGTCTTGAAAACTGAACTATTTCGGCGTTAACGGGGACAAATCGGTTCAAATTCTCACCCGTTCTGGCTGATGCAGAATATAGTATCACCTTCTCAAATCGCGGAGCAATCACACGCATTTCGTCGTCAATGAAAAACTCACCAGCCGAAAGCGGATAATTGTCGCAGAGAAATATGAGCGTTTTTGGTTTCATCAAACGTTTTCTTTCGTTTTTAATCTCGTCATAAAGAATTCAGAATGAACACGTTACATAGACAATTTTCAAAATTCTCAATTCTTTGCGAATAAATTCTCATTTCATTAGACAAAAATAGAAAAAACAAAACAACAATCAAAACTCGGCGGAATGTGGTAAAAATTATTAGATTCCGCCAAGTTTCTTTTTTTCTATTTCGGAATTATCCACTTTAATCTTGCAAAATCCGTATTCTATTCTGTTCATTTCTTTTGGTGGCAAAAGAAACGAACCAAAGAAAAGCCACCGACGGACCTGCTCCGCTAAAAATCAATTGCGTTCACTAAAGGCGTTGAAGTGCCACTCTTTCGTTACACTAACGTTCTCGAGCCAAGGCACCAACGCCTTTTTACGTTCACTCCATTGATTTTCTTAACGCATCGCAGCTCAGTCGGAACATTCTGCTTTCCAACATTATCGTACGATAAACCTTTCCATTTTCAATTCTCTACTGTTTCCATCGTAGCGACAGATGCGACTTCGCAGATGAGCGTTAAAAAATTCTTTGAATGAAGCGTATAAAAGCCTCGGCTTGGCGGCGAGGGTTTGTGGGGCGCGCCATCCCCGAGGGTTTAGCGGAATGAGAAGAAATTTAGCGAAGATGCGGCGTCGCCGGCGTTCTTTGGTTACTTTCTGTAGCTGTAGACAGAAAGTAACAGAAAAGATGTAATAACGTGTTGGTTATATACGCGACGGAAGTATATAATTCCGTTCTATTTTGAAGACTTATACAACTCCAACAAACTGTCAACGTATGGGTTAATGTCATATTGCCGTGCAAATTCCTGCGCAAAAGCTGACATTTCTTGGTATTTCTGTTTATCTTTCCATATTTCAAGAATGCGATCTGCAAACTGCTCAGCATCTTGCTCACAAACCATATAGCCGTTTTTACCCTGTACAATCAGGTCGCGGTTACCGCGACCATCGAGGGTGACAATAGGAAGTCCAGCGGCCATAGCTTCTATTAAAGTCAAGCCCAACGCTTCTGAAAAAGAGGAATGAATATAAACATCCGATTTATGCAAATATTCCTCAACCGCATCAACACTGCCATGCATAAGAATCTGCGATGTCATATTGTTTCTTGAGACAGCTAAAGACACATCATTATAACACACTCCTGCCCCCAACAAATCCATTTCAAAATCAACATTCCGATTTCGTAATACTTTTGCTACCTCAACCAAAAATTTCTGATTTTTATTAGCCGTGAACGAACCCACATTTATCAGTTTCAGTTTTGTATGCTCGCCTTGTGGTTCACGATTGTAAAACTTTTCATAATCAATGGCATTTGGCAATAGTTCAACAGAATATGATTGTGAATTACAAAAATAGGCTTCTGTGTCATGGGATATTGCCACAAACGTAGTACCACCATTTGCCTTGTATCGCGAAAGCAAATATCGTTTTTCGTAGTAATTGGTCAACAACTCTTTGTTGAACAGTGTCTTAAGGCTGAAATTGCGGAATTGACGCATATTGTCATGGCAATGCGAAAACCACCTTGCTTTTGGATAGTAACACGAACGGGAAACTATTTCCGCTTCAAACAAATGGGTATGAATAACATCGGGTGCAAAATCCTCGATTGCTTTTTGCAAGGCTGCAACATTCAGAACATTTTTATGTGTTACCGACAATTGAACACTTGCGGGAATAACTTGCCAATCAATATTTTGCGTGAGAGTTGGATATGCATTATCATCAGAAAAAGTTATCAAACGTACTTGCACACCCTCGCACTTCTGTAATTGATTGCAGATATCAAGACAGAGCCGTTCGGCTCCCCCCTTGCGTAATCGTGGTATTATGTGAAGAATGAGCATCTTTTTCTAATACATAAGATATTAACAAACAAATTGTTACACGTTTATTTTGTCATTTTTCCAACCAAATTTATGACATTTTTTGTCATTTTTCCAACCATTTCCAAGGATAAATTTGTCATTTTTCAAACTTGTAGCTGAAGGATTTTTAACTTGCAACATTTACTCCGAACTTTTTAGCAATTTTACTCCGATTTTTTTGACAAACTTCAACACACAACAGATTGTAACATTTTTGAGCATTGTTGTTTCCGATGCAAATCACTAATAATCTTTAAATTACAAAATCAATTGGAAGATTTGGACGATTATTATTGGAAGATTTGGCTGGAAATTATTGGAAACTTTGGCTATATCATTTCAAATTCACTCCGAACTTTTTGATTGTTTCACTCCGAACTTTTTGAAAGACCTCAACACATAAAAATAACGGTGGTTACTTTCCATAGAAACATTCGGCACCAACAAAATCAAATGAATGTCAAATACATAACAACATTTTTCGGTGATTTGTAGAATTACTTTTCGGCAACTTAGAGATTTCTTTTGTCAAAAGACATTGATTATTTCCATTTTACACCACTAATTCCGAACTTTTGGACAAAGTTCAACACAACGGGTTGTAACACAAAAATCTTCAAATTTATACTCCGCTAAAATAACTGGAGTTATTTTTCCCAAGGTTTAAAGAACACAAATTTCTCCTTTCTGCCCCCGTTTGTCTATAACCAAACAATGCTTCCCAGCTCGTTTCGCAAAATAAGCAAATGTAGCACCATAAAGGCCAGAACCAACTATAAGATAATCATATCTCATGTATTTTGTTTTAGTTTTAGTTTTATGTTATGTTTTAGCAAATAATAACGTTGCCTACATTGTTCCATGAGAATTTCAAATCCTGTCCTCATTTTTATTTTCCGAGGATATACAAAAAGTTCACTCTCTGGATTATAACAAATCATTCCATGTTGTGAGTTTGCAATATTTGAATCATGAATAACTTGAAACCACAGTCTTTGTTTTATTGAAATAAAATCAGCCTTATCTTTCCATGCTGGGTGACCTTCTCTATATACAGTATCTATATGTGGTTTATTATAAGCTTCAATATAAGACACAAATGGGCTACTAATTATTGTATTTTTTGAAAAAAAACATGTATTCGTATTATAGCAATATCCATTGGGTAAATCAATGATGACATTATCACGTGGGACAAACTCATTTTGGATTTCCTTTATTGCAGAATTGTGAAAAGCATCATCATTATCAATACGAGTTGTTATAATATATTCCGATTGTACTTTTTCCGCTTTTATATAGTCAGACATTTCCTGGAACTGCCATTTGTCATAATCATCGGAATAACAAGGACGAAATGTAATACATTCATTTTGCCACTGCTTTATTTTATCTTTGAGCATTTCTGGAGACTTTGGGTCAAAATACACCAACCAAACAAAATTCTTACAAGTTTGGTTTATCAGCGATGGCAATGTAAACTGCTCAAATAAAGCTATGCGTTTTTCATACCAAGCTTCATCACGAACAATCTTGTTATTTTTGTCGTGTTGCCAACCAGATGCTGGAATATTAAAACGTGTTATGACATAATGAACAAATTGCATTTTGCTACAAAATTAAATCATCAACAATTCTATTAACTTTTCTTCCCTCCTCATAAGGAACGATACAGCGACATTGATTTTATACTTCAACTGTTTTGATTTCAAATCCTTACATATCGATTTCAATAAATATACAAAACCTTGCCATTTCCCATCAAGCAAATAATTTTTACTTGCATTGAAATATGAAACAGATAGTCGTCTGTTTTTCATACATCTACTGACCTTATTTGCCGGATGCAATTTCGAAAACATAAGTTTCAGTGTTTTCAGTTCCTTTTCTGATGCTTTTGATTTATTTGCAAATGCCACCGAGCGTCCTTCGTGTTCAACCTCAACTACCGTTGCCTGATTGGGAATATAAATCAATGGATATTCTGCCGTTATTCGAAACAGCAATTCCATATCCTCGCCAATAGACAATTGGGGATTGAACTGATATTTACGAAATATTTCCGTTGCACAACAAATCTGAGGTGTGGCGATAATGTCTTGTATCAACAGATCAACATCTATCGGAAATTGATACGGTTTGCCTTTTTTTAGCGTTTTGTTTCCGTTCTGTTCGTTAAAGTATTCTATATCTGTATAATAACAAGCGAGTTTCCCCTCGTTTGTTATACTATCAGCCAATTTTTCCAATCTATCGGGCAACATATAGTTATCGCTGTCCAAAAAGCAAACATACTCCCCTTTTGCATGAGCAATGCCATTGTTACGGGCAGCACTGCGCTCTGCATTCTCTTGATAAAGGTATGTTATTCGGCTATCGCCATATTGCGAAACAACGTCTTTGGTATTATCTGTACTGCCATCATCAACAATAATTAGTTCCCAATCGGTATATGTCTGCGACAACAGCGATTCCATCGCCTTCGGCAAGAAAGCGGCACGATTGTATGTCGGTATGATGATTGAAAAAAGCATATTATCTATCTTCGGGGATTATTTTTCAAGAATCTTCTTAGCAGCCATTTCAATTTTCGAAAAATAGTGAGTTTTCGAGCCAAAAAGGATGATTTATACATTGAAATCCTACTGTTCAACTCATAACAATATGAGAACCATAAGTTTGATAGTTTTTCTAAAAAGAAACACTCATCAAAAATCCGGGAAGATTGATTTACCGAGACAAGTTGCTCCAAAAACAATTTCATTTCCGTTGCAGACATTTGTATGTTTCTATAATCTTGATAATTAAGACAGCAGAAATCTTCCGCCTGCAAATCTGAGACATTGACTCCGACAATTGAAAATTCACGTTTTATGACCCTTAAACTATTCTCTTTCTGTTGATTTTTATACAAAATTGAAACAGCCTCGTCATGTTTCCTATATAAATGTAGAAATTCTGGAATATTGGCAAGTTTAGTTATATGAGACAATCGAGTGAATAACTCATAATCTTCAGCATGTAGATACGATTCGTCGTATGCTAAATCCAACTGATTTAATACAGACATCCTCATCATGCAAGACGGATGAACAATCTGTATTTGATATAATTGCTTAAAGCAAATATCACTATTTGCAACTTCGTATTTAATGACGGCAGGAGTGCCTTCGCCAAATGTCCGACACCATGTTCCCACCACTCCAACATCAGGATTTTGCTCCATATAAGACACTTGTCGTTCCAACCGATCTGGAAGACTTACATCATCGGCATCAATCCGGGCGACATATTTTGTTCTTACAAGAGACAATCCTTTGTTTAAAGTATTGACCAGCTTGAGATTCTCGGCATTTTTTACATATTGTATTCTGCTGTCATTGAACGACAAAATAATATTCTCTGTATCATCGCTACTCCCATCGTTGACAATAAGAAACACAAAATCGACATAGGTTTGCCGCAAAACACTCTCAATCGCATCTTTCAAATACGCGGCCCCATTATACACAGGCATTAAAACTGTAACCAATGGTTCATTCATGTTCTTGAAGCATTAAGTTTAAATTCTGTTCAAGCAATGTCACGTCCACCTCAATGTCTTTTCGCCATTCATCAGAATGGTTGTTGATAGTCTTACAAAACTGAACATAGTAATCGCACTGCATTTGAACTGTTAAAAACCAATAAATGAACCGATAGGTTCGTGGTTCGGTATATTCGTGCATCAATTCCAATATTTTTGTTTGAGAACGTGCAAACATAACATTTACCATCCCCGCTCCATGCAACATAACCACAAATCTTGCGTTTTGCATATAAGCCATCTGCTCCACAAACGACAAATCATCAAAATCGATTTCTTCATAACCATATTTTTTCAAAACCTGCTCCACTGCATCAGAATTCACAATTTTACGGCAGGATGCTTTTTTACGATTCACAAATATTTTTTTCGGAGTAGTAGATATGGCGGCAAGGTCTTTCTCAAAAAAGTGCTGAATAAACAAAGAAACATCTTTTATGTCATCGCCATTTAGGCACGCAGTAAACGGACGAACTTCGGGCAGCAACAAATGAGGCACCTGTACATGCACTCCTGCGGGTATTTTCTCTATTTTCAAATTCGGGAACGCCCGTAATGTTTCTTGAATATATGCTATGTTG
>JAEEGL010276386.1_pt1 | contig 20457 bp, 18 predicted proteins | sample 9134231 | NCBI WGS metagenome assembly JAEEGL01 (sample SAMN16246548, study PRJNA631951) | gut metagenome | biome: gut microbiome; feature: rumen; material: fiber-attached | host: Bos | place: Iran: Karaj | collected 2018-10 | reverse complement strand
GTACAATAACGAGCGGCCGCATGAAGGACTGGATTATTTGTATCCCGCACAGGTATACAAGTCAGTTTTCGTCGCTTGATCGAGAATCACCCCTGAGATCGGCGGCGCGGGATTTCTGAAACGTCACTCCGCTACGCTTCGTTCCGTTTCAGAAATCTTCACCAGTGTGTCATACATATTCAAAAAAATGTGTCAAGACACGGGGGCCATTATATTTTCAGTTTAATTCGCGATCCGTACAGGACGGACAGTAAAATGCCCGTCCTTCCTTTTTTAACCCGGCAACAAACAATTCCTTGACGTGGATTTAGAATTCAGTCGTTCAGTTCCAGGAATACGCAGAAATTATTATTAACGTAATCGTGATGATGTGTTTCGGGATTCTTGTTGTCCGGTGTTATTGCACACTGGAGTTCGGCATACATCTCTCCCTCGTATTCTCTCGGAATCACTCTGTATGAAACTGTCAAATTGCAATCGCATCCGCTTTCTCTGAAACGGTTATTAGCTTCATCAAGCAGGGCTTTTTCATCAATATTAGGGAGCCTTGCCGCAAAATCACTGTCAAGTATTATGGATCCAGAAATGGAGGCATAGCGAATGAATCCATATTTATCAATCTTTATGTTCGCGATTTCGGTTTTTCCCAACAAACGGTCATTTGATACAAAACTGAAGTAATAACTATCATCCTCATTTTTCGGATTAGATATTGCTATTCTATAATCGTCTTCTGTTAGGTTCAGCTTTGCCAACTTCGGTCCAATGTATTCTTTAGCAATTGCCAGAAGATCATCTGCAGTCTTTGGGTTAGTATTCTCGTTGTGCATATCTGAAGCGAGTCCATATGTCTGTAAACACAGGTGTTTTTCTCCGAGAGTATCAACATCCACGTCAATCTGAATAACCCTGGCACCGTCACGATATCCGTAATATCTGACCCACGGGCAAACATAAGAAGCCCAGTTTTCAAATTTATCTGTTGATAAATGCATATCAAAAACGATACCGTGGTACTCAAGCTGAATCTCTTCCGGGATGATACCGTTTGCAACGTCTTCTTTGAAAGTCAGTTTTCTCTCGCGCAGAACTTGCCACAGGTACTCGTCAAATTTTTCCCTGATCTGCAAATAATCATTATCCCAACGATTATAGTAATGCCCGTATTCAATATTCAAGCGTTCAGAAACGGGGCCTGTACTTTCATCGAAACTATTCCCTGGCACCACCTCAGCGGCAGAAATCGCCGATTCACTGCTACGGTGCTTATCTTTTACAGGACTTGCGCAGCTGATGAACAAAACAACAACAAATAAAATAATCAAAAACAAACTCAGAATTCTTTTCATTATTCCATTCCTTTCCATTTCAGTTTGCTTCCACAATTGCAATATTACTGAGTATGATATTGTCGTCTCCTACGGGCTGGTAGTCAGGAGTATTGACGAACGAATATGCTTGACTATAGGCATCGGAAACTATTTCGGTTATTGTTTTCGATGGGGCTATTCCATTCACTTTATTACTGTAAAACTCAAAAAATGAATATTGAAACACTGTAAAAACCTGTCTGTTCAGAACATCGGTAAAACCGATAACAATAGGTACACCTCTCGTTGATGTGGTGTGAACAAGCGAAGTCGGACCGTCTTGACCGGTTGTTCCGGAGTTATGTGATGGCTGCTATACGTCTTCTTCGTTCCTCCTTCACTAAGTAAGACGCATAAAAAAGGCAAAAGGTTCATTTTTGAATTTTTTTTATTCTACTGATAAACCAAAAAATCGCGCACGGCCGTATCGTCTGCAACTCCGGTCATGCGCACTGTGAAATGAAGATGAGATAATACCTCCCGCAGGGGAAGGAGTTCCCGTTCATGATATGCGCAAAACCGGTATTATAGATCTGTCCCGGCTTTTTCATCGCTTGGAGTCCTCCTTTTCCCTTTTTTGTTGGAACACTTAATATCCAATGCTAGTATATCAAATTTTTTAGGAGATGTCAACCATTTTCTGTAGTTTGTTTTGATTTCAGTCTTGTCTGGACTTTCCCATGTTCTATGATCATCCTGATGAGAACCTGACTTTCCCGCGGTTCTCTTATGGGTGGTTCGGTTTTTGTCTTTTTTCTCCCCATCGGATGGTTCTCTGATCATCCTTGTGAGAACCGGCCTGAAGGCAGCCCTTTTTGTTTTGCCCGCGTTCGTGATTCAGATGAAATAACGTTCGGTGTAGAGCGGGAAGACGGTGAAGCTGCCGTCGGCGAAGACGTCGATCACGGTCCCGCCGACCGCCCCGCGGCGGTAGAACGTGCAGTATCCGCTCTTGACGCCGTACGCGAAGACGGCCCCGTCCCGGTGTATGCAGGCGTCGTTGCGGTGCTCGTGGGCCGTGAAGAAGCCGGCCGTCCCGCATTCTCTGGCGGTCCGGTAGAAGCTGCCGTCGGCGTCGACCGTATGCTTCGAGTGCTCGTATATGCCTCCGTAGTCGCCGGGTCGGGTCGCGTCGAAGCTCACCCCGAACTCATATCCGTAGCACTCGCGGAAGACCTCGTCGTATACCGTGAGCGGGATGTGGAAGAAGGCCAGCGACGGCACCGTCCGCCCGTTCCTCTCCTTCGCGGTCTGTGCGACGGCGCGGTACCACGCGGTCTGGTCGGGGTATATCCCCGCCTCGTGGCAGACGAGCCCGTAATCAATATTGTCGGGCGTGATGCCCTCCTCGGGCGCCCACGGGTCTCCGACTGTCCTGCAGCCGTTCGTGTCGAGCAGAAAGAGGAGCATGACGTCGCGCCCGTCCCGCCGGATGCTCAGAGAGTAGTTGCCGTGCCCGGTCAGTCCGCCGTCGGTGAAGAGGCAGTGCGGGCACCCGGCGAAGCGCGACATCTGCCAGCGCACTCCCATCCGGCTCTCGTTGTCGTGGTTGCCGAAGATAGGAGCCCACGGGATGCCGAAGCCCTCCGCCTCGCGGCAGAACAGATCCTGCATGCGGCCGAGGTCGTCGAACTCGCCGTACACGTTGTCGCCGGCGAACACCAGCAGGTCGGGAGCCGCGCGGGCCACCGTTTCGCGGACGAAGGTGAAGCACCTCTCCTCCATCCCCGGCACGCCCTCCCTGAAATAGGCGCCCTTTATCTGCCTGTCGCGCGTGGGATTGCGCGTACAGTCAAGATCGATGATCTGCAGGTCGGAGAGCATCAGTATCCGGAAGCTCTCCTTCCCTTCACCTCGGTCCCGGCGGCCCGACGGCCCGAAATCGAGTATGTGATCGGGCTCGGTCCTGCCGCCCGCGGACCTTTTTCCGGCGCCGGATCGAACTGTATCCGCCATGTCAGATGAACCTCCGCAGCAGCTCGAGCGGGCTGTCCACGCTCCTTCCCACCTCGGACTTCACCTTTTCCATCGCGTTGTCCACGCAGTATCCCTCGAAATCGGGATCGGTGAGCATCGGCAGGTCGTTCGGGGCGTCGCCCGTCGTGTAGATCTTCTCGGGAGACGCGCCCGACAGCTTCACGTACCTCTTGAGTCCCGCCGCCTTGCTGACGTCGCGCCTGAAAAAGTCCATCGTCCGGCTTCCGGGGGCCATGCCGTGTATCCTGCCCTCCGTCACCCTCTCCACCTCGGTGCGCGAGAACTCGAGGAGCTCGGGGTCGTCGAATCCTCCGCAGAAGCCGTTGATGTTCCCGAGCTGAGAGTCGCCTATCCTGAGCTCGCCGGTCCCTGGAACGGCGTAAACGTTCTCGGGGACCGAATACGAAAGATAATACGCGTTCAGGTTCGACACACGGTAGAGCGTGCAGCCGAGCTCGCGCAGCCGGTGCGACGCGACGGCGATGTCCTCGGGGTCGAGAGTCGCGTTGTAGATGAGTTCCCACGAGCCGTCGCTCGCCGTCGCTCCGTTGTCGGAGACGACGAAATCCACCTCGAGCCCGTTCGCCCGCAGCGCGGACCTTATGCTGTTCCGGGGGCGTCCGGTTACTATACCGAAGAGATTCCCGGCCTCGCGCCAGCGTCTCACCGCCTCTTTCAGCTCGGGAGTGACGCCGCGGTAGGTGACTGTACCGTCGTAATCGGTGGCGTAGATCTTCATTGATTGCTGTTTTTCCTGTCTGTATTTCGGTAACGTTCGAAGCGGTGCCCGCACGTCAGAGAAATGCCGCCGGGAGGCCGGAACGGCCTCCCGGCGGTATATTTCCGGGCACTCCGCGGCGTCCGGAGATCACTCTCTGTCAGCCTATTCTGGCGTAGGCTTCGTAGATCTCGTCGACGTTGCGCTGCCAGGACTTCGAGCTGGCCTTCACTGCTCCCGATACCGTCTTGACGCCGTTGAGCAGGTTGTCGCCCATGACGGAATAGATAAGTCCTATCGAGTTCGTGAAGTTCATCGCGAAGTCGAACCTGAGCGAGTCGCGGATGAGGTCGAGCATGCGCGAAGCGGTCGGATCGCTCATGTATTTGTACTTGAGCGTCGTCTCGTAGTAGTCGGGCGTTATGTATTTCCAGCCGTACATTCCGAGGGCCTCGGTCACGCAGCCGACCATCTCGGGATCCGCGATATTGCCCATGACCGCCAGGGCGCTCATGGCGTCGCGGGCCGACGAGATGTATCTTTCCTGTTCGGCGTCGTACTTCGGGAACGGAACGATGCCGTAGTCAGCCTTCATCTCCCTCATGCTGGCGGCGCAGTTGAGCTTTTCGGTGAAGAAGAGCAGGTGGTCGTCGACGAAGTCCTTCGTCATGTCGGCGCCTTCGCTCACCAGCAGGACGTGGTTCGGATTGCCGTATACCGAGTTGTAGAGTTTCTCGTACGCGTTGATATACTTCTCGTTGTTAATCGTGATAAAATGCCTGCCGTCGGCGTCCTTTTCGGTTATTCCGCAGTCCCAGACGGTGGCGCACATCCTGGCGTTGTGTCCCGACATGCTCATGCCGAAGAGGTCGCCTCTGTCGGCCTTGCCGTTCCCGTTTATGTCCTCGCCGACCCCCAGCGCGATCTCGAGCATCCTGTCATACGTCCACTCGTTCGAATCGACGAGCCCGTAGACGTCGGGGATGTTGTTACCCAGCGCCAGATCCTTGTTGAAATAGGTGCACATCGTATACTCGTAGAGGCTGTATCCGATGTCTCCGACGGCCGAGAATATCTTGCCGTCGATGTCGACGTTCTCGGTGTACTGCGGGCACCACCACTTCTTGTTCAGATCGACTGCCGAGAGGTTCTTGATGTTGTACGCGTATCCGGACAGACCGATGTTCACGATATACGCCGAATGCGTCATGACCAGATCGTACACCTTCGCGCCGTTCTTGTACGCCTTCTCGACCTCGGCGAGGAAGGCTGATCTGTCGCCCCAGTTTCCGGGAGACTCGACGACCTTGAGCTTCACGCCCAGTCTCTCCTCGGTCTCGAGGTTGCGCTTCGCGACGGCCGTCTTCACGAGGTCGCCCGTCGTGTCGTCGCCGATGAACTCGTACGACGTGAGCGTCCTCGAGAGGATGACGTACTCCCCGCCGTCGAATTTTCTGTCGCCCAGCGTGTCTCGCTCGTTCTCGGGTATCGCGGCCGTCGTCTCGGCGGCCGGAGTATCCGCGGCCGGACCCGACTCCGCAGGTGTCGTTTCGCCGCTCACCGCGGGCCCTTCCGAGCACGACGCAAACAGCGCGGCGACCATGATCAGCGCAAGCAGCGCCGCGGGCAGTTTTTTAAGAAACGCGTTTTTCACTTTTCTTACCCCCAATAGATCTTTTTTCTTATGATTTGTCCCCGGATCACTTTCTGTTTCCGAACAGACCGCGGATTATAGACACGGCCGACGAGCCGAGCAGCGACGATAGAGCGCTCGACGCCGCCTGGGATACGATCTTCCCCGCGCTCTTTTTCGAACTGCCGGTGAGCGAGCTCACGAGATTCCGTCCGACCGATCTCGCGGCCGAATTCGCGGCGGACGCGGCGGCGTTCTCGATCTTTTTCCTTGTCTTTGAGCTGCCGCGGCCGGACTTCTTCCCGCTTCCGCCGTCCTCTTCCTCTCCGCTGTCCTCTTCTCCGTTCTTTTTCTTCTTTTTGTTTTCCTTTTTTTCGGAGTCGGCCTTTTCCTTTTCCTCGGCGAGCTTTCTGTTCGCCTCGCTTATGATCTCGTATGCCGACTGACGGTCGACCGCCTCGCGGTATTTGAGTTCGAATTCGTCGCCGAGGATCAGCGCCTTCACCGTCTCTCCGTCCGCCGGGCCCATGAGGCTCTGAGGAGGCAGTATGTTCGCCTTCTCGACGACCTCGGGGACGCCGTCCGGCCCTAGGAAACTGACGAGAGCCTCTCCCGTCCCGAGGCCCAGCATGGCCTCCTGCGTGTCGAAGGCGGGGTTCGCACGGAATCCGTCGGCGGCGGCCCTGACGGCCCGGAGCTCGGCAGGCGTGTATGCCCTCATGCCGTGCTGGATCCGGTTCGAGAGCTGCGCCAGCACTTCGTCCGGGATGTCCGACGGCGACTGAGTCACGAAGTACACGCCGACGCCCTTCGACCTTATGAGCTTTACGACCTGCACTATCTTCCGAACGAGCGCCTTCGGGGCTCCGTCGAAGAGCAGGTGGGCTTCGTCGAAGAAGAAGATCATGCGCGGCTTGTCGGGATCTCCGACCTCGGGAAGCTGCTCGAATAGCTCGGACAGCATCCACAGAAGGAAGGTGGCGTAGACCGTCGGGCTGCGGATGAGCTTCGCGCTCGAGAGTATGTTGATAATGCCGCGTCCGGCGGCGTCGGTGCGCATCCAGTCCCGGATGTCGAGGGCCGGCTCGCCGAAGACGCTGCCGCCTCCCTCGTCCTCGAAGGCGAGCAGCGCGCGCTGGATGGCGCCTATGCTGGCCGTCGAGATGTTGCCGTACCTGGTGGTGTACTCCGCCCGGTTGTCGCCGACGAACTGCAGCATGGCGCGCAGGTCCTTCAGGTCGATGAGCAGCAGACCGTTGTCGTCGGCCACTCGGAAGACTATGCTGAGGACTCCCTCCTGCACCTCGGTGAGGTCGAAGAGCCTCGCGAGGAAGACCGGGCCCATCTGCGACACCGTCACCCTGACCGGGTGGCCGGCCTCGCCGAAGATGTCCCAGAAACGGGCGGGATAAGCCTTGTATCCGAAGCCGGACAGGCCGAATCTCTCTATCCTCGCGCGCATGTCCGGGGTGTCGGCGCCCGGGACGCACATGCCCGAGAGGTCGCCCTTGACGTCGCTGAAAAAGACCGGGACGCCAAGGTCGGAGAACGACTCGGCCATCACTTTCATCGTTATAGTCTTGCCGGTGCCAGTCGCGCCCGCGATGAGCCCGTGGCGGTTGGCCATCCGGGGGAGCAGACAGATGTTCCTGTCCGATCTGGCCATCAGTATCTTTCCGTCGTAAAGCATCGATATGTGATCTCCTTAAAACTCCTGCGCCGGATCCGGCGTCCGCCAGGGCACCGTCCGCTGAAACAGTCCCCCGCGGAATACGGCTTGCAGCCGTCGCGGATATGCCCGGCGTTTTGCCGTTTACATCCGGTATCAGACGTCGAGTCTGCCTCCGCAGAAGGGGCAGAAGGTTCCGCCGGCGTTCTGCGCTCCGCAGTGAGGACAGAATCCGGCCGCCTGCCCTGTCTGACCCGCCTGTCCGGTCTGAGCCGTGTTCACGGTCCCCTGAGGCAGGGGCACTGATCCTCCGGCAGTCAGGGCCGCGTCCGCCGGCGTCTTTTTGTTAGGTTTGAAGGCGAACACAAGGAAAACGACGGCCAGCGCGGTCAGAACGGTCATGAGTATCACGTTCCCCGCGTTCAGTTTCAGCCCTTCGGTCGGATTCGAGAACTGAGGGAACACCGGAAGGTAGGTGATCTTCACCGACTTCTGCGACGACTTCTCGGCCCAGACCCGGACCGGGTACATCCCTCCGTCCTTCGTCCTCTGCGAATCGCTGACCGTGGTCCTCTGCGACCCGGTGTACTCCTTTCCGTCAACGGAATATTTGTAAGTCTGGGTGATGATGATGTCGTATTTGGCCTTTCCCCTGCTCTCTTCTCTCCTCGTCACATTCGTGATCTCGGCGACGGTCTCTTCTCCGGCGATCTGCAGGGCGACGGTCCTCGCCACAAAGAAGATCAGCACCAGCGCGAGCAGCACGAAAAGGACTCTTCCGAAACCTGAAAGCCCCTTTTTTCCTCCGACGTTTATTTCCATTTCCGGGTCCGCCTTTCATTGGATGGATCATATATCATCATAATTCAGATTAATTATACTACCCGTCACCGACTTTGTCAACTGATTAATTCCCCGCGGACGCAAGTCGCCGTGATCCGCTCCCGCGCCGGCCGTCCGCGGCAGACCGGATAGCCGGCCCGCCACGTCGGGACCGTCAGAACAGAAAAGTCTGCGCGATGCTCCGAAAAACATTGACGCAGACAGGAAAACTGAGATATAATAGTGTGAAAACCGATAAAAAACGAAGGAGTCTTATATGAATTTCTACGATCGCAAAGGTTATGCCGTCGCCTATACCGACGACGGCGAGAAGATCTACCTCTTTGACGGCAGCCCCGCGGCCTACCTCAGGGGGGATCTTGTGTACAGCTACAGAGGATACCTGCTCGGAAGGTTCGGGGACGGCTGGATACGCGACCGGAACGGCGCCTGCGCCCTGTTCACCGAAGGCGCGTCTGGCGGACCTGTAAAGCCCGGCAGGCATATCGCCCCGGCGAAGGCGGTAAAGCGCGCGGCGCCGCTGCGGTCCGGGCCGCAGATCCCGCCCGCCCGGCATGTCGACAGCTGCTCCTGGTCGGACCTGTCCGGCGAAGAGTTTTTCTACCAGTGAGCGCGGGAGGACGTGAAGGAAATGGGATTTCCTGAAAGGATACTGCTTCTCTGCGATCTCGAAGGCGTCGGCGGAGTGGTCGGCGTCCCCTACGAAGGGCTGCACCGCGGGACCGAACAGTGGGAGATCGCAAGACGGCAGGCCCCGCTCGAGCTGAATGCCGCGGCCGGCGCGCTCTTCGCCGCCGGAGCCCGGACGGTAGCCCTCTGGGACAACCACGGCGGAGGAGGCAACATCGATCCCTCCGACCTCGATCCGCGCATCACCGTCATAAGGCCTGACGGACCGCGCCTCGGATTTGCCGAAGGCGCCTTCGACCGTATCTGCTTTTTCGGCTATCACGCCATGGAGGGGACTCTCGGCGGCGTGCTGGCGCATACCATGAACAGCGCGAAGGTCCAGTTCTACCGGCTCAACGGCAGCTATATCGGCGAGGTCGACATCGACGCGGCGATCGCCGGCTCGTACGGGATCCCCTGCTGCTTCTTCGCCGGCGGCGACATCGCGTGCGCTCAGGCGGCGAGGGCGGTACCCGGGATCGCGACCGTGATCACAAAGACGGAGCTCGAACGCAACCGTGCGGTCTTCCGCGGCAACTCGGAGCTGCTGCCTGAGATCGCGCAGACCGTCGTCAGGGCCGCAGCCGATCCTCCGGGGCCGAAGAGGACCGCCTTCCCATGCGTGTTTGAAAAATCCTTCAAGCGCGTCGAGGACGCGGCTGTCTATCTGTCCCGCCTGCGCGCGCTCGGCCTTCCCGCGGAATATCCGTCCGATCCGGTACTCGGAAGCGACGCGCATACCGTCAGAACTCAGGTCCGCGACACCGGCGAGCTCGTGAACTGCATCTGATCGGGAACAGTGCCCCGCCTGATCGATGAGCTGCCAAAAACCGCCCTTCAGGCCGGTTTTTTGATCATTTGTCAGTCTCTGAAATAGAGATCGCGGGTGTAGACTTTATCAAGAACATCGTCGATCTCGGGGGAGTATCTGTTGGCGATTATCACGTCGGAGACCGCCTTGAATTCGTCGAGGTCGCGGATCACGCGGCTGTTGAAGAAGCTGTCCTCCTTCATTGTCGGTTCGTACACGACGACCTCGATCCCTTTCGCCTTGATGCGCTTCATCACACCCTGGATCGAGCTGTGGCGGAAGTTGTCCGAGCCCGCCTTCATAGTCAGTCTGAAGACGCCGACGGTCTTCGGACGCTTTGCGATGATCTGGTCGGCTATGAAATCCTTGCGGGTGCGGTTGGCCTCGACGATCGCCGAGATTATGTTCTGCGGGACGTCGTTGTAGTTCGCGAGGAGCTGCTTCGTGTCTTTCGGCAGGCAGTATCCCCCGTATCCGAACGACGGGTTGTTGTAGTGGTTCCCGATGCGCGGGTCGAGCCCGACGCCCTCGATGATCGACTTCGTGTCGAGCCCGCGGACAGCGGCGTAGGTGTCGAGCTCGTTGAAGAACGACACGCGGAGCGCAAGGTAGGTGTTCGCAAACAGCTTGACGGCCTCCGCCTCGGTGGGGTTCATGTAGCGTATCTCGATATCCTTCTTCACGGCGCCCCCGCACAGGAGACCGGCGAAGGTATGCGCGGCCTTCTCGAGCCTGCGGTTGCCGACCGGCACGCCGACGATGATCCTCGAAGGATACAGGTTGTCGTAGAGCGCCCTTCCCTCTCTCAGGAACTCGGGCGAGAAGAGGATGTTGTCGCACCTGAACTTCTCCCTGACGCTCTCGGTGTACCCGACCGGCACCGTCGATTTGATGACCATGACGGCGTCGGGATTCACCGCGATGACCTGCGAGATGACAGACTCGACACTCGAGGTGTCGAAGTAGTTCCGTTCGGGGTCGTAGTTCGTCGGTGTTGATATGATGACGAGCCCGGCGTCGCGGTAGGCCGTGTCGCCGTCGGTCGTGGCGGTGAGATGGAGCTCCTTCTCCGCCAGATACTGCTCGATCTCGGGGTCAGAGATCGGGCTTTTTCTTTCGTTTATGAGGTCGACCTTATCTTTTATTATATCCACCGCGGTGACCTCGTTGTGCTGTGAGAGCAGCACGGCCATCGACAGACCGACGTATCCGGTCCCTGCTACGGCTATTTTCATTTTCACTCAAATCCTCCTGTCCGGGTCTTTGTCAGATCCGGTAGTATTTTTTGTACCAGACGGCGAACTTTCGCAGCCCCGTGCGCAGCGTGACCGACGGCCGGAAGCCGAGATCGGCCTCGAGCGCCGACGTGTCGGCGTAGGTCGCGGGGACGTCGCCCGGCTGCATCGGTACGAGTTCGCTGTGTGCCGCGAGATCGTAGTCACCGGGAAGCACGCCCGCGCGGATCAGCTCCTCCGAGAGGATCTTCACGAAGTTCAGCAGGTTCTCGGGGCGGCTGCCCCCGATGTTGTACACGCGGTAGGGCGGGACCGGCAGGCCGTCGTTGCCCTCTCTGACTTCGGGAGCGCGGACGGTCACGCGGCAGACGCCCTCGACGATATCGTCGACATAGGTGAAATCACGCGAGCAGTTGCCGTAGTTGAAGATCTTTATCGTCTCTCCGCGCACAAGTTTGTCGGTGAAACTGAAATATGCCATGTCGGGACGTCCGGCCGGTCCGTAGACGGTGAAGAACCGAAGGCCGGTCGAGGGAATCCCGTAGAGCTTCGAATAGGCGTGCGCGAGCAGCTCGTCGCTCTTTTTGGTGGCGGCGTAGAGCGATACGGGGTTGTCGACCCTGTCGTCGGTCGAGAACGGGACCTTTTTGTTCGCGCCGTAGACCGACGACGAAGACGCGTATACGAGGTGCTCCACCGGGTACCTCCGGCAGGCCTCGAGTATGTTGTAGAAACCGATGATGTTGCTCTCGATGTAGACGTCGGGGTGATCGATGGAATAGCGCACCCCGGCCTGCGCCGCGAGGTTCACGGCGACGTCGAAGCGGTACTTCTCAAAGAGCGAAAAGACTGTTTCCTTATCTGCTATGCTGCCCCTGACGAAGGTCCAGCTGCAGTCGGGATGCGCTTTCGCGAGCTTTTCTGTCTCCGAGAGCCTGTATTCCTTGAGCGAGACGTCGTAGTAGTCGCTGAGGTTGTCGAGCCCCACCACGGCGACGCCCCCGTCAGTCCTCTTTATGAGCTCGCGAACGAGGTTCGCCCCTATGAATCCGGCGGCTCCCGTCACGAGGACGGTCTTTCCCCGCAGATCGATGTTCGGTGCAAGCATTTCTGTATTTCTCCTTTTCCTTCCCTTCAACTGACCGGCTCGTTATTCTGCTTCGCGGCGCGCGGCGTCAGAGCTTCACGCCGTCGGCGGGGCCGCAGATGTGCGCGCTGTATCTTCCGCGCAGCTTCGGAAACTCGGCGAGGTATCCCTCCCCGACCTTGCGCAGTATGCTCTCGCGGAAGGACGGATCGATCAGCGCCATGCAGCAGCCCTTGAATCCGGCGCCCGAGAAGCGGCCGCCGTATATGCCGTCGGTCTCTCTCATGATCTCATACAGCTTTATGAGCTCGGGCGAGCCGGTCTGCCAGTTCACGATGCTGCTCTGCCCGCTCGCGAACGACAGCCGTCCGAACTCTGCGACGTCGCCGCGGCGCCAGGCTTCGGCTCCCGCCTCGACTCTCGCGAACTCGGAGTACCAGTGCTCAGCCCTCGCCGCCCAGTTTTCGGGCAGCCTGTCCCTGTACTTCAGATAGACTTCATACGGGACGTCGCGGAGATTTGTCTCCTCGAACTTTCCGTAGTCCATGCCGGCGAACGCCTTGAGCGCGTAGGCGGCGGAGCGGCATTCGTCGACCCTCATGTTGAATTTCGACGACGCCAGCGACCGCTCGAGCCCCGAGAAGAATATCGCGATCTCAAAGGGCGGCGCCGAAGGGCTGTTCGGGATGAGCTCGTACGAGTCGTCCTTCAGGTCCATATAGAGCAGGCTGTCCTTCCGGCAGAAGATCTCGCACGACTGGTCGAGCTTGCCGCAGGCGACGCCCACGTATCTGTTCTCCGCTTCCTTCGAGATGGTTATCATCTCGCGGGGCGTGAGCTTTATCCCGTTGAGGGCGGAGAGAGCCGACAGGAAGGTTATGATGACGGCCGCCGACGACGACAGCCCGCCGATCGGCAGCTCGCCGTCGATCACCGCGCACAGGCCGATGCGCAGCGGATAGCGCGAGTTCAGCGCGACGGTCGCGCCGCGAAGATGGTCTGCCCAGTCGCCCTCCTTCTCCGGGGGCGTCGACTGCACGTGCCACTGGGCGCGCTTCGGGAACTGGAGCGACCTTATCTCGACGACCCCGTTCATCTTGGGGCCGTATGCGATGTATATCCCCTTGTCGATGGCGAACCCCGTGATCTTCCCGAGCTGGTGGTCGCTGTGCGCGCCGATCGGGCAGACCCGGTAGGGAGTGAACGCGACGTCCTTCGGAGCCTTCCCGTAGGTCCTCTCAAAGGCGTCGAGCGCCCTGATCCCGGCTCCGACCGGAGTGTATCCCACCGACGTCTTCTCCTCCGACTCGGTCACTCCGGCCGCCGCAGCGGCCTCGCGCGTCCGGCCGTCGGGAGGGAGCGGGGCGCCCTCGGGTATCTCCCACTTCTTTCCCGTTTTCCTCGCTCCGGCGACCCTGCCGTCGCGGCAGAGCATCGTCACGCGGCGCTCGGATACCTTCCATTTTTCCGCTGTCTGTCCGACATCAAGATATTTCATGACAAAAACCGTCCCAAACAAAAAATAACGTGACTATTATACACGTTATTTTTGTTTTTGTCAATATATAATTTGATATATCTGCCGCTCACGAATCGCGGAGAACCGTGGCCGCCGGCGTTTTACAGCGCCGAGCGGAGCAGTTCGAGAGGCGACTTTATAACCTTCGAGACGGCTTTGACCTCTTCCATGCCGTTCTCGACGCAGTATCCCTCGAATTCGGGGTCGTTTATCATCGCCAGGTCGTTGAGGGCGTCGCCGGTCGTGTAAACCTTCCCGGGACGTATCCCCGCGATCCGGATGTATCTGCGGATGCCCTCGGCCTTGTCGGTGTCCGACGCCACGAAGTCGTTGACGTACGGCCCCGACGACAGACCGTGCAGCCGCCCTTCAGTCGCCTTCTCGACGGCCTCTCTGGCCGCGACGCGCGTATCGCTGCTGTCGAAGACGACACATATCTCCGAGACGTGCCGCATCACGGTCATGCCGAGAGCGACGCCCTCTCCTTCCGGCAGGGCGGCAATGTCCTCCGGCGGCGCGGCCATCATCAGGTAGCCGTCGGTGTTCGACAGACGGCTGACGCAGCATCCGAATCCGGCCGAGACATTGAGCGCGGTGACGGCGTCGCGTCCGTCGACCCATGTCGACATGAGCACCTTCCCGTCGCCCGAGCAGACCGTCGAGCCGTTGTCTGCGATGAGGAAATCGACGGGCAGGCGCACCCTGTGCAGTTCAGGGAGCATGCTCGCGGCGGGCCGGCCGGTCACGATGCCGAACCGGTTTCCCGCCCGCCTCCAGGCGGTCAGGGCCTCCAGCAGTTCGGGTGTCACGCCGCCGTGCGAGACCGTCCCGTCATAGTCTGTTGCGTAAAGCTTCATCTGTCGTCGCGCGGCCCCGCGGGGGGCCGCGCCCTTCCTTTCCGTTATCGCCGTCAGAAGAGATCCGACACCGCCGAATCCTTCGTCAGCCACTGTTTCCTGATTTCCTCGTATACCTCGTCGGGCACGCGCGGGCCGGGATATGTGGTCCTCGGCACGACGCTGTCGCCCGCGACCTCCCTGTGGGTGCAGATGTTGTCGTTCCTGAATCTGTCCCTGTCGGCCTTCAGTCTGAAGTTCGGGATCTCCTTCGGCGCGTTGCCGTCGAGGACCGACCTCCACGCCATGATGCCGCACAGGCCCATGTCGCAGGCGGTGTAGACGTCGATGCACCAGTCGCCGTCGGGCCTCCCCAGTATCTTCTCGATGAAGCAGTGCGTCGTGTAGAAGTCGGATCCGCCGTGTCCGGTCGATTTCGACGGTATATCTTTGCCTATATCGTTGACAGGGCTGTATTTCGACCATTCGCCCCTGCACAGTTTTTCGCCCTCGAGGTACATGTTGAAATCCGCCTCGCCGTAGCGCTTCGACTCCATCATGCCGCCCGTTCCGTAGACCTGGTAGTTGACGCTGCCCGGCTCCATCTTGAGGCCTCCGTGGATGCTCTTGACGACGGCTCCGTTCTCGAGCGTGATCATCTCGATGGCGGCCTTGGGCGTCATGCCGATGCGCATCTGCTTTTCGGACCGGTTGGGATTCGTCTCGAATCCCACCACCTTCACCGGGCGCAGGCCGGATATCGTGATCAGCGGGCCGCACGAATGCGTGCAGTAGAAGTTCGGGAACATGCTGTTGCGCCAGTGATCCCGCTCGCCGTATGTGATGCCGGGCCAGATCGACGAACAGTCGTGGATATACTCGCCCTCGGCGTACTGGATCTCGCCTATCGCGCCCTCCCTGTATCTCTTCCACATCTCGAAGGGCGCCTTCATGTAGCAGTAGTTCTCGGCGTACGAGTAGATGAGTCCGGTCTTCTCGACCGTCTCGACGAGCTTCACGAGCTGCGCCGGCGTCTCGCCGGGCAGCACCTCAGACATGATGTGCTTGCCGGCTTCGAGGCAGCGGACTCCGAAGACCGCGTGCTCGTGCGCGTAGTTCGCGAGCACGACGGCGTCCATGTCGTGCCTGATGAATTCGTCGAAGGTAGGATAGAGCGCGACGTCGGCGCCGGCCTCCTCCGCGGCTTTTCTCACCTTCTCGAGCAGCGGCGGGTACTTGTCGCACACCGCCACAAGTTCCGCGTCGGGATGGTTCAGCAGCTGCTTTATCATCGTAAAGCCGCGACCTCCTCCGAACACGCCGATCTTCACCTTTTTTCCCATGGCTGATCTCCTTTGCAAGTGCAGATTTTCATATGTGCTTCTGTTATTTCTTTTTCTTCTTCCTGTCGTCTCTCCGCGACAGCTCGACTGCCAGGATCACGAGCAGGTTCACCGCGGCGACTGCGGCGAGCGCGATGATGCCGGCGGTCTTGAGGAAGCTGAGAGATCCCTGTCCGTCATCCGGCTCCGTCTCCGCTCCGGATGAAGTTCCGCCGGCTGTATTTGCATCGGCTGCGGTTGCGTCGGACGGGGTTGAATCGGATGAAGTTATGACCGCTGTTGTTACTTCGGATGCAGTTGTATCGGCAGTAGTTACATCTGCCGCAGTTGCTTCCGCTGTCGTGACATCTGCCGCAGTGACTTCTCCCGTTGCTGCCGCAGGACGCCCCGACGCCCTTCCGGCAAGCATGCAGATCCAGTCGCCCTTCGCGGCCCTGAGTTTCCCACCCGAGAGCGTATAGCTCCCTCCGGGAGCCGCCGAAGTCACCGCCAGGCCGAAATCGGGGTCGCTGTATTCCGAGCATACGAACGTCATCCCGCCCGACGTGAGGGTCGTCACCGACACGACGGTATCGCCCGCCTTAAGCTCGAGCTCCCGGTCGAGCTTCAGAAGATAGTACCCCTCGTCATCGAAGCTTCCCGACGCCACCGCGTCAGGTTCCCGCGCGAGGATGTCCGAAAGGCCGCCTTTTGCAGCCCAGACCCTGATATGCGCCTCAGTGCCGAGCTTCGACGTGTAGAAACCCGCTTCGGAGACCGTCATGCTATCAGCGGCGGTATATACGCTCACCGCGGCGATATCACTCCCGACTGCCGCCCCGGTGCTCCCCGACAGGGAGGCCGTCTCGGCGTGCGACAGGACGGCAAAATCCTCCGCGGCAATTCCGGTCCTGACCGACGCCGCGTAGTAGCTGTCGCCGAACGACGTTTCGTATGACACCCAGGCGTATCCGCCGTCGCCCCAGCCTTCGCCCCAGGTGTTCTTCACCCTGAACGCGCCGGTGCCGGAGCCTGCGGCCCTGCCGTCGTCCCAGCCCACGATGAGCATCGCGTGGCCGTATTTTGAGTTGTCGTATCTGTCGAAAGTCGCGACTCCCGTGACGCTGTCGTACGCGCTGCCCGGCTGAGCGACGATGCCCACCGCGCCGAATTCGGCGACCCACGTTTTGATCTTACGGACGGCCTCCTCGCGGGTGCCGTAAGAAAAGCGCGACGTCCGGTATTCGTCCACGTATCCCGAGCTCTGATACAGCCCCGCCGGGGGCATCGCGGCGGCCGCGGCCACAGATCCTATGTCGGACTGGTATCTGATGCCCTTCCCGGCCGCCCCGGCGATCAGCGCGTAGTCGGTCCCGCCTGTGCAGTCGTACCAGCTGCGGCCGCCGGAGTTTCTGTGCTCAAGTCCGTCGTATTCCGCCCGCGCGATGACGGCGGGAGAGAAGACGGTCCGCCCGCCCGGCGCGTATCCGCGCACCGCCGCGTTTATCGACAGCAGGTCGGCGCACGAGTAAGCCCAGCACAGCGGTTTGTTCTTCTGGTCGAGCACCGGAGTGACGGCCGGAGTGATGTATTTCGCCGGCAGGGCGGCTGCGCAGACCGGGCTGATGACAGCCGCCGGCTGCGGGCAGAAGGCGAAGGCGAATATCACGCACGCGGCGATGATGCGGGCCGGTATTGCAAAAATACGGTTTCTCATTTTCCTTTTTCCGGGAAACACTTGACATTCCGCCGGAAGTGTGTTATAATAAATACGAATTAACCAATTGGCTGATTTTAAGCCTTCGTAAAGATTCGGCGGTGGTAGTTTATTGAGGATAATCTACGGCAACAAAAGGGTAGAACGTTATTTTGATGACTACGGCGAAATGAAGAAAAAGATCGAATTCGCCTGGGTAAAAGCCGTAAAAAAACACATAGACAGACTCAAAGCTTCAGATACATTCGGAATCTTTTTAAAACTCGGCCTGGGTCAGCCGGAACCTTTAAAAGGCAGCCGTTCCGGCAGTTATTCACTTCGAATAACGGGGAACGTCAGGCTGATAATTCGGCCCGGCGGCAATGAAAACGATGTACTGTTATGCAACGAAATCACGATAGAAGGACTGGTCGATTATCATGGCGGAAAAGAGACATGGTATATCCCGTGACCTGATAATACATCCGGGAGAAACTATAGCGGATATGATAGAAACACGCGATCTGACGCAAAAGGAGCTTGCTCACAGGGCGGGCGTTTCCGAAGCGTTTCTGAGCGACGTGATCCGCGGAAAAAAAGATATATCCAAAAGCCTGGCGCTGGGTCTTGAGTATGCCCTGGACGTTCCCAGATCATTCTGGCTGAACCTGCAGGCAAATTACGACGCCGAGCTTCTCGCAGCCGGTGAAGAGGAGGCCGTTCGAGAGGAAGAGAAAGAAGTATACGGAAGGCTCCACGAGATCGTTTCGTTTCTCAAGAAAAAGGGGCTCGTCGCTTCGGAAGCAGGTACTGAGAGAAAAATAATCATCCTGCGAAAGATACTCCGCGTAAGCGATCTTACAGATCTCAATAAACTGGTCCCTGCCGGAGCTTTCAGGATCTCCGGCAGCTCTATAGTCGATCCATACGTATTTGGCGCCTGGCTCTGCCTGTGCAAACGCGGAGACGATTGCCACCTGAAGGCGGCATACGTCCCCGAAAAAGCCGGTCAGCTCGTGACGGACATCAAAAAAATAATGTGCGAAGATCTCTCCGATCCTCAAAGACCGCTGCACAGTCTGCTGTCCGAATACGGCATCAATTTCAGCCTTATGCGCAACTTCAGGGGAGCACCGGTACACGGTTATATCGAACGCAAGGGGAACGACACGTACCGCATGATACTGACTCTCCGCGGTTCATTTGCCGATATATTCTGGTTCTCGCTCTTTCATGAACTCGGACATATAGTCAACGGAGATCTGAAGTCCCCGTACGATTACATCGACGTTCACGGTGAAATCAATGATCAGAGAGAGGCCGCCGCGGACCGCTTTGCGGAAGACGCAATGATCGACCGCGATGCCTACAACGACTTCGCCTGCATGCACAACGGCAGTATCAAACTCTCCGACATAGAAGGATTCGCCGGATTCCAGGGCGTGCCGCCGTGTATAGTCATAGGCAGACTCCAGAACGACGGAATAATACCCTGGGAAACGTTTGCCAAATACAGAACAAGATACAAGTGGTCGGAATCCTGAAGATCCCGCTTGCTCATTCAAATGTCCCGGAAGCGAAATTACCGTCGCTTCCGGGGACTTTTTTACCCGGCTTGCCCTGAGACGCCGGTTTCTCTCCGCCTCATGATCTCCTCGCATACACGGAGATCCTCAGGGGTGTTGACGCCGCGCAGGTCGTCTCCGTCTGCCGTCATGCGGGTCTCGACGGTCCACCCTCTGCGCGCCATGAGCTCGGGGACTTCGGTGAGATAGTATTCGTGCTGCGCGTTGTCGCGGTCGACCTCTCCCAGCACTGCGAACAGCTTCCTGCTGTCAAATGCGATGACGCCCGAGAAGAGCTCGCGTATCTTCGCCTGTTCGGGGGTGCAGTCGCGGCCTTCCACGACGGCCCTGAACCGCCCTTCGCCGTCCCTGACTATCCTCGCCCACATGTCGAGCTCTGGGTTCTCCGCAGTCATGAGGACGCACGCCGCGCCCGACGCGGCGCGGTATTCGCAAAGCTCCTTCATCGGGCCGCGGCGGAAGAGGGGCATGTCGCCGAAGGTCACGAGGACGGTCCCGTCGAAGCCTTCGAAATACGGCCGGCACACCTCGACGGCGTGTCCGGTGCCGAGCTGCTCCTTCTGCTCGACGTAGCTGTATCCGTCGCCGAAATACGAGATTATCTTCTCCTTCTCATATCCGACGACGATATAGATATCCTTCTTCCGGACGAAATCCAGCTGCTCCAGCACCGTCTCGAGCAGCGGCTTTCCGCACGCCAGGTACATCGCCTTGGGCATTCCCGTGACGTCGGAACCGAGCCTCCGGCCCTTCCCCGCCGCGGGTACTATGACTCTCAAACCTTCCGCTTCCATCGGTCCGCCTTCTCTCACGCTGAAGTCTTCTGTGCGCTCACGCGTCCCAGCCGCCGCGGGCGGCGTAAAAGCCGTCCGGCACCGGGAGTCCAAGGCGCGTATACAGTCCGTGCAGTATCTTCTTTATCTCCGGGAGCTTCTTTTCCATGTCGGCCAGCAGCGCGAGCTGCGTCCGCGCGCGGTCGAGGTTCTGCCCGGGATAGAGGATGTTGTAATAGGTGTCGCCGTCGATGTGGTCGGCGAGGAACCGTATCCCGTCCTCCGACGTTATGACGGGCGCCGCGTACGGCAGGAGGAGCAGTTCGGCCTCCGTGAGCATCGATCCGCATTCCCCGAGATACCCTCTCGCGTACGCCTCGTACATCGACAGGTCGCAGCTCACCTTCGACAGGTCTTTTTCGTCGTCCTTCGCGGTATTCGTCCCGATGCGCATGCTGTCGCCGAAGTCGTAGAGCGGCGTCGACGGCATAACGGTGTCGAGATCGATGACCGCCGCGGGCAGGTGCGTGGTCTCGTCGAAGAGCACGTTGTTGAGCGAGCAGTCGTTGTGGCAGACGCGGTAGGGGATCATCCCCGAATCGAGCGCCGAACCGATGATCCCGAGCCTCGGCGCGTGCTCCCTGACGAAAGCGATCTCGGGCAGTACCGACTGCACTCTCCCGGCGGCGTCGCGCGAGACGGCAGCCTCGAGG
>JAEEGL011704268.1_pt1 | contig 20458 bp, 20 predicted proteins | sample 9134231 | NCBI WGS metagenome assembly JAEEGL01 (sample SAMN16246548, study PRJNA631951) | gut metagenome | biome: gut microbiome; feature: rumen; material: fiber-attached | host: Bos | place: Iran: Karaj | collected 2018-10 | reverse complement strand
GGTCTTTATTCCGGACGGACTGGATGTGACCCTGGCGGAGATTCCCGTGGAAGTCAAGAACAGCCTCTCGCACCGCGGCAAGGCGATGGACCAACTGGTATGGCACTTGAAGCAAAATCGCGCGCAATAGTCCTGCACACCACGCGACAGGGCGACTCCTCCCTGGTGGTCCACGTACTCGACGAGACCGCCGGGCGGCAGAGTCTCTTCCTGCGGGGGGTGGGCAAAGGGCGCCGCACGTCCGCGGCAGCGGCCTTCCATCCGCTGGCCGTGCTGGAGGTGGTGACGGACGCCAACCCGCGCAGCTCGCTGCTCTATCTGCGAGAATATGAGCCGCTTGTGCCGCTGCCCACGCTGCGCACGGATATCCGCCGGAGCGCCGTGGCCCAGTTCGTCTGCGAGGTGCTCTGGCGCACCCTCCGCACGGGCGACGGAGACCCGGAGCTCTTTGCCTGGCTGGTGGAGTGCATCGCGGCCCTCGAGGCCTGGCCGGGGCCGGGATCTGCGGAGACGGCGGGCACGCCGGGCGTGGCGAACTTCGCCGCCTGGTGGCTGGTGGGCTACTGTGCGCGGATGGGATTCCGGCCGGAGGACAACTGGTCCGACGAGGCGCCGGTTTTCAATATCGTCTCGGGACGGTTCCAGGCCGACTTCGGCTGGTTTGCTCCACGCGGACAGAAAGAGCCTGACGGCGAGTCCGCGTTCCGCAAACAAGACCTCCGTCTTGCCGAAACTACAGAAGCGGCAACACTGGACGGACTATGCTTTTCGGCTGAAGAATCGCTGTTACTACACCGCTTTCTAACGCTTTCCTTCGATGAGGCAATGGCCCTTCCCCTCTCCGCCACCCGCCGGGGCGTCTTCTCCCGCCGGATGCTCACTTACCTTGCGCACCACCTGGGCCAGTCGCTCGAGATTCGCTCGCTGGACGTGCTCCACGCGGTCTTCGCCGAGTGAGGAAGAGGTGGCTTTTTGCAACCATTGAGCACGGAGGCATTTCTTAAGTCGCTAACACAGAGAGTATTACCAAGTCGCAGCGTGCTCAATCCGCTTTTGCGTGCGGGACCGAGCACAACGCCAAATAGTAACCTATTGATTATCTGCCTGTTGAAAATTCGGGACGTGCTCAATGGTTAGAGTTTTGTCCCAAATCCCGCCCCTGGCCGACGGGCTTCAACCATCAGAGTTGATCGAGCAGGGACTGACAGGCGGAGAGGATGTCGCGGTAGGCGGCCTCGAAATCGCCGGTGTACCAGGGGTCAGCCACGTCGCGGGTTTCTCCCGCCCACGACATCATCAGCGACACCTTGCCGGCGGGATCCTCCGGAATGATGCGTCGCAGCAGGCGCAGATTCGACGCATCCATACAGATAATCCGATCGAACCGGTCATAGTCCGCCCGCGTCACCTGCCGGGCCCCGCGCGAAAGGTCGAACGGCACCCCATGCCGCGCCAGGCACCGCTGCGCCGGCGGATAGAGCGGATTCCCTATCTCCTCGCGCGACACCGCCGCCGACTCCACCGTCACCGCCCCCTCCGGCAGCGCGCCCGCCTGTTCGCGCTCCCGCACCAACTGCCGCAGGATAAACTCCGCCATCGGACTGCGACAAATGTTGCCATGGCAGAGGAAGAGGATTTTCATAGGGGCAAAGGTAGCATTTTTAGGGGCTTGTGTATGGTTGCTCTTGCAAGTATCAGAATAATTAGTACCTTTGTGTCAGGATTCGTCGAAGGGGAATTCGCGTAAGGGATGACAACCCTTTCAAGGCAACTTGATCCGAGCCCCATATTCAAAGCCGTTACCTGACGGCTTTCTTTTTTTGTTCGCTACCCAAATAGTACTGGACCCATTCATTTTTGGATTTCTGGTATCCCACAATCAGCCTGCAGTTTTTCCACCGAAGAAGACACATTTTTGAATACGGCTTTTGGTTTTTATCACCATATTTTGGCCGCCAACTCTCTTGGGCAGTGGCATTTGTAAGCACTTCTGTTATCCGCAGAACGGCTTCTGTAGATTCAAACGAGAGTGATGCGTGACCCGCCGTTTCATTAATCGACTGTCCTTTAATGTGAATAAAACTCTTGAGCGAATGATTCCATACCTTTTTATCTGGATGTTCAGCAATCCATTTCGCGTAGAAGTCTTTGATAATCTGTTTTCGTGCCTTATTGTCTTCCCTACTGTTTCCTCTCGGTATCTCCATAGTTATCCTTATTGTATGATTAATTGCCGATACGCCTGGCCGAAGCCTGGTATCGGGCTTAAATACTATTGATTGTGAAGGGAGCGCCATCCAGAAAGGGACGACCCTGCTCCTGGTTTCATTAACGGCCGATTCCACGACCATTCTTGCATCCACAAAGATAGTGCTTTTCCGGAATGGCCAGCATTATTTTTGGGGCAAGGCTTCGGGCGGGACGGCTGGGATTTCGCCAAAATGGCGGCCGGCGATGTGCCCCCTAGCGCCCCAGAACAGGGTATGCCCGGCCGCCATGTGCCCATTTGGGCCTGTCGCGGCGGCCCACCCCTCTCTCCGGCACCCCACAGCGCCCATCGGCCGCCGCCAGTTTGGCGGGGAAGATGCCCCACACAAAAAAGCCCCCGCCAGTAGAATGATCACCGACGGAGGTCCTGAACGAATGCCTTTAACCCTAAAATTTTCACAACAAAGGTAGCCACTCCTCCGGAATAGAGATGTTCTCTATCGTCATCGCCCCTGCAAAGAGCGGGGCGATCTCTTCATCCGTAAAGCCGGCAATGCCACACCCGACCCGCGTCAGGAGAAACTGTTTCTCCGGATGCGCTTTGGCATAGGTGATAAACTCATCGGCATACGGCTTGATGGTCTCCACCGGCCCCTGCATCGTGGGGATGGCATAGCACTGCCCCTGCGGGCCCACACCATTCCCCCACTCCGCCCCAAACTTCTCATAGGCAATCCGCGCCGCCCCGCCCCCATGCATTCCCGCCAGGTTGCTGCCGAAAACAAAAATTTCGTTGGCAGCCAGGTGGGTGACGAAAGGAGGTGTGAGGGTTTTGTCGGTGGGGTTCATCTTTTAGGACATTATCTGCAAAGATAGCGTTTTTTCGGCCCCGGCCGGCGGGCAGTGCGCCCTGGCGGAACTCCGTTCCGGACGGCTAGCGCCATCCGTCACTCCGGCCCTTTCCCTTCCCGTGCCCGGGGGTGGGCACGTCCGCCCAGGCGCCCACCCGACCGGCATCGGGCCTCAAGCCCCTAGCAGAGAATTCGATAACAAAAAGCCCCCGCCACTAGTATGGACACTGGCGAGGCCCTTGCGGGTTTGCGAGATGACACAGCTAGCTCGCAAAACTTTTGTCGCGCATGATTTGCTCACGAGAATCAAGCAGCCTGCTGAAACTGCTGAAGCGATGCGGTTTGACAAACAAGAGCAGCATTCGAACAAACCCCAGCGAGCGATTTGCTTCTACGCAACAAGAAAGTACAAGTTTCCCCGCAGTACCGGGAGATGAATCTCCTTTCAAAGCCACAGTCGGTCGCTTGTGCTTTCGCGGCAAAGCTACTTTTCGTTCTGAGGCCGATGAAATCTATACAAGACTTGTATGGCACGATTTGGCAAAATATAACGTAACTTTGTAGGCATAAGCGATTCAAATAAATGAACGATAGTCTTTTCCATACGGAACTGTTGCAGTATTTCTATCTGTTAACTGACAAAAACATGCCGGCAGATGGGGTTGCCTGGAATAATCTGGTAAAAGAGGTCAATACGGCCTACTCTTCATTCCTGCGCGATGGGGGCGAAGATGATATCAGGTTCTCCAAGGCGCAACGTTCTGGAAATGTAATCAAGGGAGCCGAAGAGCCCGGGGTACAGGCGACGGCTCGCGAGGTTGAACGCAAAATCCGCCGACTGGTCGAGGCCGGTTTTCCAATTGAAACCATTGAGACCTGGCTACAGAATGCGGTGAAACTGAGCCGTATCAAGATTACTGCGAATTACCGGATTATTCTCACCGACTACGATAAAGAAATCGAGATGCGACAGCTACCCAAGACGCTGTTCCTTTTCTTTCTGAAGCATCCCGAAGGATGCCGGCTGAAGGAGTTGATTGACCATCGGGACGAACTGTTGGCTACCTACCTTAAACTGACCAATCTGGACAATCGAATCCAAATGGAGAGCAGCATCGATAGTCTGGTAGATCCGCTATCCAACTCTTTCAGCGAGAAGTGCGCTGCCGTCAAGTCTGCATTTCTTGAAGAGATCCCCGACCGTATCGCAAATCACTATTACATCCAGGGCCCGCAGGGTGGTATTAAAGGTATCTCTTTGGACCGGGCGCTGGTTGACTGGGAGGTGGAAATCTAAAAAAGAGCTAGAAGAAAAGCGTCGGAATCACCGAAATAGCAGGGATTGCTCCACGTACCCACCATTTTTCCTGGCTCTTGACAATGACCAGAAGAAGGTTGGATGCCGTCACAAACAACGCAACTATTCCCGTCATTTGCCAATCCGTGCAAGACTTGTATAAAATTGACGATTTCCTCCTGTCATCGTTCCTTTGTCTTATGGAAGTATTAGGGCAGGGGACGGGCATGCCGTCCACGCCAACCGCAAATACTTGTGTTCTCTCTATTACTTCCATTTTTGGCGAGTATGACTATCCAACGTACGGCCGGAAAGGGCTCCGGCCTCTTTCTCAACGGTAGTATTTCTAACTCTTCTGTTGAATCCGCGATTGGTGCGGAGAGTCACAGCGAGTTAGAGCCTTCTTCTTGTTTTGAAAGGCAGTATGAGGAATTGCCCGTCCTCCCGTCTGGATAGTCTTTTTAATATAATTATGGCTAAGACCGCTCTAACTATCTATCCTGATTATGATTACTCCATCATTGATCAGGAGGGCTGTGTCTACGATTATCAAGAACTGGATGAACTCTGTGGCGATGATGTCCAGATTGAGGGTTTGGAAGAGTGGTGTAAAGAGATTCGGCCGGTTGTTATAGAGGCGGCTATGGGGAGAACTTACTCGATGAATTGGAAAGATTATCATCAACGAGGAATTGCGCTTGCTCGAGAGCTTCGAAAAGTACTACCAAAGCATTATGAACTGTGGTATGAGGCGCCTTTTGAGGATGACAGCGGCACAATTCCCGAGAGAATCCTTATTCAATAGAAAGCATAAATAACAAGATATGATTAACACTTGGGAAGAATTGCGAACAAGGGAAGTCTGTCACCAAATTAGTCCGCTCATTCCAGAAGGAATGACAGAAGATGAAGAAGCTGAATGGTGGGATACATTTTACTCTCACTACCATGGCGTCGAAGTCAATGTCTATCGTTATGAACTTGAGCAGGAGCGAAGACGACGCACTTTGGCGGCAGCAAAGCCGATGACGCGTTTTATTTACAAAGACCGCATTAACACATGGGCGGAACTGGTCACGCGCAAGCCACATTCATTTATGGAACCCGATTGGGAGGCTGTCGCAAAAATGGATGAAGATCGACGGGCATCCTACCTGGATCATTTGCTGTCTCACAACTATTTGGAAAACGTTTGGATTCACCGGTACAATCTAGCACAAAAGAGGGAAGATGACGTGTCAAACCGACGACGGATGGCGTACCTTATGGAGCAAGAAGAGAAAAAGCCGTCGCTAGCCGAACGCATCAAGAATTGGTTTCATAAGAAAAGATAAAAGGCGAACCTGCGAAAGGATTTGCCTTATAACACTATTTCGGTTAGCCTTACTTACCCCCGTTTTGACCGGGAATCGGTTCCATTGTTTGGAGAAGCATCTCAACGGCACCGGGATCATTAAGAATATCATCTAGATACTCATGAAGGAGCGTATTGTTCCCCTTAATTCCTTCTGTCTGTATAATCCTGAACTTGCTTCTTGTACATAATGCCGACAAACCGTCTTTGACCAAAGCATTCAGGGAGCGCCTCACGTCTATTTCGGACTTGGCGTCTTTCGTAAAGATAGTTATATGCGGCACGGTGTCCCGTTGCGCTATTTGTTCATTGAAATAATCACGAAAATAGTTTTGATCATTTATACCAAGAGAATGTCCAAATACAACCACATCTGTAGCGGAGCGAAGAGCCGTTGTTATTTGCGGCGGATTATAATGAGGATCGAAGGATTTATACAGGAAATCATACCGTTCAGGGATTTCTATATCATCTCTGGTTCCGATAATAATATTTCCGTTCGAACAAGATCCATGGACATAGTGCATCATGCCCTCAAACGGGTACCCTTTCTGATTTGGCAAAGGGGTGTAGTTAAAGCTAAAGATGGACACATCTTCTCCTTTTTCTGTGGCAATCATGGCCGAAGAGAGCACGGCCACGGACGCTGGAAGCCACGCTAGTTCGCGATGTTTAATCTGCTTAAGGTACTCTTCTAGCCCATTTTTAATCAAAGTAAAAGCTTCTCTATCTCTCCAATTTGCAGATTGCAGTAAAGCCTTTTTATAGGGGATCTCAATAACTACTGGTGTGAAGATTATTAAACCCTTCTCACACAGGGAGTCTACTTCCTTTTCGTATCCATTTGCGATTCCAAACCTTAGCTGAGTTTCATTAATATGCTTCAAAGCCTCCTGCTCACGCACCGTTATAACGTCATCTATGGCTGAGTCCTTTTGCAATAGTCCATAATTGAGAAGCTCTTTTTCCAAATCATACCATCGAACCTCCTCCCTATTAGAGCTTGTCTTTTCGTCAAGGTACTTAATGAGCGGTGCAGGATAATCCTTGGGGCAGAATTCCGACTCCCAAAAATCTTTGTATGACGTCTTTAGGCCGAGATCGAGATCAAAGCCATTCCCGAGGATTAGTACTATTCTACGAGTCTCTGTCATCTCTTTTTGTTTTTCATTTGTAACTCTTTTTTGAACAAGGTCTCTATACGCTTGCATTCTCTAAGCTGGGCTAAATGCTGTTTGCCGATTAGCGCCCTTTCTTTCTCTCGTCGCAAATAAGATTCCCTATTTGTTAACAGCTCGGATTTGACGCGAGCGACGGTTCCATCCAAGACCGGTTTCTTTAACTGGCATTCCCAAACGATGATGACGAACCAGCCTTTTGCCTCCAGTTGGCGCCAAACCTCCTGATCCCGCTCCTGATTGCGTTTGATTTTGGCTGTCCAGAAGTCAGTATTTGTTTGAGGGATTGTATATTTCGAGCACTCTTTGTGACCATGCCAGAAGCAGCCGTGGACGAAAATGGCAGTGCGGTACTTGGGCAAGACGATATCTGGTTTGCCTGGGAGTTGCTTGTCATTTATCCCGTAGCGAAATCCGTGACGCCAAAGAGCATGACGCAACTCCAACTCCGGCTTTGTGGAGGAGGAGTGGATGGCGGCCATATTGCGGTGGCGTTGCTCTGCTGTGTGAATGTCAGACAATACGCTAAACTTCAATTTCTATGTTAGGATAAAGATATGTATTATTTTCATTATATTTGCACAAATCACCAATTTTTAACAATGAGCGAGAGTTATAATCGACTTAAAATAGTCCTTGCGGAAAAGCAAAGAACTAATAAGTGGCTTGCCGAACAACTTGGTAAAGACCCAACTACGGTATCAAAATGGTGCACCAATAGAAGTCAACCATCATTGGAGGTATTGTATGACATAGCCACGTGTCTCGACGTAGAGGCTAAAGATTTACTTATTTAACCCACATAGTATTTATAGCATTCATGTTAAGAGTAGGTACATTGTTCAGTGGAATTGGGGCTTTTGAAGAGGCTCTTAATCAAATGGCGATTCCTCATGAAATCTTATTTGCTTGCGATAATGGTGAAATAGAATTCATCCCTTTTGATAATCCAGCTGACCGTAGAGATTATAAGGAATTAATCCACAAGGAGTCAAAATTATCCGGGGAGGGAAAAAAAAGGTTAGATGCACTCAAAATAGAATTAGCCAGGAAACTTGAGCAGATTCGAGAAGAATGCTATGCAATGGATAATAATGCCGATAGAACAAGGTATGTCAACGAATTGTATAAGCGCTATTCTCCTTTTAAGTATCACAATTTTGTAAAGGACGCTTATTTGGCGAATTATGCCCTGGACGAAACAAAATTTCATACTGATATCAGGTTCATCAAAGGAGACGAATATGCTGGCAATGTCGACTTTCTCGTTGGCGGAAGCCCATGTCAAAGTTTTTCTACATACGGCAAGAAAATGGGATTGAATGATGTTCGCGGAACATTGTTTTATGATTACGCAAGAATTATTAATGAATGCCATCCAAGAGTTTTCATTTATGAAAATGTAAATGGTTTATTATCACATGATGATGGAAAAACTTGGGAAGCAATGAAGTCCGTGTGGGAACAGCTTGGATACCACCTATCTTACCAAGTACTAAATGCTGCCGACTATAATTTTCCTCAAATACGACACAGATTGTTCCTGATAGGCATTCGTGATGATTTATACACAACACCGTACAAGTTTCCGGAAAAGAAAGAACTCACTCATAAAAGCACGGAATACCTTGAAGACTCACTCTCTATCCCCAATAGTTTTTATTTGCCAAAGAAGGGGTTTGAGTGGGTGACGACTCATAGTAAGAATGTAAACCGCACCAGATTTAACAGGGATGTTATTGGCGCACAAACAGCGACTCAACAAGATAACTGGACCGGAGACTTAAGAGTTGAACCGGCACAACAAAGACATATTGATGATCCACGTATCTACGTGGGGCAATTTGATTTTGGCAATGGTCCAGAGCCCGCAGTCGCTCGTAAAATGACACCTCGTGAGTGTATGAATCTTATGGGATTTAATCCTCATTTTAATATAGTCGTCCCCAAATCTATAGCATACCGTCATGCAGGAAATTCAATAGTTGTCCCCGTTCTCATAGAGATTATTAACACCTTGAAGCCTTATTTAGAGTAATATGAAATTTTCGATTTGTAACCTTGATAGCAGCCTGTTTGTAAACAGCACTACTATTCCCTGGGCTGTCCAAGCGATTGACAGCTTTTGTAGAGAGGTCTCTGACGATTATCTAAAAGAAGTGGGGTTGTTTCCCGCCAACGCATTGGCATATTACGCAAGGAAAGTGTATGATGAAACCGGCAATACCCGCATATATGTATTCGACAAAGAATGTTTAAGAGAAGAGAACAGGGGCCTCATAAGTGGCACTGGCAATATCAACACATTCTCAAGTTGGTGTCGTCGTTCGGGTTTGCTGTATGATCAAAGAGGGCTATTTGGGTTGAGCGAACTGGCTTCACTTCTTCTTAAATCCAACAAGATTACCGTTAAAGAATTTGCTTTTATTCTTCTTTCAAAGCAATGGGTAAGAGTTGAAGATGAGTGCTATAGACCTCTTTTGTCTGTGATTGATTCTCTAAGTGGAGAAGGTCAGAATTTTATATCACTTCTCGGCAGTTATACTCAAAAACGAGAAGATGTAAAGAATCTTCTTCAACTGCGAGTTTTTGAGGCGGTCACCGGCAGGGCCATCTCAAGCGGCGATTCTGTTGCTTTTACTCGTTTTGATACTCTTAGGAATTGCCTGGTTCAGGCGGGCATATTAACGGACAAGGAGAACGGCTTTATACTTACTGAAGAAGGGAAGCGGATATTGGCTGATTTCCATGAACATGAAGACAGAATTCTTTCATTTGGGAAAGAAGATGCCGCTTTCTATGATTATATGTGTTCAATTAATAGTGGGGCGTTTTCATTGATTGGGGAAGACAATTATGCTAAGTATAAATTTTTGTATCCGAACCTGTCGGCCCTGGCTTTAAAATTTGATAGCAGCAGCTATGATTGTATCCCCTCCGATCTCCCTGTTGCTCCTTTGCAGCAAATATATTTTGGCGCTCCTGGAACGGGGAAATCTCATCAACTTGATATAGATGCTAAGCCTTATGACCAAATAAGGACTATATTCCACCCCGATTCCGACTATTCTTCTTTTGTTGGCTGCTATAAGCCCATCTCGAATGGAGCTCAAATACAATATAAGTTTAGAGCACAAGCCTTCATTAAAGCGTACATTAAGGCATGGTTAACGAAGAAACCCTTCTTCCTTATTATAGAGGAGATTAATAGGGGGAACTGCGCCCAGATTTTTGGCGACATATTTCAGTTGCTTGATCGCAAGGATGGCGTCTCCAACTATACTATCCAGCCCGATACGGATTTGGCTGAATATATTAAAAGCGAATTCGACAAAGAAGAGAACAAGCGCGTTATTGAAGAAGAACAGCTTTCCATTCCTTCAGATATCCTTTCCGGGGAATCAATGCGTTTGCCTCATAATTTGATCCTACGAGCCACCATGAATACCTCTGACCAGTCGTTGTTCCCTATGGATAGCGCTTTTAAACGGAGGTGGAATTGGAAATACTTTTCAATTAAAGATGAGAAGAAGGGTTTTAAGATTGTTTTAGATTCTGGCGAGATCTATGACTGGTGGGAAACAATAAAAACACTCAACGACAAAATTTATAAGGTAACAAAGTCCGCCGACAAACAACTTGGCTATTGGTTTGCCAAGATCCCCGAAAGTGAAACCTCTATTTCTGCAGAGGATTTCGTGTCCAAAGTGGTTTTCTACCTATGGAATGATGTTTTCAAGGACTATAGTTTGGATGCCAAAAGTGCCTTTTCTTACGATATCCAATTTGGGAATTTCTATAATAGCGATGGTTCTATCAAGCCTGAGACGATCACCGCATTTATGGAGCTTAACGGGATTAAGAACGAGGCCGCTACCAACGATGACCAGGCCTCTCAAGTGGCAAATGATTGATTAACAGAATGATACTGATCGTAGAAGGCTACAGTTATAAGTCAGATAAGGTCAAGCGTATTCTTAATGGCTTTAGTCATAAAGTATTAAAGGAGGGCGTCACTACTGACTGCGTTGGCTATTGTTACGACAAGGGCCTTGACGATTGTATCTTTTTCGCGCCAAAAGTCATTTGCGATTCTAACGATCTGGTATTAGGAAAGTATTTGCCTGAAGAGTGCGTAGATTTTACAGTCAGCTCAGCTTCATCTGAAGAAAAGAGGTTTATTCAAGAACTTAATATTTGGATTTATAGGGCCCTACAGGAGTATTCTAACCTTGAGGAGTCTATTGAAATTCTACAAGAAAAGCATTTCTCTATTATTGACTCTGTTGGCGATTCTACTCCCGGAACCTTTCTTGACAAAATCTTGGGGCTCACTAGGTTTTATAATGAGAATCGAGATTTTATATTGTTTACCATAAAAAGTATCCATAGCCAGAATCATAAGATTGATTGGAGAAAGACGGTATCCAAATCTCTTCCTTTTATTCATAATGGAGCGCCTGTCTATCTTGACCCCATTAGTAAGAAGAAAGCCGTTGACTGGGAAGAGGAATTAATGATTATATTTTTCTCTATCCTCAACTATATCAAGAAATATGGCTTCGATTTTAGGTTCGAGAGTCAATACGAGTTGATTAGTGGAGACCTTTTTACAGCATATCGAGAGGGACTTGGACTAAGGCGGCTTCGTCAAATACGTCATAGATATTTTTCAGATAAAACGAGGAAACTATGGTCTCTTTGCTATTCTTTTTTTGAAGCATCCGAGACGATCTTGTCAAGCAAGGAGGATGCGGATTATTTAATAGCGACTAGTTTTCATATTGCTTTCGAGGCAATGGTAGATGAATTGATTGGTCAACCCGAACTTGCCAAAATGCGCAATCTTGAAGATGGAAAGGTTATCGATCACATTTATCAGGATCAGTCTCTGCTATCTAAAGATCTTGTGTATTACATAGGTGATAGTAAGTATTACAAAACGGGGCGTTCTGTTCAGGAGAAGAGCTTATCTGCATACAAACAGTTTACTTACGCTCGTAATATAGTTCATGATACTATTACCAAGTCCTTCAAGGAAACATGGCCCTTTCGCGACCCATTAACTGAAGGTTACTGTATTACTCCGAACTTTTTTATTAGTGCTGAGATTGATTTGGAGCGGCGATTTGATTGCGATGGATTTGAGAAAAAAGATGTTGAGGGTAGTCATTTTTCTTCCCGCCAGTTTAACAACAGGTTGTTTGACCGAGACACCCTCTGGGTTAATCAGTACAACTTGAATTTCCTCTTCCTTCTATCGACTTATGCGTCTGCCGATTCATCAATTAAAGAAGCTTTTAAGAAAAAGGCACGCCGGTTTTTCAGAGACAGTACTATCGATCTGCTTAACAAGGAGTACGAGTTTTGGGAGCTTATTCCAAAAAACGGGCAATCGATAGAAGACGCAACACAGAGTACTATTACGTGGGAATTTAGAGGAACGGTGTATCGACTTGGGAAAGCAGGAAACTCGTTACTCTTTGCTATGGAGAAACCGGACGAATTCGACTGTGAAGAGGGCTTTATTAATGCCACGCATGAACGCCGATATGATTTTCTCAGAATCAAACCACTAGTTAATGCTCATTTCGAACATCGTCGTTGTATTTTGTCTAAAAACGAGGAAAAAAAAATAGAGTATTTGCAGGATATCGGCTCTCCTGGCTTAAGTCGCTCCTATTCCTATTCTTTTGATGACGATTGATTTAGGCGGCGACTAATCTCGCATAAGGAATTTACGTTCCTTTTATGAGGGAGACGATTCTTTGTAGCGTCGTTTTGTTGTTTTGCTGATCAGAGCTTGCTTTGATGATCGGGATCCGTTCCTCCAAGAGCTGAGTAATATAATTTGATTGTAAACAAGCGAGCTGCTTTATGGATCCCAGCATATTGAGATACTTCAAGGCCTCGTTAATAGTATCTCTGTTGCAATCCTCCTTGTGTTCGTAAAAGTACTCAACGACGCCACGAGTAACCTCCTCACATCTAAACAACTGCGACTCCGACATACTTTGAGTTAACTGGCTGTGCTCATTTAGAAAAAACTCGGCACGAGAATAGTCCTTATTGCCATTCGCATCTCGTCGAATTGTCATCTTAATCGCCCACCACAATCCACGCAAGTTATACGCGGTGTTCTTACTCATAAAAAAATGATTCAAAGCATATTGGCTTTTGTACTCTTCCGGATGCGGATATTGACGTATAACATATTGGTATAAATCAACTAACGACAAGTAAATCCAAAATGGATCATAGGTCGCTTGTAGTCCAGATAGATCCTCGTAAGCTTCATACAATTCCTTAGCGGGATGGAACAAGTCGCTTGTGGGAAATGCAAGCATTTTTTCTAACAAACCCTCTGGACGGATATAGTTACAGACCATTACCCGGTCTTTATCATAGTCATAATCAGCTTCACGAAAGCCCGCGTAGTTTTCGTTTCTTATTTGGCGCCTGAGATCGAGGCAATACGCCTCTTCAAATATTCTTTGGTTCTCCATCATGATCAATCGTTTTCCTTTGCCTGTTCATTTCGAATATCATCTAGAAGAGAGAATAGTTGAGCGTAAGGATCTTCTAGTATCCTTCGGGTTATTTCGTAGGCAATATCTGGGTCCTCTTTAATCTTTTCTTTTACCTCCTCATAGCCAAGCTCTCGTGCTTTATGCTCTAGCACCCTCGCCCACGTTTTTGTTTCATTCTCGGACAAGTGCTGAAAAGCTCGGCAGAGTGCTTCAAAGACGATAGAAGAAAGCAAGGCTGGTTGAAAATAGGGATTTTTTAGCTTGTCAATATGCGGAGAATAACGCTCTTTGGGCAGATCTATGATAATGTGCTTCTTGTCACTTAAATCTACCTCGAGCTCTGTCCCGTCAACCATATGCAGTTGCAGAATACTTGTTATTCGTTTATAACTGGAAGCGACATCATCAAGAGGGATATCCCAGCCGCCAAATACCGCCAAAATATCACCGGGTTCTATATTAAAGCTGTAATTAACGTAAATGCCTGTTGACTGACTATTGTGATACGCGGGTATTTTTTCTATTGCTAAGGCCGTTACACAAAAAGCAACGACGCCGCCAATATCTGTATTATGAATCTTAACTCGAATATGCTTTTCGTCCCCTCCAATCTCCGGGTAAAAAGTTTTTCGATAGTAGGTTTCAGCACAATCCACCTCACAGACATATTTAGCCTTTCCCGTTCTAACAAGATTATTAATGTCTTCGTTGTCGTGAATAATATCTATATCCCAGATATAGTAATCGTCCTGTTGTTTGCCATCTAGCTTTAAGTCAACAGTCGAACTAATGCCCTTTCTATGGCCTAACACCGGATAAGGGAATGATGTCTTGACGCTGATCCTCATACTATCCAAGATTTAATGAGTGCCTAATATTATCCTTAAACACGAGGTCTATCGTAAGGTTATTCCCCTCTATCTTATCAAGTCTAACGCGAGAACGATCAACAATTATCGGCTTTCCGTCGATTCTAGCGCTTCTTATGTCCACTTTTGAATCCTCTTGAGTCGAACTATCTTGCCCAACGGAAACATCAATATATGCTTTATCATATAAACAGGCATCTTCATCGAACTCAAGATACACGGTATGTACCCACTCTCCTTTTTCTAAATGAGCTGCAACATCAAAGTATGTTGGCACTATTTGATATTCCTTCGCGCCATCTTCAGATGTTAAGTCTACCCGCTTTTTCTTTTTCCCGGGTTTTGGGTGTGGCTTTTGATATTGAATCTTTGTAATCGTTATCGGCCCGGCTGTAATCGTTGCTGTATCGCCATCCTTCGACCCTAGAGCGGGACCAAAAATAGCATCGCCTCGCTCTTCTTTTTGTTTTTCTCTTTCCTTTATCGGCTCGGGGATAGAGAACCTATCGAAGCCTTCTTTTATATGAGATCCCGCTTCTTTTACCACTCCAAATGGATTACCACCAACACCTCCCTCTTCTATCACGTCATTAGAACACGTTTCACTGATCGAATCAATGGTAACATCTATTTTATCTCCATCCACGCCTATAATAGAATCTACCGAATCCCCTATGAATGTTTCCATTCTTTGCAAAAGCTCATTCGCGCGCCTTTTCGCCTCTCCTTGCTTTCCCTTTGATGACCACGTCGAGTGGGATTCATCCTCGGTTAATTCAAAATTACCATTTCCTGGTTCTCCAAGACATATAAACGTACCAGATATTCCTGCATGATGTTGTCTAGGAGAAGGTATAGTTTGTATCAACATCATCATATCTCTCATGCATGTTATCATATCCTTTTTGCCGGGCTCACCAACACGAATATAAAGTTCACAATGCCCAAGATAATCATCGTCTTTTGTTTCGAACTTAAAATGGTTTCTATCGTCTTGTGGGGTCGTGTATGCCCTATAGTAATTGATGGGGTTCCATTTTGAATACTCATCTGGGAACAACGCCAACATCTTTCCCTCCAAGCTTTCTCTGTTTATTTGTTTTCTTTTTCCCACAGTGACCGTCAGTTTCTCATTGTAGATTGCAAGCCAAAAATTGGTTATTACGGCCTTTTCTATTTCCTCTTCCACATTTTGATTAGAGCCAAGATCCTTATACTTCCCCACTAGGGAGATACTCGTCCCTGGGCTTGTTCTTCTAAATTGAACAGGTATTTCATCGCCAGAAACCGGTGTCTTCCCATCGACGCAATAAAAACCCATATGATAGTAATGGTTCTCCCCTATATCATGGGTGCACAACCTCGAAACTCCCTCAAAATAAGTACTGTGCGCCGCATCGTTGACCATTGTCGACACCAACAGACTGCGAACAGGTGACATTAAAAAATACGCTCCCTTCCCTATGCCAAAAGACCCTCCATTTGAAACGGTCACGCCATCTTTTGTAGTGGTTTTAACACTTTGGCCATCGGAATTAATGAACGCAAGAAAAGGATTGTGATAAATCTCGCCAGGATAATATGGCATCCCCACGGTACCATAATCCGAGATGGTAATAATATCAAGTTCGTCAGCATCAATGTATTCGACCATCGGCGAATATATTTCTTGCGCCCTATTATTCCCGCCATGAGTTTCCTTGCAAGCGACAACATGCTCTTTTAATCCAAACAACGCAGGATAATCTGTTTTAGATATTTTGCCAAGTTCATATTTCACCTCTATAATTCCATTCTCATCCTTAGCATCCATTGAGTTTTGAATAGATTCTCGTACTAGGGAATTGTAGAAATTCTCTTTAAACTTTTGAATTATTGGATCGTTAGCCCCCTGAAGCTTATCTTCATTTTCTCTGTATTCTCTAAAGTGCCACGAGCAGTAAATGTCTTCGTACATGGTTATTTCTTTTTAAATGAGAATCCGCGCTTGTCTTTACTTTCTAATTCGGCAAGGAAGGCTGCTTTTGTTTCCCTTAACGTCTTCCCCATCGTGTAAAACATTAGCTCTACATCATCCAGCGTGTAGTCATAATTACTTCGATTAGAGCAGTTCTTCAATAGGTCCAGCGTATCGATCACCCTTTGAACCCTATTGGATGCGACTTTTTCAAAGCGTTTCCTTTTCTCGTTACTTACCATAAATGAATTATTTACACCACAAACATACAAATAATTATTAAAATATATACAACATTTATTTGTTATATTACGAATAATCAATATATATTCATAATAATTACCAGCTAATTTATTATTAAGTAAACTCTAATGATGGACGTTTTTGATGTGACATATTCTACTATTGTTTTTTCTTTATTAGTTTGGGGCCCACTTATTAATCTCTTTTTTCGCATGTTTGTGATATGGGTACCTTCGATCGCGTTTTTATTTCAACACTCATATTACTTTGGAATAGCAAACCAGCGCTACTGAAGCGCATTGACCGGAAAGAAAATCAGCTATGGAATGCTCAGCAAGAGCTGATGAGACAGAATGGAGTGTGCAATCAGCATCGCCCTTTGGCCCAAACATCTCTGGATCGAAAGGTTGAAAAGCTTGAGCATCAACTCGAACGGCTGAAAAGGTATTTATTAATTATTCTGTGCGCTAATTCCGCGCATTAATCTTCGTTACGGGCGTCCGGGCGAAAGCTTCCGCCCAGCCCGCAATAAAAAAACCGCCCCGGCCACAGGGCGGTTTAAAGTATGAATGGTGCGGTTAGAGGGCGTCCGGAGAAACTCCGGTAACATCTTTGATAATGTCATCCGAAAGGCCTTTTGCCTTCATTGCCCGGGCTATCTCAGCGCGCGCCTCGTCTCGGCCCTCGACGAGACCTTCTGCCCGCCCCTCTTCCCGACCTTCGGCTAAGCCCTCGGCGCGGCCTTCCTCTTTGTAGTCCCGGAGGGTTGCTTCGTATTCGAACTGATTCATAAGCTGTACTTTATAGTTTTCCTTGTCGGCCGCATCATAGCACTTCGTATCTGCGGCACTGAAGAGTCCTTCGAGCAATTCGTCCTTCAGTTCCATCGGCGGCTCTTTGTACTGCTCCAACGTCTTCATCACAACGGCAAACTTGTCCAAAAAGTTTGCATTGTCGCCTAGTGCTTGTACGGTTTCGGCAAACTTAGGCAATTCGATGAATATTTGCAAGTCTTTGTCGTTCAAAACCAGCGTCTCTTTGGAGTCTATGTCACACATAGACAGTCGTACAGGAGCATGCTTGACCCGAGGGAACACATTCTCTCCGGTTATGGCAATGAAGTACGTTTTCTGAACCTGAGCTTCTTTTCTCTTTTCGCTCAGGTATCGCTCTATCAATGCCGTAGATGTGTACAACTGGGCACGACTTACAAATTCAGACCTCACGTAATTCTGCATCTCCACGATAATCCGCGAACCATCTGTGCATTTGCAATAGACATCGAAACTCATTTTTAAAGACTTGCTTAGTGGAAGAATCGGCTCGGTATTCAGGTACTCCACCGTCTCGATAGTTCGGTCGTCTATGACACGATTGAGGAATCCAATCAGCAGGTTCTTGTTCATCTCGGTTCCGAACAGTCGCTTGAATCCCCAGTCGGAGGTGGGGATGATGTACCGCTGTCCTTCGCGGTAACGTTCTTTTAAGCTCTTCATAATCTTTCGTCGCTTTAGCGGTTAATACTTGCGGCGAAGATAAGGCTCTTACCGACTGCTTGAAACCCCGTAAAAAAAGTATTTACGATCGCGCAACAAATTAAAAATCAATAAAGAACACCTCTTTTTCAAAAACGACTATGCTTTTTGAAATAGTGTATGAATGCGGGCGCCCGGGCGAAAGCGTGCAGGTTGAGAGGGACCCGAAGCAAAGGCGGAATAGCGAGCGGGCGGGAGGACGCCGCCCCGTGCGAGAACCTGTCTGACGACCGTTAGGCGCCGCCGAGCAGAGCGAGGCTGCGACTAAAAGGGAGGAGTTTCGAGCAAGGCGGCCGACGTCCGCGAGCAGCCTTTGCGACATTGGTCCCGACCGGCCTGCACGCTTCCGCCCAGCCCGCAAAAATCTTCTCCAAACGAGTCGTCGTTGCGGGGAAATGATTACATTTGTATCCCGTTGCATATCAAGCAGTCCTATGAATACCAAGTATGTTTTTGTAACGGGAGGCGTGGCATCCTCGCTCGGAAAGGGCATTGTAGCGGCCTCGCTGGCCAAATTGCTCCAGGCGCGCGGACTCGCCGTCACCATCCAGAAATTCGACCCCTATATCAACATCGATCCCGGCACGCTCAACCCCTATGAGCACGGGGAGTGCTACGTCACGGAAGACGGCGCCGAGACCGACCTGGACCTCGGCCATTACGAACGGTTCCTGGGCGTGCATATGTCCAAGGCCAACAACGTGACCACCGGAAAAATCTACAACACCGTCATCACCAAGGAGCGGGAGGGCGCCTACCTGGGCAAGACCGTCCAGATTGTCCCCCATATTACCGATGAAATCAAGCGCCGGATGCTCCTGCTGGGCAGCACGGGGCAATACGATGTCGTGATTACGGAGGTCGGCGGAACGGTGGGCGACATGGAATCGCAACCCTTCGTGGAGGCGATGCGACAGCTGCAGTGGGAACTGCCGGAAGAGGATTTCCTGAGCATCCACCTCACGCTGATCCCCTACCTCAAGGCGGCCAAAGAGCTGAAAACCAAGCCCACGCAACACTCGGTGCGGGAACTGCAGTCGGCCGGCGTCCATCCGGACATCATCGTCTGCCGCACCGAGGTGCCCCTGACGCCTGAGCTGCGCAAGAAGATTGCGCTCTTCTGCAACGTCCGGCCGGGCCATGTGATCCAGTCCATGGACGCATGGAGCATCTACCAGGTGCCGCTCAACATGGAAGAAGAAGGACTGGACACCCTGGTCCTCAACAAGTTGGAAATCAAGAACTGCGCGCCGGAGCCGGATCTGACCGCGCTCAAGGCCTTTCTGGCGCGGCTGCAGAACCCGAAACACAAGGTGAACATTGCCATGGTGGGCAAATATGTGGAGCTGCAGGACGCCTATAAATCCATCCGCGAATCATTTACCCACGCCGGGGCCGCCTGCGAATGCCGCGTCAACCTGACGGCGCTCCATTCGGAGCATATCAGCGAAGAGAATGTGGCTGAGGTGCTTGCGGGTATGGACGGCGTGCTGGTGGCGCCGGGATTCGGCAGCCGCGGCATCCCCGGAAAGATTGCGGCGGTGCGCTACGCCCGCGAGAACGGAATCCCCTTCTTTGGCATCTGCCTGGGCATGCAGATGGCGGTGGTGGAGTTTGCCCGGGACGTGCTGGGCTTTGCCGACGCCGCTTCCACCGAGATGGAACCAGACACCACCCATCCGGTGATCGACCTGATGGAAGAGCAGAAGGCCACCACCGTCAAGGGCGGCACGATGCGGCTGGGGGCCTACGCCTGCGCGCTCGCGCCCGGCTCGATGGCGGGCCGCATCTATGGCGGCGCAGTGGAAATCCGGGAGCGGCATCGCCACCGCTACGAGTTCAACAGCACCTACCTGAAAGAATTCCAGGAGGCCGGTATGGTCTTTTCGGGCAGAAATCCGGAAACCGGGCTGGTGGAAATCGTAGAGATTCCCGCACATCCGTTCTTTATCGGAACGCAGTTCCATCCGGAGTTCAAGAGCACCCCGGAAAACCCGCAGCCCATCTTCACGGCCTTCATTCGGGCCGCCATCGCGCGCAGCGGCAGGTAATTACTGGAACCACTTGGTGGTGTCCTTCTTGTAGAGGCGGTAGGGAATGCCCAGGGCGTCGAGTTCGTCGAAGAGAGCGTCGGAGGGCTTGACCAGGTACTTCTTGGAGAACATCGTGAGGACATCCTCGCTCTCGCCGAACCGGTAGTGGATATCAAAGTAGAGGCGGATATCGCCCTTGTGGCGCTTCAGGATGGCCAGCAGCCGCTTGCGGAAGGCCGCATCCACCCGATTGATCGGGAACCCCACGTGCAGCTCGGTGAAAACCTCTTCGCTCGTGTTGCCCAGCAGCTTGATGCCCTGCAGGCGGAGCGAATACTCGTCCTCCTCCTTGGGATCGGCATCCTTGCCGCGGTAGCGCTTCACCGTGGCGCACTTCACGAAG
>JAEEGL015455082.1_pt1 | contig 20459 bp, 16 predicted proteins | sample 9134231 | NCBI WGS metagenome assembly JAEEGL01 (sample SAMN16246548, study PRJNA631951) | gut metagenome | biome: gut microbiome; feature: rumen; material: fiber-attached | host: Bos | place: Iran: Karaj | collected 2018-10 | reverse complement strand
GCAGTGAAGAGTAAGACGGAAGCGGCGAAAGCACCCGCGAAATCAAAGGCGCCGGAAAAGAGCGCGCTGAAGGCTGCGGTTAAGGGCAAGGAGGAAGCGGCGAAAGCGCCCGCGAAGTCAAAGGCACCCGTAAAATCCGCACCCTCGGAGAAAGCTCCGAAGGGGAATGCTCCGAAGGAGACAGCCCAAAAGAAGGCGCCGGAGAAGAGCGCGCCGAAGGCTGCGGTTAAGGGCAAGGAGGAAGCGGCGAAGGCTCCCGCAAAATCCAAGACTCCGGAAAAGGCGCCCAAGACCGCGCCTCCGAAAAAATCCGCTCCCGTGAAGGAAGCCGCAAAGCCCGAAAAGAAAGCTTCCGAAAAGGAAAAGAACAAAACAACTGCCGGAAGTAACGCCGCTTCAAAGTCCGGGGCCAAGGTTGAGCCGGCCAGAAAGGGAACCGTTCAGAAGAACGCTCAGACTGAAAGCCCTGCCGTTTCCGAAAAAAAGGAAAAGAAAAAGGATGTTTCGCCGAAAGCCGAAGAAGAAAAGAACGTCAAGGCCTCTGTCGATCTTGCCAGAGACGACGCCGACGATAAATCTCCTTTTGAGGAAGAAAAAGACAGGATCGAGGAGAGACTCGGATCGCTGATCGATCTCGGGAAGAAAAAGAAAAATGTCCTGGAACCGCAGGATATCTCCGAGATCTTTCCTCAGGTGCCCATAGACGACGAGAAGTTTGACCGGATCGTGGATTATCTGGAACAGAACGGCATAGACGTGCTCCAGATCACCGATGACAATCCCGACGAGGACGTGGACGAGGCTGCTGATGATCAGGACGCCGCCGCCGAGGAGGTGGATCTCGAGAACATCGATCTGTCAGTTCCCGACAGCGTCAGCATCGAAGACCCTGTCAGAATGTACCTCAAGGAGATAGGGAAAGTCCCCCTGCTCACGGCGGAACAGGAGATCGTCCTGGCAAAGCGTATGGAGGAAGGCATGAGAGCCGAGGAAGAGCTCGACAGCATTCCCGATACGGCCAAGAACAAAAAAAAGCGGGAAAAGCTCCTGGATGCCATAGCGGATGGGGAAGCAGCAAAGAAGTCCCTTGCCGAAGCCAATCTCAGGCTTGTGGTCAGTATTGCCAAGAGATATGTGGGCCGCGGGATGCTATTCCTCGATCTCATCCAGGAGGGAAATCTCGGCCTTATCAAGGCGGTTGAGAAATTCGACTATACGAAGGGGTACAAATTCTCCACATATGCCACCTGGTGGATAAGACAGGCCATTACCCGCGCAATAGCAGACCAGGCCCGCACCATCAGGATCCCCGTCCACATGGTCGAGACCATAAACAAGCTGACAAGGGTCAGCCGTCAGTTGCTTCAGGAACTGGGAAGGGAACCGCTTCCCGAAGAGATCGCAAAGTATATGGATCTGCCGGTGGACAGGGTCAGAGAGATACAGAAGATCTCTCAGGAGCCCGTATCTCTTGAAATGCCCATCGGTGAAGAAGAAGACAGTCATCTGGGAGACTTTATCCAGGATGAAAACGTGCCTGTCCCCGCAGAGGCGGCAGCCTTCGCTCTCCTCAGGGAGCAGCTGAGGGAAGTGCTCGGCACGCTTACCGACAGGGAGCAGAAAGTGCTCAGGCTCCGCTTCGGTCTGGACGACGGAAGATCCAGAACACTTGAAGAAGTCGGAAAGGAATTCAACGTCACAAGAGAGCGCATAAGGCAGATAGAAGCCAAGGCTCTCCGCAAGCTGAGACATCCCTCCAGGAGCAAGTGGCTTAAGGACTACCTGGACGATTGATGAAGAAACTGTCTCCCAGGCTCATGATGTGCGCGGGGATGGTCTCCCCGGGCAGTCATGTTACGGATGTGGGCTGTGATCACGCGGGTCTGTCCATCTTTCTCGTGGAGAACGGGATATGTCCCGGGGCGTGCTGCTCGGAAGTGTCCGCGGGTCCTCTGGCAAACGCAAGGAGATCGATAGAAGAGGCGGGGCTTTCGGACAGGATAGAGACAGTCCTTTCCGACGGCCTTAAGGAGGTGGAACCTGTGGGCAACGGAACCCTTGTCCTTGCGGGAATGGGGGCCAGACTGATGCTTAAGATCCTTTCGGACAGTTCGGAAAAGGTGCCTTTATTTTCGGAATATGTGTTCCAGCCTCAGTCGGAGGATGAACTCATGAGGAGAAGCCTGAGGGAGATGGGGCTGTTCATAGAGGCTGAGGCGGATCTGTACGAGGAGGATAAGTATTACCATGTGATGAGATGCACCGGGAAGGATCCCGGATCATCCGGAGATATTGAGGAACTGCCTCTCAGGATACAGGACAGGTACGGCCCCCGGCTCCTTGCGGGGAGAGGGGATGCCGTCAGGAAACACATTTCCTCGGAGCTTGAGAGGTACAGAAAGGCGCTTTCGGAGAGCCGGGGCATAAGGGATAACGGGGAAACCGGAAGAACTGATGAGCTGGCAGGCTACGTGAGCGATTGCGAGGCGGCGTTCGGTTTTGTAAACAGGTAAAGGAGGGAGCCATGATCACACTGAAGATCGACGGGAAAGAGCATTTCTACGACGAAGGACTCAAGTATGAATTGATTGCCGGTGAATTTCAGGACAGCTACAGGGACAGGATCGCTCTCGTCACCATGAACGGCAAGATCCGCGAACTCATGAAGAAGGCAGACCGGGACGGGGAACTGGGATTTATCACCACTTCCGGTGAAGCGGGACACAGAACGTACTGCCGCACCGCCATCATGATACTCATGAAGGCGGTTGAGGACGTGGAGGGAAAGGGCACCTCCGAGTATGTGAAGGTGGAGTTTACAAACGGACCGGCTTATTTCTGCTCCTTCGGAGACAGGGAAACCGTATCGGCCGAAACCGCGGATGAGATACGTGAAAGGATGCACGCCATCATCGAGGCCGATCTGCCCATCACGAAAAAGGCCTATCCTCTTGAGGAAGGGATAGAGCTGTTCAGAAAGCTGGGGATGAAGGACAAGGTCGGACTCTTCAGGTTCCGCAGGAGTTCCATGATCAATATCTACTGCCTCGGGGATTACTATGATTATTATTACGGTTACATGATGCCAAGCACGGGCTACATCGACCGCTTCGACGTCGTGCCCTACGAGAACGGCGTCATGCTCGTGCTGCCGGAGAAATCGGACCATTCCGTTCTGCCGGAGTTCAAACCCAGAAAAAAGCTTTTTGAGACCATGAAACAGGCTTCGGACTGGGGGCTCATGATGGGGATAGGCACGGTTGGCGACCTGAACGAGCATATTTGCGCGAACAAGGCCGAAGAGATGATCCTGGTGCAGGAAGCCCTTCAGGAGAGAAGGATAGGCGAGATGGCCCAGGAGATCAAAAACAGGGAAACCGTCAGAGCCGTCCTTGTGGCGGGGCCTTCCTCCTCGGGAAAGACCACTTTCGCAAAGAGGCTTTCGGTACAGCTGGTTACGATGGGATATAAACCCATAATGATCAGTCTGGATGATTACTATCTGGATCACTCCCTGACTCCCCTTGACGAGGACGGAAATCCTGATTACGAATGTCTTGAAGCCCTGGATATCAAGCTTTTCGGAGAAAATATGGACAGTCTCCTCGAAGGAAAGGAAACGGAGGTGCCCATTTTCAATTTCCAGACAGGCAAGAGGGAGGCCGAGGGCAGGAAGCTGATCCTCGAAGACAATGATATCCTTGTGATAGAGGGGATACATGCCCTTGACACCGGGCTTATCAATAAGATCCCCGATGAAAAGCTGTTCAGGATATTCATCAGCGCCCTCACCAGCATCAACATAGACGAACACAACAGGATCCCCACCACCGATACAAGGCTGATCAGAAGGCTTGTGAGGGATTTCAGGACCAGGGGCGCCAGCGCCCGGAGGACCATTGGGATGTGGGATTCCGTGAGAAGAGGGGAAGAGAAGTACATTTTCCCGTTCCAGGAGGAGGCGGATGTATTTTTCAATTCATCGCTGGTCTATGAACTTTCCGTGCTCAAGCCTTATGCGGAGCCCCTTCTTTACAGCGTTCCCAAAGGGGCGCCCGAGTATTATGAGGCAAAAAGGCTCCTCAAGTTCTTTGAATACTTCCTGACATTGCCTGCCACGGGAGTTCCCGGGGATTCCCTCGTGAGAGAATTCATCGGACAGGGAGTGTTCGGCATGGGTTGATAAGAGAGGGGGCCCTTAAAGACGTTGCAGTATGAAAGCCGGGGCCGGGACCACACGGAAAGACATCATGAAACGCAGCATGCGCAGGGGCTCACAAGGATGTGCCCCTGCGTTCCAATAGGCGGAACTTTGCATGACAGGGAAACGATATGAAACGAGGCGTGTGCTGGCTTAGGAGAGACCCGGAAGCCTTGAGGGCGGTTTTAGGAAAGGAGATATGATTATGCCAAACGATCCGGATACCTATTTACTGTACGAATGCAGTAAAAAACTCGCTTTTACACTTCGCATAAAAGTGCAGCTGGACGAGCCTGTTGATACCGGAATACTGAATGAAGTGGCACAGGAGGCCTTTGGGAGGTTTCCCTATTTTCGAGTAAAGCCCGGCCTGGATGCCTCCCAAAGCTATATCCTCATGCCCAACGATAAACCTCTTGCAGTTCTCCCGGAAGAAGACAGGAGGATAATGCTGGCCGGTGAGGAGGTCAATGATCACCTGTTTGTCATAACATATAAAGACGACACTATATGGTTCAGCGGATCTCACTCACTCTGCGGCGCATTCGGGATCATGTTCTGGGTAAAGACCACCCTGTATCTGTATATGAGCAAAAAATACGGTCCCCTGAAGCCGCCTGAGGATATAAAACTCCCCGGTACGCCTGTTACGGAGGCCGAGACTCTTTTCCCGGATCCCGATACCCTGCCGAAGGACGAGCCCATGGTACGCTACGAAGGCGGCGACTGTAATCTTGCCATCATGCGTACTCTCAAACATATATTGAACCCTTTCTCCACAAAGGATTATTACTATGAGATCGAGATACCCGCAGGGGTTTTCATGAAATACGCCACGGGTATAGACGCCAGTCCCAATACGGTCGTGGTCTCCATGATGTATAAGGCCATGTCAAGGTTCTTAAAGGAGAAGGAGGGAACCTTTATCTCCGGCCGTGTCGCGGCGGATTATCGCGCCGATATCGGAGCTGACAGATCATACCGTGATCTTGTCCGTTTTATCCATGTCAAATATGATTGGGATATGAAGGACGAGCCTGTCTCCAGATTGAATCTCCGCACCAGGGGAGCCTTCATCAAGCAGAACCAGCCGGAACTCAGCTATGAGAGGTTTCGCCGGATCACAAAAATGCACTCGGGCATCGATGCGCAGCCGACCCTTAAGGAAAAGCGCAAATACGCCTCCAAACACAGCATATACAGAACCGATCCGCGCGATCCGTTCACAGTCAGCTATGTGGGGCAGATAGATTACGGCGAAATGGAAGATCACATAAAGAGCGTCTATACCATCACTGACGGAGACCTGATGCTAGAGATAAACGCCCTTAAAGAAAGCTTCCACATCACTTACCAGCTTTACGGCAGGGACAGGAAGCCTCTCGAAAGGTTTCTGGAGGTCCTTGAAGGAGAGAAGATCCCTTTCAGGGTATCCGATATGAAGGTCAGGTATCTCCCCTGGGTCAGGTTGCCCGAAGCGTGAGCATTGTACATGGAACAGAGGGAAACCCCGGCTTCGCGAAAGGACCCTGCCCGGAGAAAGATATGCCTTGACCGAACCGTCAAACAGGAATAGAATCTGATTTTGGGTTGAGAGGGACGGATGACCGCGGGGGGAGCATTCCCTTCGAGGAAAGTCCGGGCTTCACAGGGCGGGATGCCGGATAACGTCCGGCGGAGGCGACTCCCGGGAAAGCGCAACAGAAATGATACAGCCCCCTCATGGGAGCAATGGTGAAATGGCAGTGTAAGAGACTACCGGTCCTGCGGTAACGCAGGGCGTCAATGCAAGCCCCATCCGAAGCAAGACCGAAACGAGGACGTAAGGTGCCCTGCCTGTCCTCAGGTGGGTCGCTAGAGACTGCCGGCAACGGCAGTTCCAGATAGATGGTCATCCAAGACAGAACCCGGCTTACAGTCCCTCTCAGTCTGTTTTACGGGCAGCTACGGGCGTTTTTGCCCGGCATGGAAGATTCTTCAGGAGGTATACAAAAATGAGCAAAACAAAGATCGACATCATATCCGGTTTCCTCGGAGCGGGAAAGACCACATTGATAAGGAAGCTCCTGGAGGGCCCGCTGAGAGATTCGGGCACGGTCCTGATAGAGAACGAGTTTGGAGAGATCGGGATCGACGGAGGCTTCCTCAAGGATTCCGGCATCGAGATAAAGGAAATGAATTCCGGATGCATTTGCTGTTCCCTGGCGGGAGATTTCGGGACTTCCCTGAGAGAGGTGCTGGATCAGTACCATCCCCCAAGGATAATAATAGAGCCCTCGGGTGTCGGAAAGCTCTCGGATGTCATGATCGCTGTTGAGAGCGCCATGAAAGAGAGGGACGATGCGGTGTTCGGCAGCGCGGTCACGGTGGTGGACGCCTCCAAAGCAAAGGTTTACGTAAAGAATTTCGGTGAATTCTTCGTGAATCAGATCGAACACGCCGGAACCATCGAGCTCACCAGAGCCGACAAGGTCGACGACGAAAAGATGAAAGAAGCCGTGAGCATCATCCGCGGATACAATAAGGATGCGCGCATAATCACCACGCCCCTTTCCGAGCTTGATGCCGCAGCGGTCCTGAACATTATCGAAGGACCAAGGGAAATGGAAGACAGGATGCTGGAGAAGGCCATAGCCGACGCCTCGGATCACCACCATCATCACCACGATGAGGAGGGCACAACCTTTACCGATGAGCAGGACAGGGTCCATCACCATCATCACGACGAGGATCAGCACCATGATCATGATGAGGATCATGAGCATCATCGTGACGCCGACGAGGACCACGGTCACCACGGTCACCATGACCACGATGAGGACCATGATCATCATCATGACCACGACGAAGACCACGGTCACCACGGTCATCATGACCACGATGAGGACCACGGTCACCATGACCACGATGAGGACCACGGTCACCATGAGCACCATCACCACGACGCAGATGAAGTGTTCGAGAGCTGGGGACTGGAGACTCCCGAGAAATTTACCGAAACTCTTGTTAAGGAAAAACTGGATGCCCTCGACAACGGCAGTTACGGCGTGATACTGAGGGCAAAGGGCATGGTGCCGGACGCAGAGAGCGACGGATATATCCATTTCGATTATGTCCCCGGGGAAAAGGGAGTCCGAAAGGGAGAGGCTGCGGAGAACGGTCTTATCTGCGTGATCGGGTCTCATTTGAAGGACGACGATCTGGACAGGCTTTTTGAACTGTCCTGATCTTATTGAAAGAGGAAGAACGCAATGAAACCGGTTTACGTGATCAATGGTTTTCTCGACAGCGGAAAGACCCAGTTCATAGCCTTCACCATGGATCAGCAGTATTTTTCCATAGGGGGGCGCACCCTGCTCATACTGTGCGAGGAAGGGGAAAATGAATACGGGGAGGAGCTTCTCAGGAGAAACAGGACCGTAGTGCATGTGATAGACGACCTGTCCCTGTTCACCAAAGACAAGATGAACGAACTGGACAGGAAATACAAGCCCGAGAGGATCCTGGTGGAGTGGAACGGCATGTGGGATTTCAGGAAGTTCTGCCTTGCCGGCAACTGGTATGTGGAACAGATAGTGACCAATATCGACGCCTCCACCTTTAAGGTTTATTACTCGAATATGAAGTCGCTTCTGGCTGAAATGGTGAGAAAGAGCGAGCTCATCATTTTCAACAGGTGCGACGGCCTTCCGGAGTCTGACCTGAATTCCTTCAAGAGAAACGTGAAGGCCGTGGCGCTGCAGTCGGATATCATCTTTGAGGACAAAAACGGAGAGATCAGTTCCATCATGGAGGACGACCTCCCTTATGATCTCAATGCTCCTGTCATCAGACTGGACGACCGCGGCTACGCCATGTGGTTCATAGACATGATGGATCACATCAACAGATACGAGGGAAAGACGGTGGAATTCATCGGACAGGTGATGAAGCCCGACGGAGACAGGGGAGGCTATATGGTGCCGGGAAGGCTGGCCATGACCTGCTGCGCCGCTGACATGAGCTTTCTGGGCTATCCCTGCGTGACTGACAGGCTTTCAGCCTTCAGAGAGAAGTCATGGGTAAAGGTGAAGGCAAAGGTGGCGTTTGAACATTTTAAGGATTACGGCGAAGAAAAGGGACCGGTCCTTTATGCGGAGGAAATAAAACCCGCTCAGAAACCCGAACAGGAGTTGATCAGTTTTTCATGAATATTTCAGGTGAGATAGAGAGAAGGCGGACATTTGCCATCATTTCCCATCCCGATGCGGGTAAGACCACATTGACCGAAAAGTTCCTCCTCTACGGAGGCGCCATCAATCTGGCGGGAAGCGTCAAGGGCAAGGCTACTGCCAGACACGCCGTGTCCGACTGGATGGAGATAGAGAAGGAGAGGGGTATTTCGGTGACCTCCAGCGTCCTTCAGTTTGAGTACGACGGATTCTGCATCAATATCCTTGACACCCCGGGACATCAGGACTTTTCCGAGGATACCTACAGGACCCTGATGGCTGCCGATTCGGCTGTTATGGTGATCGACGGTGCAAAGGGCGTGGAGGCTCAGACCAGAAAGCTTTTCAAGGTCTGCGTCATGAGGCACATCCCTATATTTACCTTCATAAACAAACTGGACAGGGATGCTCTCGACACCTTTGAACTGCTGGATGACATCGAGAAGGAACTGGGGATCGACACCTGCCCCATGAACCTTCCCGTTGGCTCCGGAAAGGATTTTAAGGGGGTACTGGACCTTCAGAACGACAGGATAGTCCTTTATTCCGATACTCTCAAGGGCACGAAGGAGGGGCATTCGGAGACCCTTGAACTGGGGGATGAAGCAGCGGTTGCAGCCAGGATAGGGCAGGAAGCGCTGGATAACCTCCTCACCGAAAGAGAGCTTTTTGAGGGCGCAGGAGCGTCCTACGACATAGATAAAGTCAGGGCCGGAGTGCTCACTCCGGTCTTCTTCGGATCCGCATTGACGAATTTCGGGGTGGAGATATTTCTCAGGGAATTTCTCAGGATGTCCATGCCTCCTGCACCAAGAGTGTCGGACAAAGGCGTCATAGACACCGTTACCGGCGGCTTTTCCGCGTTTGTCTTCAAGATCCAGGCCAATATGAACAAGGCTCACCGCGACAGGGTGGCGTTTATGAGGGTGTGTTCGGGATGCTTTGATCCGTCCGAAGAGGTGAAACACGTTCAGGGCGGACGGATAATGAGGCTCTCCCAGCCTCAGCAGATCATGGCGGATGAGAGAAAGACTCTTACCGAGGCCTATGCGGGGGACATCATCGGGGTTTTCGACCCCGGCGTCTTCTCAATAGGCGACACCATTTGCGAGCCCGATGATGAGTTCAGGTACGAGGGGATACCCACCTTTGCCCCGGAACACTTCTCCAGAGTCACGCTTCTGGACACCATGAAGAGGAAGCAGTTTGTGAAGGGCGTGACGCAGATCGCCCAGGAGGGCGCCATTCAGGTCTTCCAGGAGTACCAGACAGGAATGGAGGAGATAATTGTCGGGGTCGTGGGAATGCTGCAGCTGGACGTTCTGAAGTACCGTCTGGTCAATGAGTACAACGTGGACATCAGGCTCGATCCCCTTCCCTACGAGTACATCAGATGGGTGGACAATCCGGAAGAGGTGGATATCGCCGGCATGTCGGGCACCAGCGATATGCACAAGATAAGGGATCTTAAGGGGAATGTCCTGCTCTTATTTGTAAATGAGTGGAGTCCCCAGATGACCATCGAGAGAAATGAAGGGCTTAAGCTGTCTGAATTCGGCAGAAACTGAGGATGATCATCCCTGAGGGATCATTTTTTGCAGAGCCTTTTCCAGATGACGATTAATCTGATATAATGGACAGGATACAGGTTCGGATCTGAAGTTGGAGGACAAAGATGGCTGACAGAAAGAGAAACACCGGAAGGAATAAAGAAATGATACCTGAGGAGACTCACGGCGAAAAGAGCCTCGGCTTTGTGAGGATCGCCGACGAAGTGGTCTCTTCCATAGCCATGATAGCGGCACATGAGGTGGATGGCGTGGCTGACGGGAAGTCCCAGACAGGTTCGTCAAAGGTCAAGGTCACGGGCAGAAACGTGGACATCCTCATGAATATAGTCATATCCTACGGGCATAATATCCCCGAAACCTGCGGCCAGGTCCAGACCAGGGTGAGGACTGCCGTTGAAAATATGACCGGCCTCAATGTGAGGAACGTGAACATCAGGATAGTCGGAGCCGAGATACAGGCCGGGTAAACCATATGTCGCTGAGCATGCACAAAAAAAGAGAGCAGGTCTTTAAACTCCTTTTCAGACGGGAGTTTCATAAAGACGCCGCAATGGAAGAGCAGGAGCGGCTTTTCTTTGAGGCGAGACCTGAGGGGGAACCTAAACTCTCGGAGAAGGATTCCGAATATATCAGCGGCAAATACCACCGCGTGGCGGAAAAGATCCCGGAGATCGACGCAATGGTTTCCGAAAGGACTTCCGGCTGGGATATATCACGGATCGGAAGGGTGGAGCTGACCATCCTCCGGCTGGCGATATACGAGATGCTTTATGATGAGGCCGTGCCTGAGGGCGTGGCCATAAATGAGGCCGTGGAGCTTTCAAAGGAATTCGGCCAGGACAACTCCTCATCTTTTGTAAACGGGGTTCTGGCTCTGTTTGCCGAGAAAAAAGAAAATGGGTAATGTCTATTCGGTAGGACAGATCAATTCATATATCCGGTCTCTGTTCACCCAGGATTTCATGCTCAGAAATATCAGCATCAGGGGTGAGATCAGCAATCTGAATTACAACCGGAGCGGTCATATCTACTTTTCCCTGAAGGAACAGAATTCAAAGATATCCTGCGTGATGTTCGCGGGGAAGCGCGCCCGGGGGCTGGATCATAAACTTGAAGACGGAGAGCAGGTAGTTGCCAGCGGTTCCGTTGATGTATATGAGGCAGGCGGACAATATCAGTTATACGTTGACAGGATAAAGAGAGACGGCAGGGGAGAGTTGTACCTGAGATTTGAGGAGCTTAAGGAAAGACTCCTCCGGATGGGGATGTTCGACGAGACCTATAAACGTCCCATTCCCGAATATGTCGGTACTGTAGGAGTGGTCACCGCCCCCACGGGAGCGGCTGTCAGAGATATAATAAGGACTATCAGGAGGCACGCCCCATATGTACAGATCATCCTGTATCCCTCGGCTGTTCAGGGTCAGGGCGCTGCCGAAAACATTGCCCGGGGCGTGCGCGCCCTTCAGCACACGGAGGCCGATGTGATCATCGTGGGGAGAGGCGGCGGCTCCATAGAGGATCTCTGGGCGTTTAATGAAGAGGTGACCGCTCAGGCGGTCTTTGATTCTGTGATACCCGTGATATCCGGTGTCGGTCATGAGACTGATACCACCATATGCGATCTGGTGGCGGATCTCAGGGCCTCCACCCCGACGGCGGCCGCAGAGCTCTCCGTGGCAGGCCTGCACAGGCTCGACGAGAGGATGGCCTCCATTTCCGAAGATCTGAACAGGCTTATGGAGGGTGAGATACGTAATACCCGGGTCAGGGTGAAGGAAGATCAGCTGAAGCTGGCGGCAGCTAGTCCGGAGCGAAAGATAAGGGACGCCCAGAACCGGCATATGGCCCTTTCCGGAAGGGCCGAGAAGGTCATGAACGAGCTTCTGGACAGGTACAGGAACAGGTGTCAGGGAAACGTCTCGCTGTTGGAAAAGAGCATGACATCCTCACTGGAAAAATACAGAAGAAGGCATGTAAAGGACGAAGCCCTGCTCAAGGGACTGTCTCCTGAAGGCAGGCTCAGTCAGGGGTATTCATTTACGGAAAGAGAGGACGGAAAGCCTGTTAAAGGAGTGTCGGAGCTGAAGGCGGGCATGAGGATCAGGACCAGTTTCAGCGACGGATACGCTCTTTCCGAGATCGGGGAGGTACACGGTAATGGCGGAGAATGAAAAAAAGGATATGAGCATAGACGAACTGCTGACGGAGGCGGAAGAAAGGATAAGCTCCCTCGAAGGCGGAAAGCTTTCCCTGGAGGAGGCCTTTTCGGCGTACAGGGAAGGGATGGAACTCCTGAAACAGTCGGAAAAGAAGATAGACAGGGTTGAAAAGCAGGTCAAACAACTGATGGAAAACGGAGAACTGGTCCCCTTTGAGGAGGCCGGGGAAGGTGACGGAGCGGATGATGAAGCCTGAGGAATTCTTAAGCCTGTTTGAAGAAAAGAGAAAAGAAGCCGAAAAAACGGTGCTGTCCCGCCTCCCGGAGATAGAAGGCTATCAGCGGGAAGTGCTTGAAGCGCTGGATTACGGCGTTAGATCCGGGGGCAAGAGACTCCGGCCCCTTATGATGAAGGAAGCCTTTATCATGTTCGGAGGAGAGGACCCGGCCATAGACGACTTCATGGCCGCCATAGAGTTTATTCACAATTATTCCCTGATCCATGACGATCTGGAAGCCATGGACAATGATGAATACAGAAGGGGGATAAAGACCACCCACGCGGTTTATGGCGAGGGGATGGGGGTGCTGGCAGGAGACGCCTTACTGAATCTGGTGTATGAGATAACCTCAAGGTCCGTGCTTTCGGCCCCCGATCATGACACGATGAAGAGAAGAGCCCTGGCCCAGCATATCCTCGCGGATAAAGCGGGAGTGTACGGCATGGTGGGAGGCCAGTCCGCGGATCTTACCGCGGAAAAGAAGGGTGAAGCGTCGGAAGAACTGCTGTTGTTCATGGACGAAAAGAAGACCGCATGCCTTATGGAAGCTTCTCTGATGGCCGGAGCCGCGCTTTCGGGAGCGTCGGATGAAGAGATAAGAGCTCTGGAGGAATGCGGCAGCGCCATGGGGCAGGCCTTTCAGATAATGGATGATATTCTTGATGTGACCGGAGACCAGGCCGAGACGGGAAAAGATGCCGGAAGTGACGAAAAGAACGGCAAGATAACATACGTGACTCTTTACGGCCTGGATGAATGCAGGCGTAAGGTCGACGAGCTCACGGATAAAGCTGTGGACATCCTGGGATCCACGGGAAGAGAATGCGGATTTCTGACGGCTCTTGTACGGTATCTTTCCGGAAGAAGGAAGTGACGGATGCTCCTTGATGAAATAAAGAAACCAAACGATATTAAAAAGATACCCCTTTCGGATATGCCGGAACTTGCCGACGAGATAAGGGATTTCCTGATCCGTTCCATTTCCGAGACCGGCGGCCATCTGGCTTCAAATCTCGGCACGGTGGAGCTCACCATGGCTCTCCATCTTTTCCTGAATTTCCCCCAGGATAAACTCATCTGGGACGTGGGTCACCAGAGTTACACCCATAAGCTACTGACGGGAAGAAAAGACGACTTTACAACCCTGAGACAGTATCAGGGACTCAGCGGTTTCCCTAAAAGGAACGAATCGGATTGCGACTGTTTTGAAACCGGACACAGCTCCACGTCTCTTTCCGCGGGCCTCGGCTTCGTCAAGGCAAAACAGCTCACCGGTGAGAAATATAACGTGGTGTCCGTAATCGGTGACGGTTCCCTAACAGGTGGTTTGGCATACGAGGCATTAAATAACGCATCGAAATTAAATACCAATTTTATAATAATACTCAATGACAATAATATGTCCATCGCCGAGAACGTGGGGGGCGTGTCAAAATATCTCAACAGGGTACGTACCGCGGACACGTATCTGGGCCTGAGGGACGATGTATACAATTCGCTGAGGGGCAGATCCGCAAGGAATGACAAGCTCATAGAGAGCATCAGGAGGACAAAGAACACCTTTAAGTCCTTCTTTGTGCCTGGCATGTTCTTCGAGGAGATGGGGATAACCTATTTGGGACCTGTGGACGGCCACAATGTGGGAGAGGTACTGGCGGCGCTCAAAAACGCCCGAAGGGTCAGAAAGGCCGTTATCGTACATGTAAAGACCGAAAAGGGACGGGGGTTTGAGCCTGCGGTCAGGCATCCCGCCAGATTTCACGGCACCGGCCCCTTCGATCTGGAGACGGGCATCCCCAAGAAACCGCGCACAGTTCCCAACTATACCGATGTTTTTTCCACCGTCATGTGCAAGCTGGGGAAGAGGGATGAGAAGGTGGTGGCCGTCACCGCTGCAATGCCGGGCGGTACGGGACTGAACCGTTTCAGGAACATTTTCCCCGACAGGTTCTTTGACGTGGGGATAGCGGAAGGTCACGCCGTGACCTTTGCCGCCGGCCTGGCAGCAGGAGGCCTGAAGCCGGTGGTGGCCATATATTCGTCATTTCTCCAGAGAGGGTATGACGAGATACTCCATGATGTATGCAGACAGCAGCTTCCGGTGGTGTTTGCCATCGACCGGGCCGGGATAGTGGGGGCTGACGGGGAGACCCATCAGGGGATCTATGATCTGTCCTATCTTTCATCCATTCCCGGGCTCACGGTGATGGCTCCCAAGAATAAATGGGAACTGTCCGACATGATGAAATTCGCCGTTTCTCTGGGTAAGCCTGCAGCCATCAGGTATCCCAACAGAGAGGCCTATTCCGGCCTCAGCGACTTCAGGACGACAGTTATGGCCGGCAGGAGCGAGGTCATTTACAGGGAATACGGGATCTGCCTTCTTGCAGTGGGCAGCATGGTGCAGGTGGCCGAACAGGTGCGTGACCTCCTGAAGGCTGATGACCACCCCTGTTCCCTTGTGAACGCAAGATTTGTCAAGCCTCTTGATGAGGAACTGATCAGAGAGTTCTCCAGGGACCACGAGCTCATCGTGACCATGGAGGAAAATGAGGGATCCGGAGGCTATGGAAGCGCTGTGGCCTCTTTCCTGAAAAGGGAGGACCTGAACACGGGATTCATAAGCATAAGCGCTCCCGATGAATATATCGAGCAGGGCTCCGTGGACATATTGTTCCGGAAAGCGGGTATGGATGCCGAAAGCGTATACAACAGGATCCTGGAACATCTGAAATGAAGAAAAGACTGGATGTGCTCCTCACCGAAAGAGGACTGAGCCCCTCCAGGGAGCAGGCAAAACGCCTGATCATGGAGGGTATCGTATATGTGGAGGGGCAGAAGGAGGACAAGGCCGGAAGCACCTTTCCGGAGGAAGCCGGTATCGAAGTGAGGGGCAGCCTCTGTCCCTATGTGAGCAGAGGCGGGCTGAAACTGGAGAAGGCCCTTAAGTATTTTTCCGTCAGCCCCGAAAATAAGGTCTGCCTGGATATCGGGGCCTCCACCGGAGGTTTTACTGACTGTATGCTGAAGAACGGAGCATCCCGCGTTTATGCGGTGGACTCCGGAAGAGGCCAGCTGGCCTGGGTTTTGAGATCCGACGCCAGGGTGGTATGCCTGGAGAGGACCAATTTCCGCTACTTTAAGCCCTCCGACATAGAGGAACAGGTCGATCTTGCGACTGCGGACGTATCATTTATCTCACTTGAAAAGATACTTCCTCCAGCGTCCCTGATCCTTAAAGACGGAGGGGACATGATATGCCTCATCAAGCCCCAGTTCGAAGCGGGGAGGGAGAATGTGGGGAAGAGAGGCGTGGTGAGGGACAGCCGGGTTCACGAAGACGTGATCGGGAAGGTCCTGACTTATTCCGAAGACAGCGGATTTACGCCTGCGGGACTCACCTTTTCACCCGTAAAGGGACCCGAAGGGAACATCGAGTATCTCCTTCACCTGGTAAAGGGGGAGACCGGGTCGGACATCCTGAGGGATGCTGATCTGATAAGAAAAACGGTAAATGAGGCAGTGGAAGAGCTGGGACTATGAAGAACTTTCTCATCATCGCAAATGAATACAAGGATCCGGAGGCCTTTTACACCAGAAAGATCACGTATTATCTGGGCGATCACGGTGCAAGGCGCGTCATCTCCATGCTCCTCGGAGACGAGAGCAGGGACAGGAAGATAGACATTCCGGAAGGCATAGACGCTATCCTGGTACTGGGAGGGGACGGGACCATGCTTCAGGCAGCAAGGGCTACCGGCGCTTCCAGGGTCCCGCTTTTGGGGGTGAACCTCGGCACCCTCGGTTATCTCACCGAGGTTGAGACCGCTGACATAGAGAACGCTCTGGACAGGCTCCTCAGGGATGAATACACGGTGGAGGAACGCATGATGCTCAGGGGGAGCGTGGGAGACAGGGTCAGCGAAGCCCTGAACGATATCGTCGTCACCCGCTCCGGAAAGCTTCAGATCATACGGTTTGACGTGTATGTGAACGGACATCTGCTGAACGGCTTTGTGGCTGACGGGATCATCTGCGCCACCCCCACGGGATCCACTTCTTATTCTCTGTCCGCAGGGGGACCCGTCGTCGAGCCCGGAGCCAGGACCATACTCCTGACGCCCATCTGCGCCCATACCTTCCACTCGCGGTCCATAGTGCTCTCGCCGGATGATGAGATAGCGATAGAACTGAACAAAGGCTCCGGCGACAGGCCGCAGACTGCCGAGGTGAGCTTTGACGGCACGGACAATGTGCCTCTTGAAGCGGGAGACCGGGTGACGATATCCAGATCCGGTCACACCGCCAGGATCATCAAACTCTCCCAGGAGAGCTTTCTGAACGTTCTGGGCCGCAAGATGAGCGGATCATGAAAATTACAATGGGGAAACAAAATGCTTCGTGAGCTTCATTTACAAAATCTGGCGTTGATTGAGAGCGCAGACATTACCTTCAGGGATGGCCTGAACATAATGACCGGGGAGACCGGGGCCGGTAAATCCGTGATCATTGGCTCCGTTACCGCGGCCCTGGGCGGCCACGCCGACTCCGGCATGATTCGGAGGGATCAGGATCACGCCCTGATAGAGCTGACCTTCGACACGGGAGGGGATCCGCGGATATCCGACGCCCTTGAAAGGCTGGGGATAGAGGACGCAGGGGATGAGCTTCTGATACAGAGAAAGATATCGGAAAAGAGAAGCGTTATCCGTGTGAACGGCGAGACCGTTACCCAAAAGGCTGTAAAGGAACTGGCGCCCCTGCTCATGGATGTATACGGGCAGAAGGAGCACCAGACCCTTCTGTCATCGGCGTCCCAGGCGGAGGTTCTGGACAGTTTTGCCGATCCGGAGATCGAAGAGGTAAAGGGTCGTATCTCGGAACTCTTTTCCCGGCTGAAGAAGATAAACGAGGAACTCTCCGAAGACGAGAGGGACGACCGGCTCAGAGAGCGTGAGGCCGACCTTGCCGAGTATGAGATCAACGAGATCGATTCGGCGGGGCTGAAGGCAGGGGAGACGGAGACGCTCCGGGAATACGTGAAAAAGACCGGAAATGTTGAGAAGATCAGGGAATCACTTGAAAAGGCCATATCCCTTTGCCGGACGGAGGTCGTTTCCGAAGCGGTGAGGCATTTACGGGATGTTTCCGCTCTGGACGAAAGGCTGTCATCCCTGGAGGGAGAGCTTGAAGAGACGGATTCCATGCTTTCGGATTTTACAAGAGAAGCCTCGGATTACCTGTCCGAACTGTCCTTTGATCCTCAGGAGTATGACAACGCCCTTGCGCGTCTGGATCTCCTGAACCATCTGATGGATAAATACGGCGACAGCTACGAGAGCATCATGGAATACAGAGACGAGCGGGAAAAACTGCTGAACCGTTTCAGAGACTGGGAGAGCTACAGGGAAGAACTCCTGAAAAAAAGACATGAAACGGAGGAGGAACTGAAAAAGGCCTGCACCGCTGCCCATGACCTGAGGGAAAAGGCGGCGTCCGAGCTTTCGCAAAAGATGTCTGACGCCATGAAGGGGCTTAACTTTGCGGACGCAAGGTTCAGGATAGACGTTACCAGAGATAATAAGACCATAAGCCGTTCCGGATGGGATTCGGTATGCTTTATGGTGTCCGTGAATCCGGGAGAAGACCTGAAAAGCGTCGCCGATACCGCCAGCGGCGGGGAACTGTCCAGGATCATGCTGGCCCTGAAGACCGTTATGGCTGAAAAGGAGGACGTGAGGGCGCTGATCTTCGACGAGATAGATTCCGGCATAAGCGGACGCACGGCCTTTAAGGTCTCCGAGGCCCTGGGCCGGCTGTCATCGGGAAGGCAGATCATCTGCATCACCCATCTCCCGCAGATCGCAGCCATGTCCGACAGCCATTTTCTGATAGAAAAACGGGTGGAAGAGGGTGTGACCCGCACCACCATAAGGGAGATCGACGAAGAGGGGAGCCTCAAGGAGCTTGCCAGGATGGTGGGGAGCGACGAGGAGACGGAGAACGCCCTGAAGAACGCGGAAGAACTGCGGCATAAGGCTTTCGAGGTAAAGGAGAGAGTGAAGAATGGAGAGACGTGATAAGGTTAATTATTACCTGGACCTGGCGGAAACCGTGCTTCAGAGGGGCACCTGTCTGAGACGCCTGTTCGGTTCCGTAATCGTAAAGAACGACGAGGTCATTTCCACCGGTTACGTAGGGGCGCCCAGGGGCAGAAAGAACTGCAGCGATATGGGCTATTGCGTGCGTCAGAAAATGCAGATCCCGAGAGGGGAGCGTTATGAGCTCTGCAGGAGCGTCCACGCCGAGGCGAACGCCATTATTTCCGCTCCCAGATCCGAGATGATTGATTCCGACATATATCTTGTGGGAAAGGAAGTGGATACCGGAGAATACGTGAAAAATGCCTCCAGCTGTTCCATGTGCAAGAGGATGATCATCAACGCCGGCATCAAAAGGGTCATCATAAGGGATGACCGCGATAATTACAGGATCGTGGACGTCAGGGAGTGGGTCGATAATGACGAGTCACTTGAAGCGGCGCGAGGATACTGATATAATCTAAAACAGCGTTTTTGATCGCGGGTGTGTCTTCGGGCATGGAGTGACCGGGATCGGGTGTCGTCTTGTACCGGAGTGGAGGAATGGACATGAAAAAGATACTGTTGGCTGCTTCTGAAGGGGTTCCATTCATAAAGACGGGGGGACTGGCGGATGTGATAGGCTCTCTTCCCAAGGACATCGACCGGAAGTACTTTGACGTAAGGATCATTCTCCCCAAATACATGTGCATGCACGGCGATCTGGCGGAAAAACTCACCTATATCTCAAATTTCTACATGGATTTCAACTGGAAAAACGCCTATGTGGGTATCTTTCAGGCGGAATATGACGGCATCACCTATTATTTCGTTGATAATGAGTCTTATTTTGGCGGGAGCAGGCCTTACAGCGATGATCCCCTCTTCGAGATAGAAAAATACGCATTTTTCTCGAAAGCGGTTCTGTCGGTGCTGCCGGTGATAGATTTCAAGCCCGACATCATCCATTGCAACGACTGGCAGACGGGTCTCATTCCCGTATATCTCAAGGAAAGATTTTCCGGCGGCGAATTCTACCGCGGCATCAAGACCATCATGACCATCCATAACCTGAAATTCCAGGGGAAATGGGATATCAAGAAGGTCAGGGACATCACGGGACTTCCAGCGGATTATTTCACGCCCGACAAGCTTGAAAGCTATAAGGACGCAAATCTTTTAAAGGGAGGGATAGTGTTTGCCGACGCCATCACAACCGTGAGCCCTTCCTATGCAGAGGAGATAAAGACCAATTTCTACGGAGAGGGGCTGAACGGGATCCTTTCCGCAAGGACCAACGATCTCAGGGGCATTCTGAACGGCATCGATTATGATGAATTCGATCCTTCAAAGGACAGCGCCCTTCCCAAGCGGTATGACAAGATCAATTTCCGCAAGGAGAAATGCAAAAATAAAGCGGCCCTCCAGAGCCAGCTGAACCTCGAGCAGAACCCCGACATCATGATGATAGGCGTGGTGTCCAGGCTTACAGGTCAGAAGGGCTTCGATCTGGTGTCCTACGTGATGGACGAGCTCTGCCGCGACAGGGTTCAGATAGTGGTGCTGGGCTCCGGAGAAGAGCAGTACGAGAACATGTTCAGGCATTACGACTGGAAATACAATAATAAGGTCTCCGCGAACATTTATTATTCCGATGATCTGGCTCACAAGATATACGGTTCCTGCGACGCGTTCCTCATGCCTTCGCTCTTCGAACCCTGCGGGCTCTCACAGCTCATCGCCCTCAGATACGGGACTGTTCCCATCGTCAGGGAGACCGGCGGTCTGAAGGATACGGTGGAACCCTACAACGAATACGAGAGCACCGGCACTGGCTTCTCTTTCGTAAATTACAACGCCCACGAGATGCTGTCCACCATAAGGTACGCCGAGCGGATATATTACGACAAGAAGCGCGAATGGAACAAGATCATAGACCGCGGCATGGCGGCGG
>JAEEGL014720843.1_pt1 | contig 20459 bp, 17 predicted proteins | sample 9134231 | NCBI WGS metagenome assembly JAEEGL01 (sample SAMN16246548, study PRJNA631951) | gut metagenome | biome: gut microbiome; feature: rumen; material: fiber-attached | host: Bos | place: Iran: Karaj | collected 2018-10 | reverse complement strand
TTTCTTCGCCTATCCCGCCATCGCCCGCATTGACGAGATTGTGGCTGGCGTGACGGCCAACAAGCCCATCTACGACTTCGTCGCCAAGGAAGACGGCTTCGGCCACCGCTTCTGGGTCATCGACGACAGGGCCACCATCGCCGAGCTCGTCGACATCTTCGACAAGCAGGTCCCCGCCATGTACATCGCCGACGGCCACCACCGCAGCGCCGCCGCCGCCCTCGTGGGACAGGAGAAGAAGGAGCAGAACCCCCGCCACACCGGCAAGGAGGAATACAACTACTTCATGACCGTCATCTTCCCCGACAACCAGCTCAACGTCATCGACTACAACCGCGTGGTCAAGGACCTCAACGGCCTCAGCAAGGAGCAGTTCATCGCCGCCGTCGGCGAGAGCTACGAGCTCACCGACATGGGCACCGACATCTACAAGCCCGCCAAGCTGCACGAGCACTCCATGTACCTCGACGGCCATTGGTACAAGATGACCGCCAAGCCTGGCACCTACAACGACAACGACCCCATCGGCGTGCTCGATGTCACCATCCTCAGCAACCTCGTCCTCGACAAGGTGCTCGGCATCAAGGATCTCCGCACCGACAAGCGCATCGACTTCGTCGGCGGTATCCGCGGTCTCGGCGAGCTCAAACGTCGCGTCGACAACGGCGAGATGAAGGTCGCCTTCGCCCTCTATCCCGTCAGCATGAAACAGATCATTGACATCGCCGACACCGGCAACATCATGCCCCCGAAGACCACATGGTTCGAGCCCAAACTCCGCTCCGGCCTTGTGATCCACGAGCTCTGCTAAGCCAATGGCAGCGACTTTATAACCCAAGCGGGTGCAACCGACATGTTGTACCCGCTCTTTTTTTGTCTTCCCCCCCCACACACACATTTGTAGAGACGCAGCGTGCTGCGTCTCCCTGCAGCCTGCTGCGTCACCCTGCCAGCATCAAAACGGCTATCCGAGAATTTTTTCCAGTTGTTTCTCCGAGGCATGGGGAAGGAGGGCGCGCAGGTGGTCGTGTATCCTCTGGCCCGATTCCTCCGGCGTGCGGCTGCACAGGCATGCGTCGTGTCCCAAGAGCCGTTCAGGCGTATTCAGCAACGCCCAGCCCCAACCGTAGGGACGGTCGTGCTTGTCGTGCGGGTAGACGAAGTCCTCGGTGACGATGCGGCAGGCTCCCTGCAGGCGCGTGACGTAAGCGTCGAAGCGGCTGCGCATCTTCGGCCCGTCAAATCCGCAGGCGCGGCGCAGGTCGCGGGTAATCATGCTGCCGTTCACCTGCAGTATGGCCAGTATCGTCCCTTCTACGGTGTCCTCTGCTGGCATCGGGTGCCGGCTGCGGCGGTAGTTGCAGAAGTCTGGCCACCATTGCGGCGTGACGAATCCCGCCTTGCCGCCAAAGAACTTGCCGTAGAGGAAGCCTCCTTCCGTAACGATGGGTCCTTTCCATTGCCATAGGGGCCATTCCCAGCCGCCGTCCGGCAGGGCAACATAGCGGCATTCTGGGGCGACGAGTTCGTCGGCCGAGAATCCTTCTATGTCGCCGCCCAGCAGCGGCAGAAAGCCCATCTCGCCGATGGCCTCCATGAGCTCGGGACAGTTGTGTACTTGTTTCATTGGTTGTAACTTTCGGGACCGAAAATCTCTTTGCCGTAGGGGGTCAGCTGCAGGTGCTTCGATAGCCAGTATATGGGCATGTCCACGAAGAGCATGCCGCAGGCGTAGGGCTGGGCGCTGTAGGGGTTAAAGTGGGCGGTGACGACGGAGCGCGTGCTGTCGATGGTGAAGCCGTCGGGATGCGGCAGGCGTTGCTTGTATTCGTCGAAGAGGCATTCGGTGGTGTTGCCGTTGTCGCGGTTCACCACGAGGTCCTCCAGGGCTCGTATCATCACCTCGCCGATGCCGGCGGTGTCCATCAGGTCCTCCAGGTGGACCACACGTCCGCTTTTGCGGTCAACGATGAGGCTATTGTAGCCATAGTAGCCGTGGGCGGCGAAGGCCACCATGCCCTCATAATTTGTGTGGAAGAGCAGCAGGTCGCCGTTCTGCTCAACGCTGCCGCTGATTTTCTTGTAGTTGCAGGGTTGTGTGGTGATGGAGTCTATCTTGCGCCGTCTCGCAATTTCATTGTCTTCCATCTGGCTCTGTCTCAGAAAGCGTTGTGCCGCTTCCTCGAGGGTGGTCGCCGTGCTGTCGCCGAAGGCAAGGACTATCAGCTGTCCTCGCGTCTCCGGGCTGAAGGCGCCGAGGTCGGGCCATTTCAGTTCGAAGGTGTTCTCCTCCTGCAGGAGGTTGTCCTCCATGAAGGGTATGGGTTCCTTGAGGGTTAGTTCCTGGCAGAGGGTGCCCCGGTAGTCTGTGATTTTGATTTCCTGCTGGTTGGCGGCGTCTCTCTCTTCTGGTGTTTGCCGACAGGCACCCATCAGCAGGGCTGCGGCGGCCAGCGCAAGGCAAAGTGTCTTATTCATAGTGGGTTCGATTTGGTAGGGTCTGTTCTTATTTTTTGCAAAAGTACGATTTTTTTCTGTCATTTAAAGAAAAAGTTGTATTTTTGCACCTCGTTTTAAATATAAAATAATACTTTAAATAATATGCTACTTCTAGACGACAACACTCCCGCTCTCATCGCCGCTGCGGCCCAGTCCAATCCCACCGAAGCGGTGGTCCCCGAACCCGTAAAGGCCATCGACAGCACCGTCTCCTCCGTCAAGGACAGCCTCTCCAACCTCAATCTCTCCGATGTCAAGGACATCGTCACCGGCGAGAACACCATCATCCGCGACGGTCTCTCGGCTCTCACCAAGCTCACCGTCGAGTTCGTCCCCAAACTCCTCGTGGCCATCCTCATCCTCTGGGTGGGTATGAAATTGGCCAAGATGCTGAAGAAAGTCATTGTGAAGGCTCTCGACAAGCGTGGCGCCGAAGGGTCGCTCAAGTCTTTCCTCGGTTCGCTGGTCGACGTGCTGCTGAAGGCCATGATTGTCATCATGGCCATGGATGTCATCGGCATCAAGGCCACCTCCTTCATCGCCCTCCTCGGTGCTATGGGTCTGGCGGTGGGTATGGCCCTCCAGGGCACCCTCCAGAATTTCGCCGGCGGTGTGATCATCCTTCTCATGAAACCCTTCAAGGTCGACGACTACATCGAGTGCGGCTCCTACAAGGGCTACATCAAGGAAATACGTATCTTCCACACCATTATGCGCCCCTTCAACGGCCGCACCGTCATCATCCCCAACAGCGAGCTGGCCACCAAGAGCCTCATCAACCACACCAAGGAGCCTGTCATCCGCCTCGATGTCATCGCCTCTGTGGCCTATGGCACCGACCTCGCCAAAGCCAAGCAGGTGCTGTGGGATGTGGTCCGCTCCGAGAAGCTTATCAAGTGGGACCCCAAGCCCCCCACCATCGCCGTCAGCGAGCTCAACAACAGCTCCGTCGACATCACCCTCTGGCTTTGGGTCAGCGTGGAGGACTATTGGGAAGTGTGGAAACACATCCGCGAGGACATCTACATTGCCTTCAACGAGGCCGACATCGATATCCCGTTCCCTCAGGTCTCCGTGCACCAGATGGACAAGTCCCCCAAGGTCCACATGGATCCCCGCCAGGAGCCCGACATCGACAAGCTCCGCCCCCACTTCGCCAACGAGGCTATCGGCGAGGGCGAGTGAGGTCAATTCAAGATTCATGTTTATTGCAGAAGGTGATATGAAACACATCAGATCTTATGGCATCGTATTGTTTTTCTTGTCGTTCCTGTCGTTCAACGCTCATGCCCAAAGCCCGTTGAGCGACAGCGCCTGCGCCTATGTGCTCACCTGTGGCCCCGGCGCCGATTTCTACACTACCTTCGGCCACTCCGCCATTCGCATCTGCGATTCCGCGCGCGGTATCGACCTGGTCTACAACTACGGCACCTTCGATTTCGATACGCCCCACTTCTATTGGAAGTTCATGCGCGGTCAGCTCGACTATCAGCTTGGCCGCACCTCCTTCAGCCATTTCATGGCCGAGTATGAGGCCGAGGGGCGCTCCGTGTCCCAGCAGCGTCTCTATCTCGACGCACGCCAGACAGCCAACCTCTACATCCTCCTGGAACAGAACTATCTGCCCGAATACCGGCACTACCGCTACGATTTCTTCCGCGACAACTGCGCCACGCGCGTGCGCGACATGGTGGCGTTGGCTGCCGGCAAGTGCGACACTATCCTCGGGCCCGACTGGCAGGCCGAGCCTCGCAGCTATCGTCGTCTGGTGGACGACAATCTGAGGGGTTCCCTCCAGTGGTGGCGTCTCGGCATCGACATGCTCTTCGGCCTCCCTGCCGACCACCGCACTACCGACATGGAGCGCATGTTCCTCCCCCAGCAGATGCGCGACATCTATGCCGCCACCCTTTGGCGCGGCGTCTGCGGCAACGCCTATATCGCAGCCCCCTCCGAGGAGTTGCTCCCCGAGTCCCGCCAGCCCCTTAGCGCCAGCTTTCCGCCAGTGGTGGCTTTTGCATTGCTGTTTGTGCTGGTGGTGATTATGTCATGGAAACAGTGGTGGCGTCCTTGGATGGACCGCGTGCTGATGGTTTTGGCCGGATTGGTGGGCTTGTTCCTCGTCTTCATGTGGGTGGGTACTGACCATTACTGCACCCAGTGGAATCTCAACATCCTCTGGGCCAATCCCCTTCTCCTGCTCATCGCCATTCGCCTCCATCGCAGTCCTCGCTGGTCACTATGGCTCACGCTGGGGTGCTTCGCCGTAGCGGCGGTTTGGGTCCTCTGGTGTGGCCTTTCGCCTGCCATACTGCTCCTCATCCTCACCCTCGCTTTCCGCATTGTCTTCTTTCTCCGCCAAAAACAACCCCTTCCGTAGAGACGCAGCATTCACTATTCACCAATCACCATTCACTTATTTGGAACTCCAATCAGCCCGTTTATTTTCTCAAAGACGGCCTGTGGCGTGATGGCATGCATGCAGCGGTAGTCGCCGAACCGACAGGGTTTGTTGCCATAGGCGGAGCAGGGCTGGCAGCGTAGCTTGGCGCACAAGGCGTTGGCGGGGTTCTGCCCATAGCCGTAGAAACCGAAGTCGGGATGCGTGGCACCCCAGATGCTCACCACCGGCACACCTAGGACGGAGGCAAAGTGCATGTTGGCACTGTCCATGGTGACCATCAGCGAGAGCGATTTGATGATGTCCAGCTCTTCGCGGAAACTTTGCTTGCCCGCAATGGATGTGACGTTGGCATAGGGTTCGGCCCATCGCTCAAGGGTGGGGGCTTCGTCTTTGCTGCCGAAAAGGACGACGGGGTATCCGCGAGCGGCCAGGAGGCCTATGAGTCGCTGCATCGACTCGGCAGGCCATATCTTGCCTCTGTGCTGCGCAAAGGGGGCAATGCCTATTTTTTTGGGGTGGGGTGTGGAAGGTGGAAGGTGGTAAGTGGTAAGCGGGCTAAGGGGTTCTGCCTCCAGCCCCGCACGGCGGAAGACCTCCTCGTAGCGTTCTATCTGGGGTTTGCGCGGTGTGGTTCTCCAATGGTGGATGAAGAGCCAGCGCGATAGTTTCCCTTTGCGGAGGGCGCACAGGCGGAAGTGGAAGTCGAAAAGGTGGCGCAGGCGGAGCAGGGTGAGGGCAAAGCCCACACGGTTCACCTTGTGGAGGTCAACGACGGTGTCGGCTCCGACGGCATTGAGCTCTTTGTATATCTTGATGAAACTCTGCTTCTTCTTAAGCCCCATATATTCCACATTGGGCTTGCCTTCAAACAGGGGTTGCAGCATCGGCGGTCCTGCGACGGTGAATTTCACCGTCGGATGGGCCGAAGCATAGCGATCTACCAGCGGTGCCATGATGGCGACATCGCCGAGGGCGGAGAGTCGGATGATGAGGAGGTGACGGGGCGAAACACTCATTTTTTGTACAGCATCGGGTTGAGACTCGGGTCGTTGTACATCTTCATCTGGCGGTAGAGCTTCATTTGGCGTCGGCCGGCGCCCAGGTCGTCCAGGAGTTGGTCGATGGCGAGGGTGAGGTCGGCTCGCTGCGTGAGGAGGGTGTCGAGCTTGGCCTGGCATTTGGCACGGTGGTCGGCGTCGCCGCGGTTGGCTTCGATCTGGAAGTGATAGACCTTCAGCGCCAGGATGGAGAGGCGGTCTATGGCCCATGCCGGGGTCTCGGTGTTGAGGCGCGCATCCTCTTGCAGCTTCACCTCCTTGAACAGGCTGTAGTAGTGGTCGTCGATTTGTTCAACGAGGTTGGTGCGGTGCTGGTTCGAGGCATCGATGCGACGTTTGAGCTGCAGGGCATACACGGGGTCCACGTCGTCGGGGCGCACAAGGTCCTCCAGGTGCCACTGGACGGTGTCCACCCACGATTTCTCCCAAAGGATGGCCTCGTAGGAGCCTTCGCTATAGGGGTTGTGCTGCGGGGCGTCGACGTTGTCGGTCTTGTGGTATTCTGCCACTTGCTGCCAAAAGAGGTTATAGAGGTCGTTTGCTTTCATGCTATTGGTGTTTTGTATGTTTTTTTTAAAAATAATGTCCGATGTTGAGGTAGAAGTTGAGGCCCGGGGCCAGGGTGGAGTAGCCGAGGTCGGCAGAGATGGGGCCCAGAAACGAGTTGTAACAGTAGCCAATGGCGAAGCCGTAGATGTTGGGGATGAACTGGATGAGGTCGTTGATGTCGTCCGATTGGCGCGCTAGGGCGGCTCTCAGGATGACGTATTGGTTCTTGTGGAAGTTGAACTGGAAGCGCAGCTGGGCGGCAACAAAGAGGGGGTCTACAAAGGTGAGGCTGTGTACGCCAGGAAAGGCTAGCTGTTGGTCCACAAGGCTCTGGTAGGAGCCCAGGGCGTTGGCAAAGGGAAGCGGTATGTCGGTGTGCGAGAAGGCCATCCTGCCAAAGAGGCAGGGCGATAGCGTGAACCTCGAGCTGAGGGGAAAGGAACTGCGCCATATGGTACGCACCTCACTGATGCCTGGGTTGTCCAGGTAGGATATGAGGTTGTCCGTGCGATAGGTGTACGAGGCGGTGAAGAAGATGCCGCGCGTGGGGGTGTAGTAGTCGTTCTCCGTGTTGAGGATCGACTCGAAGTGGTAGGAAAAGAATCGGGCGTCGTCAATGACTATGGCCGTTCCGCCGGCAGATAGTATGGGGTCGAAGAAGTCGAAATAGTCGAAGATGATGCCGGCACTGAGTTTGTATTTGCGGAAGCGCGAGTTGATGGGCATGAAGGCCAGCCGGTGCTGGTTGTATTTGCTGTTATAGGTGCGGATGCCGTCGGCATAGATGTCTATGTCGTTGCGGAAGTAGGTGTACGATAGGGCGGGGGAGGTGACACCCCGCGGGTAGAGGTTCTGCTCGGCATGGAATTGGATGCGTTTGCCGAGTCGCAGGTGGCCTATCACTTCCATCGGTATTCCCCAATGGAAGGGGAACCGCGCGCCTATCTGCAGGGCGCCGGTCTCTTCGTTGTCAAAGCGGAAGGCTACACCGACAATGGGGTTGTAGAGCAGGGGGGTCGGCGGGGCCGTGAGTTTGTAGGTGGCTTTTTCCTCTTCCTCGTCCGAGGAGGTGGGGCTAACTGTCCGCTGGGTGTTCCATCGGGGTCGTTTGGCGGCTATGTCGTCCCGCAGGGCATGGAGCTCGTCGCGGTGCCGTAGTGCCTCCTCGGCGCCCCGCCGCAACAGGGTGTCGATGGCGTCGGCCGTGAACGAGGCCGCCGTATAGCCGCTGACGTCTACATGCATGACGATGTCGCTCATGGCGATGTTGTCCCGATACTTGTTCTTGCAGTTGATGTCGATCACTTGCATGAAGAGGTCTATGGGTCCCGTGATGTCGTCGGCGGCAAGGGTGTCGCCCTGGACGGTGACTCCGATGATGATGTCGGCTCCCATCTGTCGGGCTATGTCGGCAGGATAGTTGTTTCTGAGGAAGCCGTCAACTAGCAGCCGGTTGCCCCAACGCACAGGGGAGAAGACTCCCGGAATCGACATCGAGGCGCGCATGGCCTGCTTCAGGTAGCCGCTGTGGAAGTCTATCTCGGTGTTGGTGATGACGTCCGTGGCCACGCAGGCAAAGGGGATGGGCAGGGTGTTGAAGTCAATGGAGTCTAGGTAGCCCTCGAGGAGGTTGTCGAAGAGGTGGTCCAGGTTGGTGCCCCTGATGAATCCCGCTCCCGAGTTGCGGTTGGCTTTCCCCGTGGTGAACGCATGCCAGAGGGCGTAGGTGTTCTGGATCCGTCGGGTGTCGATGTCTATCGATTCGGGGTTCACTCGGTCGGTGAGGAGGAATGTCCAGTCCTGCGTGCGCACCAGCGAGTCCAGCTCGTCGGTGCTCCAGCCTATGGCGTAGAGCCCCCCTATGAGCGAGCCCATCGAGGTGCCGCAGATGATGTCGATGGGCAGCCCCGCCTCCTCTATGGCGCGGAGGGCGCTGATGTGGGCCACTCCTTTGGCTCCACCCCCACTGAGCACCACGGCTACCTTCGGCCGCGCAAAGGCGTCCGTCCACACCGTCTGCGAGTGGCTCGGCACCGCCATGAGTGTCAGTATGGCAACTATGAGCATCAGCCGTTTCATTATTCCCGTTTCATTTTTTCATTTTTCATTTTTCATTTTCCCTCTCACTCCCTCTATTTACCCCCTAACCCGTAAACGGTAAACCCTCACCTTACCTGCCCGTATACATCTTTCTTCAGCCTCATCCACTGCAGCATGCCCCGCAGTGTGAGGAAGGCCATGAAGGCAATCCAGAGTATGTTGTTCCAGGTTTGGGTGCTGAGGGGGGCATAGGCGGCTTTCAGTCCGTAGTAGATGGCGAAAAAGGCTGCTGTGGCCACGAACATGGCATTGCGCATGGTGCGGGTGGCGGTGGCACCGATAAAGATGCCGTCAAAGAGGAATGCCGCAAAGCCGCAGATTGGGATCACCAGCACCCACCCCATGTAGTCGCCGGCAGTGGCTATCACTTCCTGCTTGTCGGTGAAGATATGCAGGAATTCGTTGCCAAAGGCGGCATAGAGTCCGGTGAAGACCGCCGTCAATGCCAGCCCCCAGGCAATGAGCAGGCGTACGGCCAATTTCAGGTGCCGCAGCTGCCGGGCTCCGATATGGCGCCCCACCAGGCTTTCGCCGGCATAGGCAAATCCGTCCATGATATAGCTGAATAGGGTGAAGAACATCATTAGGATGCCGTCGGTGGCTCGGATGGTTTCACTGATGCGGCCACTGGCGGCGGTGATGAAGGTGAAGACGGTGGACAGGCAGACGGTGCGGAGGAACACGTCGCCGTTCACTTTGAAGAATCTCCGCATCTCCTCCCAGTGAAGGGCCTCCTTGAGGACTGCAGGTTGGAGGCTGAACGAGGCAAGGTTCGGGTCGCGCCCTATTCTGCGGCGGAGGAAGAATAGGCCCATTGCCAGCCCTGTATAGTTGGCAATGACTGTGCCCAAGGCCACACCGAACATGTCCCATTTCAGCACCAGCACGAAGAGCAGCGATGCCACGATGTTCACGCAGTTCAACGCTATGGCTATCCACATCGGTGTCTTCGAGTCCTGCATGCCTATAAACCATCCTTTGATGGCGTACAGCCCCAACGTCGCAGGCGCTGCCCAGATGCGTACAAAGAAGTAGGTCAGCGCCAGGTCAATGACCGTGGGTCCATTCTCCGGGTCACTCTTGAATATCACCTTGGCGCCTTCCGCCAACGGCCACTGCAACGCTATCACCAGCAGCGCTATCACCAGCGCTATGGTGCAGCTCTGCATCAATATCTTCAGGCTCTCGTCCCATCGCTCGGCTCCGTATGCCTGCGCCGTCAGCCCGCTTGTCCCCATTCTCAGGAACCCGAAGTTCCAGTAGATAAGGTTAAAGATGGAACTGCCCACCACGATAGCACTCACGTGGGCCCCCGAGAGGTGCCCCACAATGGCCATGTCCACCATGCCCAGCAGGGGCACGGTGATGTTCGTAATGATGTTGGGCAATGCCAGTCCTAGTATCCTTCGGTTCATTCCGTCAATTATTCACTTTCCACTTTCCGTTTTCCGTTTTTCACTCTATTCTATCCTGCAGCTTGCACAGTTCAGCACTCTCCGTGTGCCCTTGTCGCTGACAAAGACCACGATGTGGCAGTTCTCTGTCTTGATGTCGTCGCTGGGGGTGAAACTCAGCGTGCCGCGTACGGCTTCTCCCTCGGTGCCGTTCGCTTCTATGTCGCGACCCCAGAAACCGGTGATAACCTTCCTCAGCATGTGGTTGTGGGCATAGCCCTCGTCCACCGTGTTGTCAGGCATCAGCTGTTTGTACACCAGCGAGTCCTCCACCACGGCTGCCGTCAGGGTCAGGGGGCTGCCGATGGTGCGGAGGAACTGGATGTCCACCGTGATGTCCACCTTGGTGCCCTGCGTCGCACTCACCTCCAACCCCACCGCGGGGGTCTCCCCCAGGGCAGCGTCGATGGCACTCACTATGTTGCCCATCTCGCCTAGGAATTGGACACTCCGGTCGCGGTTCAGGTAGGCTGCGGGTATGGCGTTGATGCCGAAGTATTGGTCCCAGGCGGTGCCGCCATCTGTGCGCATGTCGGGCTGCCCGGGGTAGGGCATCCCTTGTCCCACGGGGTGGTTGATCGCAACCATCACCACGCGGTCATTGTGGATCCCCGCGAGGGTGACATCGGCTGTCGGACAGTTGCTGCAGCGCGGCCCCGTATATTTCTCCACATAGGCCCGCTGCACCGGGTCGGCTATCGCCGCCCCCTCCGTCCAGCTCACCACAGCCCCGTCATAAATCGTGTATTCCCCCTCCTCAATCTTGTCGCACGCTCCCATGCCCATCACACCCATCACACCCATCACCCAAATAAAAATCTTTTTCATATTAACTATTAACTATTATCTATTAACTATTAACTATCAAAAGCTCGTCGTCAGCCCAAACGTCAGCCCGTTGCTCGCTGGCACCGTGCGGCACACGCCGCCGATGCACAGCAGGCCCTCACGCTGCTTGCCGTAGCCCACCTGCAGACGCGTCGCGCCCTTCGTGTAGCCCACAGAGAGGTTGTAGTAGTTGCCCCTCCCGTCGTTGTAGGCCCACTGGTCACTGGCCGACACAAACCAGTGCGTCCCTATGTTCCATTCCACCAAGCCCATCACCCAATCGCCCGCACGGCGGTCGTTGTGCTCCGGGTCGTTGGCGTCGTAGTGGCTGTCGCTGCCCATCCACTCCGCCTCTATCCGCAGCGAGTGCTTCTTGCTCACCTTCCACGACACGTCGGCTACCACGATGTTGTTGTGGTGCAGCCCTCCGGGCTCGTTCTCCACCACCGGGTTGAACACCTGGTAGGCGTAGGTCACCGTGGCTTTCACATTCTTGCTCAGTTTCTTGGCCATCTCCACCGACACGTCGCCGTATAGCGTCTCTCCCAGTCCTCCCTTCACTTCGTAGCCTTCCGTGCCCGCGCCGCCCGTCACCGTGGTGTCCAGCCCCACAACCACCGAGCTGTTCACGTGCACGTCCATCCCGTATTTGCCGCCCAGCAGGGTCCCTTTCTTGATCTTGTACATCACGTCCCCCTGCAACCCCTGCTCGCCGTTCACCTGCGTGGCGTAGGGATACATCGAGAGGAAGGCGTATGTGTGGTTCTTCGTGATGGCCGGCAGGTAGTTGATGTACAGCATCTCGCCGCTCTGCGAGCGCACGCTCTTGAAGCCCATGTTCACTATCCGTTTCGCCTGCAGGCTCGCGCTCAGGCCCCGCTGCGAGTAGGTGAGGCCCAGCAGCAGCGCCTCGCCGGGGTGGTACACGTAGCCGTTCATCGCACTTGGGTCCTGCCCCTTGCGCACATATTCGCCCTGCAGACTCCAGTTGCCGTATCCTATGTCGGCACGCACCGACGCCGCTCCCACGTTCAGCGGCAGGTTCAGCCGCATCTCCGCGTTCGCCGCCGAGGGCACCGTCTCGTCTTCCTCGTATTTGCTCACAAAGCCCGCACCCACCGTGGCGCGGAACCTACTCTCGCCGATGGCTTTCACCAGACTCCCCAGGTTCACCTCGGCGTCCACGCCGCGTACCAAGCCCTCGCCGTAGTCCCAGAAGATACGCTGCTTTCCCGCCAGCGCCTTCAGCGTAACGCCCTCCACGGGGCGGTACTGCACGTTCAGACCCATCAGCGCGTTGTCCAACCCCAGGTAGCGGTCCTCGTAGGCACGCAGGATCATCCCCGAACCAAACTGCTCGTAGAAGTTGCCCAGCGTCACACTCAGCCGTTCCCCGTTGTAGGCCACGAAGTAGTTCGCCAGTCCTTGTCCTTTGTAGCGGGCGTCGAAGCCCAGCAGCGGGTTTTGGTACATCTCGAAGCGAAGCCCCGCACTGAAGTCGCCGTTGGTGTACAGGATGTCCGCCCTTGCGTTCATCAGCAACTTCTCCGGCACATCCTGTGCCCCGATCGTACTGTCCGCACTGCTCATCTGGCCGTCCAGCTGCACGTTGCCCGTCACGTGGCCGCCCAGTAGTCCTTGCCCTTGCGCCGCCATCGTTATGCACGCCGCCACTGCTATCATCACAATCCTTTTCCTTTTCATAATATTGTCTACCACTGATTAATATATTTTATTTTGTTTCCTATTTAAAAATGCAAAGATACCACTTTTTTTCCATTCGCACAAAATATATTTTCGCCCCCACCCACCCCCGAAACAGCTGTCTTGTACGATATTGCTTACAAGGCATCCATAGGAGCTATATGAATGCCTTGTGAAATTGTTCGAAGTAAATGCCCAACTACCTGTGAGAGTGGAGGGGGGAAGAGGGAAGATGTGAGATGGAAGATTGCGGACGGGAGCTTGCGGGGTCAGGGCTGCTGGGTAAGCTCGCGCACTTTCTCGATGAGCTCTTCTTCGCCACCGTCCTGGTAGCCGGTGTGCTGCCACACGATCTCGCCGTCGCCGTTGAGGATGAAGGTGTGGGGGACGTTGACTACACCCATGGCGCGTTTGAGGTCGGAGTTCTGGTCGAGGTAGATCTCATAGGGCCAGTCGTTGCCTTCGGCATGGGGTTTGACACGTGCGGCGGAGCGGGCATCGTCGATGGAGACGGCGACGATTTTGACGCCGGTCTCTTCCTGCCACTCTTCGTAGACTTCCTTGATGTTGTTGAGTTCGCGGTTGCAGGGTTTGCACCAGGTGGCCCAGAAGGAGATGATGACGGGGCGCCCGTTGTTTTGTATGGCGGAGGACTGTACGGTTTGTCCGTCGATGGTGCGGAGGGTGATGTTTTGCGGCAGGGTGGCGTTCTGCGCCATGAGGCCGGTGCCCATGAGGAGGGCTAAGAAGAGGGGGAGGATGTGTTTCATGGTGTTTTGTGTTTTTACTGTTTAATGTGTTTTTATGTGTTTAATGGGTTTCTATGCTGTTGCTATTATTTGGTTCTAGATGGTGAGTTTTTCTTGCAGTGAGGCGAGGCTTTTTTCTTCGGCGGCGATGAGCTGTTGTGTGAAGGGTGTGGTTTCGTTGTCGGCCTGGTCGTCGCGGAGCTGGAAGAGGCGTCCGTAGTGGAGGCCGAAGGCCTCGTACTGCGGGTTGCCGAGGGCGCAGGCGGTGGCGAAGAGGGAGGCTGTCTTGCCGTCGATGATTTTGAGGTAGGTGTCGGCGGAGAGTGGCTGGGAGCCGGATTGGAGCTGGAGGAGTTCGGATTGGACCATAGTTTGCACGGTGCGGTTGATGCGGCGTGCGGCGTCGGCATCGTCGACTTCGTGGAGGATGGCCATCACCTGGGAGAGGAGGTAGTCGCCCGCGAGCACGGCGGCGGCGTTGCCCCAGAGGCTGTTGACGGAGGGTTGTCCGCGGCGCTGGTCGGCGCGGTCGACGACATCGTCGTGGAGGAGGGAGGCGTTGTGGAGCATCTCGACGGCGACGGCGAGGAGCAGCGTGCGGCGCGAGTTGAGGACTTGGTCGCCGAGGGTGGCGGCGGCGGCGAGGAGGAGCTGCGGGCGCAGCATCTTGCCCAGCCGCGAGGAGATGTGGTCCTCGATGGAGTGGAGGAGGCGGCCGTCGCCGAGGGTGAGTCGGCGGAGGAATTCGGCACGCACTTCGTCAAGCTTGGTTTTTGAAGTCATTGTAGAGGGTGGAAAGTTTGTTGGCGAGGGGTTTGGAGGCTTTGACGAGGGGCAGGCGCAGGATATTGGTGATGAGGCCTTGGGCCTCGAGGAGGGACTTGATGCCGGTGGGGTTGCCCTCGTCGAAGATGGCGTTCATGAGGGGGAGCATCTTCATGTGGAGGGGGAGTGCTTTCTTGAAGTCGCCCTTGAGTGCGAGGCGGACCATCTGGCTCATCTCGGCAGGGAGGGCGTTGGCCATGACGGAGATGACGCCGTCGGCGCCAAGGGCTAGCATGGGGTAGGTGAGGGCGTCGTCGCCGGAGATGACGCGGAAGCCTGCAGGGCGCTGGCGGAGGATTTCCATGACCTGGTGCATGTTGCCCGAGGCCTCCTTGATGCCGATGATGTTGGGGCATTCGCGTGCGAGGGTGAGGGTGGTTTCGGCGGCGAGGTTGACGCCGGTGCGGCCGGGGACGTTGTACATGACGACGGGGACGGGTGAGGCTTCGCTGATGTTGCGATAGTGCTCGAGGAGGCCGCGCTGGTTGGGCTTGTTGTAGAAGGGGGTGACGGAGAGGATGGCGGAGATGCCGTCGAAGTTGGTGCCGGCGATGGTGTCGGTGAGGTTGAGGGTGTTGTTGCCGCCGAGGCCGAGCATGATGGGACAGCGGCCGGCGACGGTTTCGACGATGAATTCCTGGACGGCGGCGCGTTCGGCGGTGGACATGGTGGCGGCCTCGGAGGTGGTGCCGAGGGCAACGATGTAGTCGACACCGGAGGTGATGATTTTATCGATGAGGGCTTCGAGCTTGGTGAAGTCGACGGTTTCCTGTTGGCGGCGGAAGGGGGTGACGAGGGCCACGCCGGTGCCGGAGAAGAGAGGGGGCTTCATTGTTTTTTGGGTTTTAAGTTTTAAGTTTTGAGTTTTGAGTTTTTTTTTGGGAGGGAGTGAAAGGGAGTGAGAGGGAGTGAGAGGGAGTGAGAGGACAAATGCTTTAGTGGTTTTAAGTTTTGAGTTTTAAGTTTTAAGTTTTGAGTTTTAAGTTTTGAGTGATTCGTGATTGGGTTTGATCGGTTAGCGTTAAGGTTGGCGTTAAGGGTTAGTTCATTTTTGGATCATTCCGAGGTATTCGATGACGTTGTTGAAGAAGTTCTTGAGTTCGACGCGACCGTCGCCGCGGATGATGAGGTCGAAGATTTCGGTGGGGTCCTCGGCGGGGGTGGCGTAGACGACCTTGAGGCTGGCAGGGGTGCGGAGGGCGAGGTACTGGGAGAAGAAGTTTTCCTCGCCGATGGTGTCGATGAGGAGGTCGTAGGAGATGGAGGCGAAGTCCTGGATGGAGTTCCAGGAGGGGAGCCCCCAGAAGTTGAGGTCGGTCTTGGAGCGGCAGATGGTTGTGGCCTGATGGGTGACGACGAAGTTGATGTCTTGTTCCTGGATGGCGATGATGTGGACCTTCTTGCCCTGGTTTTCCATGACCTTGGCGAAGTGGTTGAGGATGTTCCAGTTCTGCTCGTTGTCGAGACGGCAGATGACACCTATGGTTTTGATTTCCTGGATGTTTTCGATGCGCTTGTCGCGAGGGGCGGCCTTGAGGTCGCGGATGATCTGCTTGCGTCTAAAGTTTTTGATGAATTCCAGCATATATAATGGTTTTTGGTTTCAGTTATTGTTCGAAAAGTGTGTGTTGGCGGTAGAGGGAGAAGGAGCGGCGGTGGAGGGGCGAGGGGCCGTGCTGCTCGATGGCGCGGTAGTGGTCGGCGGTGGGGTAGCCCTTGTTGTGGTCCCATCCGTACTGGGGGTATTGGGAGTGGAGGCGGAGCATGATGGCGTCGCGGTAGGTTTTGGCAAGGATGCTGGCGGCAGCCACGGGCATGTATTTGGCGTCGCCCTTGACGACACATTGGTAGGGGAGGGAGGTCTCGTTGTAGAAGCGGTTGCCGTCGACGATGAGGAACTGCGGCTTGCAGGAGCCGAGGGCGGTGCCGCCGGTGGACACCTGAGGGCTGGGAATGCCGAGGAGGGCGTTGGCGGCGAGGCACATGGCGTGGGTGGAGGCGTGGAGGATGTTGAGGCGGTCGATCTCTTCGGCATCGACGACGGCGACGGCCCAGGCGAGGGCCTGCTGCTCGATCTCGGGACGGAGGAGGTTGCGCTGCCGCTCGGAGAGCTGTTTGGAGTCGTTGAGGAGGGGGTTGGCAAAGTCGGTGGGGAGCACGACGGCGGCGGCGACAACGGGCCCTGCCAGGGGTCCGCGCCCGGCCTCGTCGCATCCGGCTTCGATGCGTCCTTGTATGATGTGGTGCTCTAGCATAGGACGGCGGCAAGGATGATGAGGATGAGCAAGAGGTCGTAGAGGCGGCTGCGCCAGGAGGAGCGGCGGTTGGCCAGGGTGGCACGCGGCATGAGGCCCAGCCGCTGTGTGACGCAGAGGGAGAAGGGGATGGCGAGGAACTGCAGGCGGACGGGGAAGAGCTGGCCGAGCGGGAGCATGGCAACGGCTGCCAGGGTGATGAGCATCAGGGTGGTGGCGTTCTTTTGCCAAACAATGGTTTTCTCGCCTATGTGCCGCCAAACGATGAAGAGGCTGATGGCAAAAACCATCAGCAGGAATGCGTTGGCAATGGCCTGGAGGGGGGAGAAGTCGCCGACAGAGATGCTGATGGAGGTGAAGTCGAGGGCGATGGCGTTGAAGCTGGCGACGAGGCCGCCGGTGAAGAGCAGGATGCACCACAGCAGCAGGTAAGGGGCCAGCAGGCCCAGGAGGAAGACCATCCAGTCGCGCCAGCTGTAGAGCCGGTAGTTGATGGCGATGAGCAGATAGGCCACGATGAGCGTTAGGGAGGGGAGGTAGACCATGGAGGCGATGCCGATGAGGGTGGCGGCGCCGAAGATCTTGTCGGACGAGACGGTGAGCAGGCTGCTGCGCAGCAGCAGGAGGTTCACCACAGAGATGGTGATGAGGGATGCGATGAGCATCGGCGAGAGGGTGGTCTCGCAGGCGCTGGCGGCAACGACGAAGAGCAGGGTGGGGAGCAGGCTGTTCTGCGAGGCGAGGCCCACATGGGTTAGCATGAGGTTGAGGTAGTAGCCGCTGAGGAGGGTCAGCAGCATGGCAATGGCCACACAGAGCGTTGGGGAGAGGGCGAGGCTGCAGAGGAGACCGTAGAGCGGAGCGAAATGGCTCGCAGGCTCCATGGGTTGCGGGTCGGCAAAGGCTCCCGACCACAGCAGGACGGTAGCGACAATGATGACCACTACCTGGAAGACGGTGTTTCTCTCAAACAGCTTCAGCATGGGGGTAGGAAAGGGGGGTTAGCGGACGATGAGTTTCTCGCTGCGGCTGCCCACTCGCAGGATGTACACCCCACGCGACCAGCCGTCGATGTTGATGGTGGTTTGTTGCGAGACAGGCGTCTGCATGACGAGACGTCCGTCGACGGTGTACACTTTCAGGGTTTGTTGTTCACCGCAGAGGGTTTTCACCGTGACGACGGTGCTGGCGGGGTTGGGGTACACTTTGAGGGGGGTGCGGAGGTCCTCAACCTGGTTGATGCTGACCATGCTGAGGGCTTTGTTGACGGCCTTGAGGGCGTCGGCCTTGCCCCATCCCCAGCGGTAATCCATGCTGTCGTTTTCCACCAGGGGGCCGGTCTTCTCATCGTTGCGGGCGGTGGTGAAGAGGATGTCGCGTATTTGGTCGACGGTGAGTTGGGGGTTGGCCTGCAGAAGCAAAGCCACAATGCCCGTAACGGCGGGGCTCGACATGGAGGTGCCGCTCATCTGAGCCCAGAAGTAGCGCTGCCCGAGGATGCTTTGCACCATACTGGGGGTGTGGGAGTCGTCGGTCCATGCGCTGATGGAGGAGACGACGTTGACGCCGGGGGCGGAGATTTCGGGTTTCATCACCCCGTTGATCAGGGGGCCGCTGCTGCTGAAGTCGGCGAGGTTGCCAAGGATGACTTCCCCGTCGGATTGTAGTCGGTCGCCGGCATGGGCGGCCACAGCGATGCACTTGGCGGCGCAGGCGGGTTCGCTGACGCCATAGAGGGCGTCGCCGCCGGTGAATCCGGGGTGCTGGGCAACACCGAAGGTGCAGCCTTCATTGCCGGCATGGTTGTCCTTGTCGGCGAGGTTCCACGCGTGGACGGTGCCACTGGTGGCGGTGATGTAGAGGTGGGTCTCCATGAGGGTCTTGCGGACATCGAGCTGGATGTGGGGACGGTGGTTGAAGATGTTGCTGTGCTCTATCATGATGCGGTAGGCCACGCGCTGGTCGCCGCATTGGAGGGTGTCGTAGATGGCGGTGTCGCCGTCGGAGGTGCTATACATGGGGCTGTACCAGAAGGTGCTGTCGTTCTTCCAGATGCGGAAGCCGGCGGTGAAGTCGTGTCCCTCCTCGCCCCACATGATGAGCACCTGGCCCGACTCGCTGATGCTGTAAATCTGGCTGGCGCGGACAACCACGGTGCGCAGCGTGTCGACGGTGTCGTTGCTGAAGTTGCGGCTTATGTGGAAGGGGATGGTCTCGCGGCCGTTGTTGCCGCCGCTGGTGACGAACACCGTGCCGGCGTCCGACCATGCGTTGATGGCCTGGCTGAGGAGCGAGGTGCCGTCGATGGTGCTGAAGGAGTACATGCCCCAGCTGCTGTTGATGACCAGTCGGCGCGAGCTGTCCTGTGCCACCTGGCGCATCCATTCCACACCGTCCATCCATGCTGCCTCGCCGAGGCCGAAGGAGCAGAACAGCAGGTGGGCGTCGGGGGCCTGGCCGATGTTCTTGCCGTTGTATCCGCGGCCGGCGCAGATGCCGGCCACGTGGGTGCCGTGGGTGCCGTAGCCGTAGAGGTTCGACGTGTCGCCCTTGGCGGCGAAGAGGTCACCATGGCCGCTGATGAGGGTGCCGTAGTCGAAACCGTCAGGAGCGGGACCTGCCAGACGGAAATGGTCCCATGCCATATCCAGGCGGAAGTTGTCGCGGGTCATGTGGTTGTAGTTGGGGTGCGTATAGTCAAAGCCCCAGTCGGTGATGCCGATGTAGACATTCTTGCCGGTGAAGGTGGTGTCCGTGGCCCATTCCAACCCGAAGCCGTTCTGCACGCTGTCCGTGCGGGTGTCGAAGCGTGTACGGTCGCACTCCTGCTGGGCAATCTTGTGCGAGATGCTGTACTGCAGCACCTGCTTGTTGCTCTCCAGCAGGGGCAAAGCCTCCACGGGGACGCGCATGGTCACTATCTGTCCCGCTTGGGCGCCAAAGGTGATGCCAGCCTTCTCGAACACGCTGCGGTCGAACCCCGGAACCATTTTCGCCAGCATGCTGATGCTGGTGGCACCGCTGGCAATCTCTTCGGCCACGAGGGTCTTCGTATCTATGGCACACTTCTTCTCTTGCGCCTGCGCACCTATTAAGATGCTCATTGTTAAGAGGGTAAACAGTATCTTCTTCATTGTATTGGATATATATAATAAATGCAAAAATACAAAAAATGAGCGAACTGACAAAATTTTTTAATAAAAAAAACAGGGCCCGGAGCTTTCGCTCCGGGCCCTGCCGTTCGGTTGAGAATCTTTTTATTCAATTCTCATTTTTCAATTTGCATCACACCTCCCAGGTGTCGCCGCTGTTGAGCAGGTCGTCCATGCATTTGTATTTGCCAACGGTCATCTGCTCTTCCATCTGCTCCTCGTAGAGCTGGGTGTAGCTCACTTTCTTCACGTTGCGGATAACGCCGAGGGCCACGGGCAGGTCGCCGCCCATGTGGGCAAGCATCATGTGGATGCCGGTGTCCTCGGTGGTCTCGTCGTGCACCATGATGTCGTCGATGGTGATGCCGTTCTCGCCGAGGGTGACAACCTCCAGCTGGCGGCCGTTGAAGCGCAGACCTTTCTCCTTGTTCTTGCCGAAGAGCATGGGTTTGCCGTGCTCGAGCACGATGGTGCGGTCGTCGCGGACAGCGCGGTCAGTGATGGCGGCGTGGGTCTTGTCGTTGAAGATGACGCAGTTCTGCAGCACTTCCACCACCGAGCAGCCGTCGTGTTTGGCGGCGCGGGTCATGCACTCGGTCGAGAGGTTGGGCACGCAGTCAAGCGTACGGGCAAAGAAGGTGCCCTGGGCGCCCATCACCAGCTCGCCGGGGTTGAAGGGGTAGTCGATGGTGCCGTAGGGCGAGGTCTTGGTCACCTGGCCAAACTTCGTCGTGGGGCTGTACTGGCCCTTCGTCAAACCGTAGATCTCGTTGTTGAAGATGGTGATGTTCAGGTCCTGGTTGCGGCGCACAGCGTGGATCAGGTGGTTGCCGCCGATGGCCATGGAGTCACCGTCGCCCATGTTGACCCACACGCTGAGGG
>JAEEGL011065333.1_pt1 | contig 20459 bp, 14 predicted proteins | sample 9134231 | NCBI WGS metagenome assembly JAEEGL01 (sample SAMN16246548, study PRJNA631951) | gut metagenome | biome: gut microbiome; feature: rumen; material: fiber-attached | host: Bos | place: Iran: Karaj | collected 2018-10 | reverse complement strand
CATACTGTCCTCCATACATGCTGTTTCCTGAATCAGTATGAAGTGTCCACATTTTGTTAAAATATACAGTTTCTGAACTTGCTGTATATTTATTTGAACGCTGTCCATCCTGACCGTATACATATGCTGTATTGTAATTTGAGTCTACACTTGAAATTAATTGATTTCTTTCATTCCAAGTATAAGTCCTTTCATAGTTTTTTGCACCACTGCTTGTTTTATTTTCCTTATATAGACCCCATCCATACTCAGTAGAATAAACATCATCAGCTTCTTTGGTTACAGAATATTCATAGACTGTTTCTTCATCAAAGCTTCCTTCCTTTTCACATATTATATTTCCGTTTGAATCATATTTGTAATAGCGATTTCCAACATTAATAAGTCTATGTGCATAACGTTCATCATAATGGTAAGTAAATTCGTAATTTAAATTATCACCTATTGTTTTTTTCGGAGATACACTTTCACTACTAATTTTACTTACCATATTTCCAAGACCTGCTTCATCAAAGGCAAAGGTCTGGGAATAACTTGACTCATACTCAGGTGAATATGAATTATATGGGTTATAAACTGTTTCACCCTGAACACTTGTCAGCTGATACAAACCGTCATAAGTATATTTTTGTTGAGTTTTATAATTTCCATTTGCCCCGGTAAGACAATCATTTTTATAGAATGATACGTTTCCTACAAAGTCAAACTCGTAAATAATATTCTGGAACTGCTGTAAAGACTTATTCTCTGTCTTAATGTTTTTAAGCCATCGTCTTTCAGCATCGTATGTATATTCCGTCTTTACACCGTTTCCGTATTCTATTAATACCCTTTGTCCGTATTCGTCGTACAAAATGTTATTAACATAATCAAAGGTATTAATTCCATTTATTCCTTGTACACTGATTACCTGTCCACCTTCATCATAGCCGTAAATTACTTTTTCCCCATCTGGATAAGTAATTGACTGCATTCGGCCAAGGTAATCTGAAACATATTCCATTACAGCAGTTTCTTCAGAACCTCCATTAAGGTGTGTATAAATAGTACGAGTTTCTTTCTTAACCTCTCCTAAATCACCATATTCATAAGAGATTGTACCAGAGGCATCTTGAACTGATAATATTTTTCCAGCAGTCTTATACTCTGCGTTTGCACCTCCATAAACATATACTGTATCTTCTGTATCAGGATAATCAATTTTTACAAGACGATTCAAGCCGTCATATTCATATGCAATTTTTTGATTCTTTTCACGCAGTACTGATGATGATTCATAAATCAAGTTTGAACATGAATCATATTCGTACTCCTGCCGTCCAGAGTCAAGACTTTCAAGTGCTGTTCTTCTTCCAAGTAAATCATACTCTACAATTACTGGGTTATTCTTTGCATCATATGCAGCTACCATCTCACCGATAGAATTGTATTCATATGTTACCTGAGTTAATTGCTTATTAGCTGAATCGTAACGAGCAACCTTTACAATATTGCCTCTTGAATCTGAGACTTGTTCTTCCACATTTTTATATGGGTCTATTGTTCTTGTAATTAACTGTCCATTTTGAACAGAGTAACTTACACTTTGTACTGATTCGTCAGGTAATACTGTTAAATACTGTCTATCCTTATAATCATATTTATAGCTTGTGTTCAAATTAGTCATCTTAGGATTGACACTTAAAAGAGCATCCAAATCTCCCTCGACAAATTCTGTCATTCCTTCTTTTATTGTTCGTCCCTTCTTATCATATTCAACAGCGCCACTGACATTCCATCCTGAACAGCCTCTAACATATCCAGTTTTCGCTGTACGAGTTGCTCGTCCAAGACCGTCAATCTGGAGAACTGTCTGAATTATCGAATTATCATCTTTATCAAATGTAACTTTATTATTTGTTATTGCATACCAGCTTTCTTTTATATCATCTCCAGTATTTGATGAAGAGGAATTATAATATTCATAACTAACAGCAGGTATATTGCCATCTGCACTTGTAAATATTTTTAGAGGTCTTTGCCATCCATCGTATTCATAGCGCATATAGTTACCATTACAGTCTGTTTCTTTTTGCTTTGTTTGAGTATCATAATAATAACTGATTGAACTTGTATACGAGTCTGTTCCATGTCCGCTCTGGGTTATTTTTTCAACAAACATATTCTGTTTTAAATCATATTCGTATGTTAGTTTTGCGGAGCGACCATCTTCTACTGAAAGTATATTTCCATATTCATCATATACAATCCTATTTAAAGAATAATCATAATCTGAAAAATATTGTCTCAGTTCGGTAAGAGAACCTTTATTATCATACTTTCCAAACCTGTGTCTAATTACATTATCTTTTTTATCAAGCACAATTATTTCTTCCGGGAATCCAACAATGTAATTTCTTTCATCAGGATCAGTATAATTTATAATTCCGGTTAACTTTTCATCCTGCCCAAATGTCTGAACAACTTTTGTACAGTTTCCATTGTAAAGTATTCCACTTGAAGATCCGTCATATTCATATTCATTCTTTACATAGAGGTATTCGTTTTCACCTGAACTTTCTTCATAAGTCCAGTTTTCTTCAGTTTTTGGAAGTGCATATGGTGATTCCCACAAAGAAGTCTTTGTCTCTGATAGAAGTTTTCCATCAGGTGAATATGAAGAACTTTCTCTCACAGTCCCCTTTTCATAGTAAGATCCTTGATTATATGTATCAATTTTATATGATCCGTCTGCAAAGGTTGTTGTTACTGTTGCAAATCCATAGTTCTCTTTTTCGTTTCTATCATAGTATCCGTCTTTATATGAGAATTCGGTGGTAACACTATGGCAGCCGTGATCAATTGGGTTTTCTCGATTATTACAGCCATCATCCATGGTTACTTTGCTTAATACATATTTAAATCCAGGTGCATTTGGTGTTCCATATTTTGGCGCATATTCAATTTGAACATTTCCACCTTGAGGAAGATTGATTTGTTTTAACTGTCCATACTCTCCACTTTTGTTACGTTTCCAGAATATTTTTCCGTTAGAACTATATAAAACGTGATCCAAAAGTCCATCACCATCCAGGTCCATCATTTTTACATTTGATGAACTTGTATTAAATGAACCGTTTAGGCCACTATTATATGAAGTTGAAAAATTGAAACAAACCAAGCCTGTTTGATTTGAAACATTTCCACTAAACCCAAAATTGCCATTAACTCCAAAACCTGTTGTATTATTCCATTCCAAACTATTTTCTGGAAGGGAAGAATTTTTATTTAGTTTTGAATCGATTTTTTCAGATCTATTAGGGAATGAATCATATTCCAATATAGTTCCCGTCATAAATTTTTCAGGCTGTGTACTATCTGATAAATCAAAGGATATATCACTTAAATTCCAAGCAGGTAATAATATTGAGTCACTACTTTCGTTGTAACCATTACCGGTATTGTAAGATACAATAATTATTTTATCTAAAGAGTTTCCATTATCTTTAATTGTAAGAATATCCTGAAGTCCATCTCCATTCATATCTGCAAGCATACTCGTAGTATTTGAGTTGCTATTCGTATAAGAAAAACCAATTCCAAAATTCACACCATTTGAAATTTTAGAACAGTCTTCATTTTGATTATCTTGATTTGTTACATTACTTAATATTTTCTTACTAAGCTCTTCTCCTTTTATTGGATTATCTGCTGAAGGTACTAACCCTGAGTTATCAGTTACGGATGTATTATTACTCTCATTTGAATAGATAGCAGGTATACTTTCACCCCATTGAACACTAAACGTTTTTTCATCATAAACTCCAGTATTCAATTTAACATTTTTTCCATCATAATAATCCAGTAATCCATCCCCATTAAAATCAATAAATCCCTTTGTTTGAGTTGTTGTCGATGAGGAGCTACTTACACCTGGGCTTGTCGAAAGTCCAAGAGAAACTTTACCTTTGTTAACGTGTACATTTCCACCACCGGTGAATCCACAGCTGAATGAATGTGTATCACTAGAGGTTTCTGATATTCCTTTTATCGTTGAAAATTGAAAAGAATTATCAGGACTGTACTTTAATGAGTTGGTTATCTTTCCATCTATAACTTCTTCTGTTAAAATTCCTTCATATACTATAATTCCATTATTATCAACTTTTACAATATCTGGTATTCCATCTGAGTTAAAATCCTGAATAACCTGCTTTGTTGTTGATGTAGAATTATTAAATCCATAACTACCAGATAATCCTGCATTGCCCCCTTTATAAACATAAGATTCAATCTTTTTAATTATATCGAGTTCTGAAGCCTGCAGGCTAGCATCAACTTTCCAGCTATGATCTTTACCATCTGTATAATTTTTACTAATAGCAGGAAGAGATTCTTCATTTTCACCGTCAGACTTTGAAAGTCCTTCAATCTCATAAAATGAGTTACCACCTGCTCTATCACAATGTATAATGTCACCGCTTATAAATGGGGTATAGTAAACAACGCTTCCATCTGTATTAGAATTCACATCATTATTTGCAGCAATATTTCCAATTAATGAATTTGAATAATTTACATCGTATGTAACATTTGGATTCTTAATTGAATTATTAGATTTACCATAAATATTATCAATTAGCTTTGTAGGTTTATAGAAAGAAACTTGCGATGTATTATCAAGAACCTTATTATTTTCTACATTACCTGACTTTGATATTGAAGTTCTAATTTGTTCCTTTTTTGAATCAATAGAATTTGAGAAATCTTCAGACTTCGTGTTACTTAAATTAAACTTATCTGCAGTAAATGAATTATTTCTTAAACTATCTTTCCAAATTCCATAGAACCAGTTATTTTTTCCGCCATATAGTAATTCATTTGTTCCAACAATAATTTCAATTTTTTCATCAGTGTCAATTTTAGAAATATCCAAAGTAAATGCTTTTTTATCTATTATTTCACTATTATCCAACAATTCTTTCATTGGATAACTAGTTATTACTTTCTCACTATTTAAATTTTCATAATCAAAATTTTTATTACTATCAAATGAAGTATTTTCCAAGTAGTATTTCTGAGTTTTTATATTACAATTACCGTCAATTAATAGTAATGAATAATTGTTGTTTTCAACAGAATATAAATAATCAGAATTAAACTCTTGTTCTATATTGATATCATTTAAATAGCCTAGACCATGGTCTTTACAAATCTTTATCAGGCCTTCTTCATTTTTATCTTTCCATTCTTCTTTTAATTCATAAATACCACTTTGACTATTTAATTCATAGTATGGAAATTTAATATTAAAGAATACTTCCTTTTTATAAGCATCCAATACTTTTTGAGCAGTTTCATAATCTGGAGATTTTTTTAGAACATAGAATTTTTGTGTAATAGTTTGCTGATCCTCAATTACAACATCTTTATCAACAATCTCATACATTGCATTAATAAAGCTTTCTTTTTGATTATCTTCAAAATTCAAACCATCAAAAAGAGAATCTATGTTTTCAACCAATATGCCGTCAGTAAATCTCCAGTGTTCATCATAAACATTCTGATACTTTACATATGTATCATTATATATTTCTTCGAAATCTTCTTTTGCCAAACTCTGTGGACAATATTTAATTGTTCCCAGACTAATTGTTAATTTACTTTCCCAGCTATCATTATCTGAGCCTAATAAATAAATACTCTTTTTATTTTTTGAATCATACTCTTTAAAAGTATTTTCCAATTCACAGAATGAATCGTCCTTTAAAATATAAAGGTGTTTATCATTTACTTTCCAATATAAATCATAATCATTATAAGTACCAATTTTTATATATATAGATTTTTGACCAAACAGACCATATCCTTTAACAGAGCCTGGATTTCCTGAGTACATAGAATTTTCATAATTGACTTTATAATTCAATTTATAAATAAGTTTTTCAAAATCAAACTCTGGATGAATTCCATTAATGTTGTAATTGTTTAATCCGCTAACTATAACAGTGTCAGGAACAGGGAATTTACTGAAGAATTCATTATTGGCATCCTCCAAATAATAAATATCTTCTGCAGGAGAGTATACAAAATGAGATATGAAATCTTGTACTTTCTTGCCCTCACTATTTTTCTCTACAACATAATTTTTATAAGCAGTAAACTGATCTTCATCATAAACTGCAGGAATGAGACATTTATATTTCTCAAATATTTTTGCCAACTGGATTTTTTCATCTTGGTTATTCAATGATTTTTGCCAGTCTTCATTAATACTTGCTGTGTAATAATAGGCGTTTCCGCTATTATCAGCACTTTGTTTATTAAAATTAAACAATTTTAATATAACGTCATTGTCTCCTTTAAAATTATTATCAATAAAACTCTTTTTTGCAGCTTCTTCCGTGCTTCCATTTAATTTATTGTTTTTAATATTATTAGTTATTTTAGAATAATAAATATAAGGAGCAGGATAATTATTTTTTAAAGCCTTTATTTTTGAATAATCAATTTTTACATTCCATTCAATGTCAGAATTAGCAGGTTCCGTTCCATTATCACTAATAAAGTAAATATGATCATCTTTCTTGATATCAATATTTTCTTTTTTAGCAGTTTTAGGATTTGTTGAATCAACTACAATATTTAATTCACTTTCAGGTTCTTTAGATTCATTTATATATGTGAGTGTTTTTACGGATGTCTCTGGTTTATAAGAACCTTGAATTCCTTTTGCAGTTTCAGTAATTGAAATTATTCCTTCATATGGAGATTTCCACATTCTGAATGGAGTTTGAACAAAATATGATTTTTCGTAAGATTCAATTTGTGGCTGAGAAAGAGTTTCTTTGAAATCACTTATATTGCTAATATGAATATCACATTTCTCAAATTCATAATTTCCTTTATTTCTTAAATAATAATTCTCCCCTTTTTCAACTATATCAACAAGTCCATCTCTATCCATGTCTATGAAACTGAAAATTGTTGAAGAATTAGAATTTTGTTGTGTAAATGTATATCCTAAACCAAGATTACCATTTACACTATTTGTTAGTAGATTACCTACAAAATCATTTTGTCCAATACCAACGCCACTATAGACACTAGCACCAATAGACGAATCTGTTGTTTTTTCAAAATTCATTTTATTGTTTATTTTACTATTACAAAATGCAATAGTTTTACTAGTTGTAAATGACTTATTATTGTTTGGACAGACTGTTAATCTACCATTATCTTTATTATAACTTACATAATCTGGAGCACCATCTCCATTTATATCTATCATAATAGATTCTGCATAACTAGTAGAATTAGAACCTGCAACATTACCGCCTCCGGTAACTCTTAAATCTACTTTCGGCCACCCCCAACCAGCTCCAAGTGAAAGGCTAGAATTTACACCAAAGCTATTGGATTTTCCAATACGAATTGGTTTTCCTCCTGTCCATTCAACAGGCTTATCAAATACTTTTATTGTATTTTCATTTAAATATTCAGGTTTCTTGTAATCAAATGAGTATTCATAGCTATCATCACCATTAGAATTAGTTACTTTCAATGTAGAAAGCATTTTCTCTAATGCTGGCCCCTCATCATAAATAAATTCGTAAGTTCGCAGAGAGGTTTCATTGTTATAATTAGTTGTAACTGAAGTCAACAACCATCTGCAAGTTACAAGGTGTCCACTTCTTGCATCACTTCTGATATCCTTGCGGGATTCTTTATCATAATTAAAGTTAACAGAATAAAGTCCAGGTGTATCACCCTTTCCAGTATAAATGATTGAACTTGGATAAACATATTCTTCATCCTTTACATAATTGTATACAACATTATTTCCATAAACATCTTCAATCTTGGTAAGATACCAGGTAAATATTTTTCCGGAACTTCCTACCCAAGAATTGTTTTTAAGAGTTGGTTCAAAATATTTTTTTGTTCCATTTTTAGATGTAACTACCCAGCGGTCATTTTCTGTTAATGGATCATAACGAATAATTTTTTCAAAACCTGCTTCCTTTAGAGGCTCATATTCTATAACAGTTTTATTACTATTGACCTTTTTTACTTTTAATAAAACACCATCAAGAAGAAATCTTCCTTTTTTTGATTCTGGATCCAAATCAAGAGAATAATCTGGTAGACCAAATCTGGTATCTGTTGTGATCATACTTCCGTAATTAATATCAAAGCCTTTTCCCATAATTCCATTTCCACCAGCAGAGGAATAACTGATAGAAATCGAAGGCTGCATACCACGTCTTCCACCTGGGATTCCCAATTCAAAACTAAATGCCGCATCTCCTGTATTTGAAACCTGTGGCGGATTAAACTTAATTAAATGTGAATCAGGTTTTGCAGCTTCAAGATTTTTTATTGAATTAAGATTTACATCAACTGGAGAAGCACTTTCCGGAAGTGTCAGAGTTGCATTAATCATATCTGTAAAATGATTTGTACGTGATTTTACAACACAATTCTTCTGGTCAATTTCAACTCTTTCAAGCTTTACCCATTCTTTTTTTTCTGTATCGTAAAAATATGTATAAAGATCTTCAAGACTTTGTGGTTTGGAGTTCAAGATTGGATCGTAAGGAAGGGTTACAATTACATCCTTTTCAAACTTTGTTCCCTTTGGTAAAAATCTGTAACCTCCAAAATCAGGAATTGCATTAAAAAGAGATTCTCCTGTTTCCTCAACAGAATTTAAATGTGTAATACTTATTTCTGTATCGTTCTTCAATGCTCCAGATGGTATATCAATAGAGGCACTACCTAAAGTAATAAAACCTCCATCCTTAGCAATAATTAGTTTTGCAGATTTTTCATCTGTAAGGTTTATCTTATCAGCAGAAAGAGAACGTTCTCCCACGGCTCCTGCAATTAAAGGGCCCTTTATTCTATTAGCTCTTCTTTCAATCGATTGATTAAGTTCCTGAGCAAACAACGTTGCTGGACTTAAGACCAGCAAATAAATTACTAAAATTAATGCTGATACTATTCGTTTAGATAATTCAACATCATTATTTTTTACATTAGATTTCATATTTTACCCCTTAATGCTTATTTTTTAAATTTTATTACTACTGGATTACCAGGAAATTTTTCATTATTAGCTAATACTGCGACGTAACCCCATTTGCTATTCTGAATTTTTACGCTTTCAGTCACGGCAAAAGTTGTTACTTCAACATCATTCAGTTTTAACATATAGACACTATCGATTAAGGAGACTTCTATTTTATTTAAGACTCCATAACCCTTATTTAAACTTTTACATGATTTCCAGTTTATAATACTTTTGTAATTTCCATCGATTACTTTTCCAACTGTATATTGGCCTTTTGTGTTAATCATAACTGTCAGTAAATAATCCTTTTCTTCATACTCCTGTTGTAAAAAAACTATTCCAAAACCAGGGCTATCTTTTCCACTTTCCTTAGAGGCAGTTACTTGAATATTTTCAAATGATTCACTCTTATTTTCATATTTTACACACCACAAGGTATATCCATCATCTGTTAGATAGGATGTATCATTGGTCTCAAATACAAATACATCATCTTCACAATTAAAAAGTTCACTTTTTTCTTCGATTATTGTTTCTTCAGTTTCGCTATTTTCCGTTGAGGGAAAAGGTTCAAGTTCACACGAAACTAATAAAAACAGAACACCAATTAATAATAATATTTTTTTCATTTCGTTCTCCACCATTTATAATTTATAGTTATAAATACGACTCAAAGAAATTGTATATTCAATCACAGTGTTTGCTTTACTTCCTGTAAATAAATCTGTTGTGTTGGCAAAAATTTTAAAATAATAATCTTTCGTCTCATTTGTAGTATTTGAAATATTTATAGCAGACATTTGTCCAACAGGTTGACTGGTAGCCCCTTTCTGTTGAATCTTAAGATTTGTATTCGAACCAGTAGTTGTATTTTCCAAATTCTTTTGACTAACAAGTATTTCTGCCGTTCTCTTAGGAGGAATAGTTATATAAAACCAGTCTTCATCAAAATAGCCGGCATCATCTGTAATATATTTAACAACAGGAATATTGCAGACCAAATCATATTCTAAGAAAATAGCCTCATTTTCTGTATCATTAGGTTCATAAAAGTCTTTTCTGCACGAAGCTCCATATCCATATGAGTATTCTTTACCTCTGAATATTTTCTCTCCACGTCTTTTATCCAGTCGATAAATGTAATTACAATTCTCTTCAATATTTCTATCAACATAAGAAGTTTTATTGCCTTCATAAATGCTTTTAAAATCTAAATTATTCTGATCATATGATCTTAATAAGATAAACTCATCGCAAGCTTCGTCTTCACTCCATTTAAGATAGATTGTATTTTCTAACGAAAGTGAATCAGTTATTGGACAATCATAAAATGGATCTTCAACAGTTCTAAATAAAATATCACTAAACAAACTAGGCTCACATGATATAAAAATTACTGGTATAAGGCTTAATAAGCAGAATATTTTTTTCATCATTCACCTTCCTATAATTTTATATTCAAACCAAGACTTGGCTTAATACTTATAAATGAATTATCATTGACATGAAAATCGACTTTAACGTCAGTTTTAAGATTTATTTTTTGATTTATTATATATTCATAACCTGCAATTAATTCTAAGCCAAAAATATTTTGATAATAAAATGATTCATCTTCATATTTTTTTATAACATTCATAAATTCAAATTCGTAAAATAATCCGGTTCCAAAGTATGCTGTATGTTTATTATTGAAATAAACATGTAATAGAATAGGACTATATAAACCAACAGCATGATAATTTAATGGGTATGAATTGTTTTTTCCAATACCAAATGCGTAATTAATATTCAATCCAAAAGACCAGTCATATTTTTTTCCATAATGAACATGTACTGGTTGCTCTGGATAAAATTCAATTCCGGCATTTACGCCTGCAATTCCTGTTAAAACATTATTCCATTTACCCATAATTGAATTCCAATAATATAAAGAGGCTGGAATATATAATTTATAATTACTGGTTTCATCTTCCATTTTTTGCTTTATATCAAGTCCAGTAATTTCATTTATTCCATCGATTATTTTTAGAGAAAGATCTTCTAATAATCTGTCATACTTATCGATATCATCACTAGCAAAGAATTCTTTTACTATCTTTTTTTCATTTCGACTATAAAGTTTTAAATTTGCAAACCAGGACTTTTCATTTTTCTGAATAAATCCATACAGTAAGTATAAAGAATCGCTAATATCACATGCCTTATTAGCATCTATAACGGTATATACATCTCCGTAATATGAAGAATTAAGAAGTTCAAAAGATATCAAACCTTCAAACCAATAACTATTCAGTTTTCTAATCAACTCCTTTTCCATTTTTTTATTGCTTTCAACTTTTGAAGAGTTTTCATCAAAAACTATAATTTTTGCAACTGATATTTTTTCAGCATACAAGCTTAGATTTATTAATAAAAATATGAGGCCACCAATTATTCTTTTATTCTTCATCGAGTACTCCTTTTTCTGCTAGAATATTGTCTTTTATTTTTAATAATTCCTCATCATTTCCATAGGCATTTATAATAATATTTATATCACTTAATATTTCATTAAATTTTGAACTATCGAGAGGATTTCGATAATACAAAGATTTTACTTTCAATCTTCTTATTGTTATGTCATCACTTTGTATTACAAGAATCTTATTGCACAACAAAAGACATTCATTATAATTTTTTTCACTGTAAAAATAGAATGCATCTGTCCTCATTTTTTCAGTGGCATTATCAGTTTTACTAACATCCACAGTTTTCTTTTTTAATTCTGTAAGTACATTCGAATAACTTCCATTCAATACTGACAGGTTATTTTTTACTTGTGAAACCTGATCTGAATATATCTGAATATCCTTCTGAAGAGTTTTCAACTCATTTTCAACTTCATTAAATCTCTCAAAACTTACATCTGATAAGTTTCCAACTTGATTTTTCAGACTTTCAGCTTTCTCTACCAATTCAGATTTATTTTCACTTACTAACTTAATTAACTGAGTATTTTTGTTTAACAAAATAACATCAAATACAATAAGCATTCCAACTAAAATACTTATAATTACTAATAAATTTTTTCTCACTTTTCACACCTCGAAATTATCACTTCTTTCAGATATAAATAATCACTTCGAGTTTCACATTCCAAAGCTTTATTAATATAGTTCATTGCTGCATCATATTTTTTTTCATCAAGATACTGTTCACTGAGAGCTGCATAATATTGACCAGAACCTAATTTTATATATAACACTTGATTTCTTTGGTCATTAATATCTACCTTAATACTTTCATATCCTTGTTTTGTAAATATTAATGTTTTAGTTTCATTATCATTATTTTTAAGAATGTATCGTCCATAAATATCTGTTCTCCCAAGTTCTTCGTCTCCCAACATAATACGAACATCTTTTAATGCATTATTCTCATAGTCATATACCATAATATAAATGCCCTCACTATTTTCTTCTGGTAAAGTTTTACAACACAACATTAAAAAAGGGCTTATTAGTAAAAAGAAAATTTTTAAATACCTTCTCATTTTTTTACCTCATACAACTCTGAATTTAATTTTGCAATATATTTTCCATTTTCGTTTATATAGCATACATTTCCTTCAGATTCTTTTTTTGCTATTTCAAATTTATATATAACATTCATCTGATTATCTTTTGCCAGAATATAACTTTTTCCTTCAAACTTCGTTAAACCAATATAATCTAAATACTTCCTTATAACTTCTTTTTTTACAGTTGAATACTCAACAGGCTTATTCTCACTTTCTTTTGTTAATACACTCTTCTCATCTTTATAAGCATCAGTTCTAATTTCTTTTTTTTCTGTAACTTTTGCAGGTTCTTTATAAAGGCTCAAACTAATTTCATTGGGTGAAAAATCATAAATTCTTTTTTCTGTATCCACTAATTCTGTATTTTCTTTAATATCAATTCCTGTAACAAAAGCTATATTTGTCTGTACTTTGGACGGAGTTTGGCTATTTCTAATCTGAAGCTTCTTTATATCCACAAGATCATTATCTTGATTCTGAATTTCTTTTATAAAACTCAAGGCTTCTTTCGCGTACGAATAGAACATTAATTCAACTTCCAGATTATTCTTTTCACCTTTAACCTGAAGATACTGTTCTCTACATCCATTACTTCGCACACAATCCCTTATAACCTTAATGTAATCCGAAAGATTCTGTTGATTTTGTCTTATCTTTCTTCTTTTGTAATTCGAAAGAATTTCATCATTTCTGCTAATCTGTTGTTCAAGTGAAAGATTTTCATCATTTTTATTAAACTCCCGCATGAACATTCCACTTAAGGAAACATATTCAATTCCCTTATCAACAGTAGTTCTCACCATTTTTACTTTGGTAAGTTGTTTAGACAACTCAAAATTTTCAAGAAGCTGAACACTATCTTTTGATGTGACATCAATTAAAAACGAATCCCCGTCAAGAGAAAGATTTTCAACCGTTCCCAATTTATCCAGAAGAAAATAAAGTAGCTCTATTCGAGAATAAACATTTTCATACTTTTCTTTGTCATACTTCTCAATTTCTTTAAGCAGTCCCTCAAGTTTAATTTTCTTAGATTTACTTTCCTGAATTTTTTGTTCATTTTGAAGTTCGATTAACTTTTCTTCTTGTTCATTATTTTTTCTAATCTTAATCTGCTGACCAATTACAATTACTGAAATTAATACAACAATAAGTATCAGAATTATTATTACAATCCATTTATACTCTCCTTTGCCTTTACGAAATCCTTTATCACTAATAATCACATCATAATAATTTCTTTCGTTAGTCTCTTTTATTAATAAATTCTGTTCCTTAATCTCATAAGGATATAAAAGTTTTAATTTTTCAATTGCTTCTTTTGTTCGAGACTTTTTGCTTCTGTTTTTTAATTCCAATTTATAGATATAAGGGCTGTTCGTATTTTTGCTTTCAATCATAATACACCCCCTTATAATTCAAATCCTGATTAATAAGAACGTATTTCTCTACCTTTTCAGAATTCTGTTTTTCAGGAACAGCTGCAACAATGAGCTCAATATTAAAATTATATGCTTCAAGATTTATTTCCCAAAAAGTTGTCTTTGTTCCTAAAAAATCAAAAATCTTGTCATTTTCATTCTTTTGAGTGATTTCTATGAGATCTTCTTTGGTTATATTTCCATCTTCAGCCAAAGTACATATTCTAACAGCTTTATCAGCATTATCTTTTACTTCGCACAGTTCCAGCACAGCAGATATAAAGTCATAGTTCATAAAGCAAACATTATACAGTGGCATTTCATTTATCAGAGGAAATAAATCCTTTTTATTAAAATCATTATATATAGAAGAAAGTTGTTCTATTTCAGTATATTTCGGATTTACCCAACCCCATTTTGTAGTGATTTCATCTCCATAATAATTCAACAAATATTCAAATGATCTGTTTTCTTTAATATTCTTCTTTAAAAAATCAAGATTTATTCCTGTAGAAACATCTTTTATTTGAATTTGATAACTAGAATATTCAGATAGCAATTTTTTTATTCCATATGAATTAAAGGAATCATTTTTATCTTCTCTTATTATCTGAAAATCTTTTATGAGTTGTTTGCACAATGATTCAGCACTCTTTTCTCTCTTATAGTAATTGTTGAAAAGATTTACCTTTTTCTGATTTACATACAATATAAGTGTCATTGAGCAAATCAATAAGCTAAGAGAAAAAATAACTGTAATTGCAAGTGGACTCGAAAATCCATCTTCCTCATTTATCATTCTATAAAAGTCCTTGACGACAGTTCTTCTATCGTCTCAAATTTTTTATCTTTATATGACCATAAAACCTTAAGGCCATTAATAGTTTTTCCCTTCTTTATAATTTCCACAGAAATTATTTTTATATCTTCTTTGAATTGAGAACTCCCAATTGTTATCATTTCGTTTTCAATCTGATTAGAAAAATTTTTCCAATAAGGAATCTTAATGGCTTTTATTTTCTTTCTAATCAAATAATCTGTTTTCAAAATAACACTAGAGTCTTCCAAACTTTTTGTTACTCCAGTTCGATTTTTTTCAACATATGTATAACCTTGTAAGAAACAAACTGAACTGATAGCAAATATTATTACAGCTGCTATAACATCAATTAATTTCATTTGCCATCTCAATAATCCTTTCTGCAGAGTCCCTTAAATTTACAGAGCTTTTTTGAACAATCGCAAAAGATGCAATGACTCCTCCAAGTGCAATAATAAATGCTACTAACGTAATAAATTCTCTAAGCATTATTATTCCCAGCTTGTAATATCTGCATTTTTCTTTTCCCCTCCTTCTGCTCCATCAGCACCGAAACTTCTAATGCCATAAGGATTATCATCTGGGGATGGTACTAAGTATTCGTAATCATTTCCCCACGGATCTTTTGGAACATCTTTATATATGTATGGACCTGCCCAGTTTTCACAATCAGGACTTATATCACTTTTTTTTCTTAAAGCACTTAACTCTTGTTCTGAAGTCGGATAACAACCGCAATCAATGTAGTATGCTTCCAATGCGGTGCAAAGACTTTCTATCTGAGTTTTTGCAGCAGATACTCTTGCCTTCTCAAGGCTACCTACAGCCATAAAACCTACAGTGGCAGTTAAAAGGAGACTAATTGCAATAACAATAAGAGTTTCCATATAACTCCATCCATCTTCATTGCTTCTAATACTATTGATTATTTTAAATACCTTTTTCATAACGTACCTACCAGATTAAAAATTGGAATAACAAATTGAACTATTATCGTAATAACAATTATTCCTGTAACTAAAATAAATGCTGGTTCCATCGTTGCACTTACTTTAGAATTAAATGAATCATTTTCCTTCTTAAAATATTCATATATATGTGAAAAAGAATCCGAAAGATTACCATTCTTCTCCGCAATTTTTATCCAACTAACCAAATAATCAGGAAATATTTTTTCATTTTCAAAGCTTTCACTTATTTGATTTCCCTTTATTGTTTCGTTATATACATTAAGTATTGCCTGTTTATATGCAGAGTTTGAAACAACCTGAGATGACAACAAAATAGATTTATCAAATGGTTCATAAGCACTACTTAACAGTTTCATTGAAAATGAAAAATCATTCGTATTTGAAAATATAATCAATTTTGAAACAAAAGGAATTCGTAGTACTATTCTATCTACGGTCTTTTTTACAGTACGTATACTTTTATAACAGATACTTAATACTGAAATCGCCAATATAAAAAACAGAAAAATTATTCCTGTTATCTTCATGCCGGTTTCAAGTTTATTAATCTTCAACTTCAACTGATCCGATACTTCTCCAAATACTTCGAATATACCTTCAAGTTTAGGGAGTACAAAAAAGATTATTACAAGAACAACTATTACTGCAGTAAGAAGAACTAATAGAGGATACATAAGATTCTGAGTCATCTTATCTTTTGATTCTTTCTTTGTTTTCAAATAATCAGTCAATTTTCCAAATACTTCTGCAAGACTTCCTGTTTCCTCTCCTATTTTTACAAATGAAATATATAAAGGATTAAAAGTTTTTTTGAACTTTCCTAATTCATCGCTGAGAATATTACCTTCACTGATTCTTTTTAATATTTCTTTACAAAACAGTTTATCATTTTTATTTGTAAGTATGCCTTCTGCCACCTTAAGAGAATCTTGCAAAGAGAGCCCTGAATGTAATAACGATGACATAATTTCTGTAAACAAAAGAACATTAACTTTCATAAAGTCCCTCCGTTATCAGCTCTTCCCTTGTTGTTATACCTTTTTTTAATTGTTGTAGAGCATCCTGCTGTAAAGTCTTGAATGATTTTTTCTTGAGAAGAGTTCGTAATTCAGTTTCTGTACAACCTCTTTCAACCATTTCTCTTATTTCGTCATCACATTCTATTATTTCACTAACACAAGTACGCCCCTTAAATCCTGTATTACTACATTCGTCACATCCATTTCCTTTACAATAAGGACACACTTTTCTTACTAGTCTTTGTGCAAGACTCATTCTTAATACATCAGCAACAAGATAGTTCTCAATACCAAGATTTCTTAATCTAAAAAATGCTCCTGCACTGTCATTAGTATGAAGTGTAGATAAAATCAAATGTCCCGTCAGTGCAGCACGAACTGCCAGCTGAGCCGTTTCTTTATCTCTTATTTCTCCTACCATTATTACATCAGGATCTTGTCGCAGAAGACGTCTTAAAATACTTTCAAATGTCAATCCAATTTCATTGTTTACTTGAATCTGATCAACACCCTCGATTTCCTTTTCTACAGGATCTTCAATAGTAACAATCTTCAAGTGTTCTTTATCCATTTTTGAAATAAGGGCATGCAATGTTGTTGTTTTTCCACTACCAGTTGGACCAGTCGCAAGAATCATACCGTTTGACAGTTTTAAAGCCTTATCTAACTTTTTATAATTCGCAGCAGAAAAGCCTAAATCCTCAAGTGTCAAATTCTTATTTTTAATGTTAAAGAGACGTAAAACTATACTTTGTCCTGTAATACAAGGAACTATAGAAACTCTGAAATCATACACCTGACCATCAGAGCTTACAGTCATTCTACCATCCTGACACAAGCGATTCTCCATAACATTAAGTCCTGACATTACTTTTATTCTATTCACCAGAGAATCTGTCAAAGAACCTTCTAATGTTTTTACGGTTTGTAAAACACCATCTATTCTTAATCTTATTTTGATATGATCTTTTGTGTTCTGAATATGAATATCACTACAATTCTTTCTTATTGCTTCCAGACAAATTGCATTAATTATATTAACTATTGGTGCATCACTGCTGATTGATTCCAAATTAAAATCAGCAATTCTATTTTTTGTGTTTATCTGACCTTTACAACCTAATTCTACACAGCTACCTATAAATTCAGAAAAATCCCTATCTTTTATTTTTAGGAAAGATACATTTTTATTTTTGTGTAAACTATTAAAGTAATTGTCACCTAGTTTTGACTTATCACTTTTGGCAATAACGAGCTTATTTTCATCATTCGATACAACTACAGTTTTATTATTCTTAATAAAATCATTTGTATATTGATCCTTAATACTTTTATATGAAGAGAATGCTGTAATGTCGAAAGATGCCTTAGTTGATTTCATACTTTTCCTTCAATCTTGCCAGGTTTTCTTCTTCGCTTAAAACTTCTGTTTCATTCTTTTGAACAAACGGAACCAGATATATAACAAACTCAGTATCAGAAGAACTTTCAACTGAATCAGTGAACAAACGACCTATAATCGGAATTGAACCAAGAAATGGAACTTTTTTTTCTGAAATATCAACCTCAGTTTGAAATAAGCCTCCAATAATTACAGGTTCGCCCGATTTTGTACGGACACTAGTACTTACTTTTTTTTCTGAGGTAGAAGGTAAAGCTGTAGTATCATTTGATGAATTATCTGCTGCAACCTGCTTAGAAACCTGAGCATCAACAGTTACAGTTATCATATCTTCACCACTTACCCATCCATTAATATTCAGTACAAGTCCTGTTGAAATATCTCTTACTACAGTTGAATACAAATCTCCATTACTATCTTTGATTGCATCCCGATAACGAGTTGTACTGGTATTTTCAAACTTTATTACCTGACCACTAATACCATTAAGAGTAGTATCTGCTAAAACATGAGACTTTCCTTCACTTAATTCAACGTTCAACTTTCCTGCAAATTGAATTCCAAATTGGGAGATAATATCAAAATTTATATTGAATATATTTGAAAGTTTTCCATTCCAACTGTAGCCTGAATCACCTGTTGTACTTGAGGCTGAAAGTTAGGAACCAATATTAACTCCACTACTTTTTTGCCGCTGAATTACCAGCAATTCATAGCGTATCTGTTGTTTTGGACAATCTATTCTACTTAAATCCTGTATAAATGTTTTATACAGTGCTTCACTTCCCTTAAAGAAAACAAAATTTGGATCTATGGTTTCAATGATATTATCTTTTGTTACTGAAGGAGGAAGAGACCTTAATAGTTCTTCACTTTTTATATATTTCAAAAATACTTCTTTTGTCTGACTACCAATATCCAGTTGAATAAGAAAGTCATTTATCAATTTCTCTCTTTCTTCTGTAACGAGAGTGATAAACGCTTCACTTCCAGGTACAATATAGACTTCAGAATCTAATAAAGTTTTAGGCATTAATGAAACTGCTTCAGAAACCTTTATATTTGAGACATCAAATCTCTTATAGTATTTTCCTGTATTTGGAACATCAATTTTTGATATAAAATCTTCAATTGGTTTTATTTCTGACTCAGAACCATTCAGAATAATCATATTTGAGTCCTTATCAGTTTTAATAAACGAAGAATTACTCAATTCAGATGGAATTAATGACAACACGGCTTCTGCACTTACATTTTTTAAATAAATCAATTTTGTTTCTTTATATTTCTTCAATACATCTTTACGCTGAATATCAAAAATATAATAGACCCCATTTGAAATACTATAATCACAACAAGCTTGATCCAGCAGCAGATTCAGTAATTCTTCAAAACTCTTATCTGTAAAGTTTAAGCCTTCAAGCTGTATGGAATTTTTACTAAGAAGTGTATACTCAAGTCCGGCTTTCTTAAATAGGTTTTCCAGTATATTTGAAAATGAAGCTCTCTGAATTGAAATATCATATTTATCCTTTACTTTAGAAATAGTAAATACATCAACATTACGGCGAGAATTAGCCCCACTGCTTTTTGTAATATAATAACCACTGGCAACACGCTCTAAGGCAAATCCTGGTAATTTTACTATAGTTAAATTTAAAATGTCCTCAAGTTCTTCATCTGAAACACGTATTGTAACAGAAGATTTAGGAAGAGCATCATATAAGATAGTTGTGTTAGTTGTTCTTGAAAGCATATTTAAGAAAGGCTCAATTTCTACATTTTCTGTACTTACAGAATATTTACTATCTTTGTTAACTGTAATTTTTACTTTTGAAATAATATAAGCACCGTCTTTCTTTTCGATATAAAGTTGACAGTAATCAGCAAACCTGTTCAGTGCACTTTCAAAATTTAAATCTTCAAAATGAAAAGTTGCTGTTCCAGTAACAGTTTCATCTACGTAAACAGATTCTCCACATACATCCGCAACGGCATAAATGATGTCTGATATCTTTTGATTTCGGAAATCCATAAAAATGGTAGTTTCCTGAGCAAAAGTATTAATACTAAACAGTAGCAGGTAAAGCAATAAAATACAGCATTTATATTTTTTCATACTGTCCCCCTTAAAAGAAAACCGGTAACAAAGTAGCCTGTCGAAATAAAGGGAACAAAAGGTATCTTTTTTATTTCATGATTACGAACT
>JAEEGL016780282.1_pt1 | contig 20460 bp, 10 predicted proteins | sample 9134231 | NCBI WGS metagenome assembly JAEEGL01 (sample SAMN16246548, study PRJNA631951) | gut metagenome | biome: gut microbiome; feature: rumen; material: fiber-attached | host: Bos | place: Iran: Karaj | collected 2018-10 | reverse complement strand
TTCTGGGGCATGATCCCGGCCCTGTCCCGCGACGCGGACCTCAGGAACCAGTATACGTCCCGCGCGACCTTCTTCGCCGGCGTCGGCTCCACACTCGCGTCCGTCCTGATCCCGATCTTCACCACCGGTGAAAAGGCTCTCGGCGGCAGTGCGGGTACTGCGTACGGCATCATCGCGCTTGTGATCGCGATCCTCGGACCGCTCTTCATCCTCTTCACGCTCTTTGGCGTCAAGGAACACCGCGGCGACGATATGGAGCCCAAGATGAAGCTCAATGTCCGTAGGATCACCCGTACGATTTCGCAGAACGATCAGCTGCGCTGGATGATCCTGATCTTCCTGCTCCAGCAGATCGCCAACTCCCTCGTCTTCGGCGGAATCGGATCCAGCTTTATCTATTTCCGCTACGGATACGAAGGCGGCCTGTATTCCGTCTTCTCCATGGTCGGTGTCGCGGCTACGGCCGTCCTGATGCTGATCTATCCGGCCCTGTCCCGCAAGTTCATGCGTAAACAGCTGATGACCTTCGGCATGATCATGGTCGTGATCGGAAGTGTACTGGAGGTTATCGGAGGCATGGTGATGCCGGCAAATTCCGTCAGTTTTATCGTGATCACGATCGGCTACATGCTGGTCAACCTGGGTCTGTACGGCTTCTATCTCATCATGATGATCTCCATCGTCAACACAGTCGAATACAACCAGCTTAAGACCGGGCACCGCAACGAAGCCATCATCACTTCCATGCGGCCTCTCCTGACCAAGATGGGAAGCGCTCTGGTTGTAGCGCTGACCTCCCTGACGTACCTGCTCTTCCGCGTCACGGAGAAAACCAACCAGATCTCCGCGTTTGAGCAGCAGGCCGAGCTGAAACAGATCACGGACGCCGCCCGTATGGAAGGCATCCGCAACGTTATCGCCGGCGTCAGCCCCGCGCAGACGAACGGCCTCTTGATGGCCATGGTCATCATCCCGCTGGTCTTCGGTTTCATCTCTTATCTGCTGTATCAGAAGAATTACAAGCTGGATGAGAAGACCTACGAAGACGTCTGCCGCCAGCTGGAGGAAAAAGGCTACAGAGAGTAATTCCTGCAGATCATTAAAAGGCTGTCTTACCGCGATATTCCGGATATCACGGCAAGGCAGCCTTTTGATTTGTATATAGTCTCTCTGCCCGATAGATAAAGGTATAAAAAAGCGGTGCATCCCCGAAGGGACGCACCGCTTTTATCAGTCAGTTACTTCATGCTTCATCCGTCAGTCGGAATCTTCCTTCAGGAATCAGGCGCGGCGCTTCTTGTCAGATACAGCTTTAAATCCGACGAAGCCTGCACCTGCAAGAGCCAGAACCATCAGTGCAATCCACAGACCGATTCTCTGATTATCGCCGGTTTCAGGCGCATCAGGCGGAATATGTGTATTGGTGATAGTGAAGCCGGTCTTCATATCGCCGGTAATCTTGATCGTATAACCATCGATCTTCTTCTCGGCTACTGTGTACTCAATCGCCTTGCCGTCAGCTGTTTCCGGAAGTCCGGTAAAGGTATAGGTCCAGTTGTTCTCCTTGGAGAGTTCAACAACCTTTCCGGTATCTTCTCCGTCAGCCATCAGCTTGATACTGACACTGTCGGGACGGATGCCTTCCTTGTTGTCTCCATCCTCCCAGACCTTCGTAACCTTAACATCGATTGTCGGTACTTCAGGTGCAGTATATACATTCTCAAAGGTATATACCGAGAGGTCAACCTTCTCGCCGTCCTTTGTTACCGTAAGAGTCATATCTGCCTTCGTCTTATCCGGAGACTTCTTGACTTCATACGTCAGAGTATAGACAGAAGTGTCATACTCATAGCCTTCCAGCTTGGTATCCTTCTCGCGGATCTCATATACATAGGATCCGGGAACGCTGAAGCTGATATCGCCGAATTCGTACTTTACGCCGGCCTCGATGGTAGCGGTCTTAACCTTTCCGTCGGAGCCTTCAGGCATCGGCATGGTCTCAACACCGGCTGTGTTGCTGACAGCGGTAAGGGTAAAGGTGAATTTATCCTTAGTCTCAGGCGTATCGCCGGTGATGGTCTTCAGGACCGGAGGATCATGGGTGACAGGTTCCAGCGGAACATGCTTATTGGTGATAACCAGTCCGTCGATTGTCGGCGTGTATCCGGCGACCTCATCCTCGGTTACCGTGTACTTGATTTCCTTGCCGCCTTCGCTGTACGGCAGATCCTCGAACGTGAACTTCCATCCGTTCTCCGCGGTCAGTTCTTCCTTGCCTACCTCGGTCTCACCGTTCATCAAATGAACTGTGATCGAATCGGGACGGAACTCGTCAACGTCGTCCGCATCATCCCAGACCTTCTTAACCTCAATGTCCGTCGTAATACGGGTGTTCGTGAATACAGCCTTGGAGGCCTCTTCCTTGATCGCTCCGGTATCGTCCTTCTTCTCGGTATCGAAGTCGTCATTCGCCGTCTCAACTACGGTGTATTTTACTGTTGTGAGCAGTCCGCTTGCGGTCTTGCTCTCGCCGTTCTTCAGTGTGAAGGTAGCAACACCGTCCTTGAACGTCATATCGCCGAATGTGCCGTTGATCGACTTCTCATCCAGTGTTACCGTGAATGTGAACTCAACGGTCTTGTCAGACTCGACAACACTGTCGACGGTCTTGGTAACAGTCAGATCACCCGTAGGATGAGTATTCGTGATCGTGATGGTTCCGCTGTCATCCTTAACAGCCGGCAGATTCTTATCGACTGCAGACTCATATCCGCTACCGTCCGGCAGTGTTTCCTTAACACTATAGGTGATCTGCTTTGTTCCGTCGTATACCGGCAGATGATCCCAGACTACAATCTGGCCGTCTGTCGTCGGAACAGTTGCGGTCTTACCGGAAACGGCAGTCTCCTTACCGTCTACGGTCTTATACAGCTGAACGGTTGCGGAATCCGGACGCTTGCCGTCCTGTTTGTTGTCTTCCCAAACCTTTGTAACTGTGACCTTGGTCTCGACAGGAGTATGCGTATTGGTAATAACGAAACCTTCCTCGGCATCTCCGGTAACAAGATACTCATAGGTACCCAGGCCGTCGTCGCCGGTAATGACGTCAGATTCGATCTCTTCTACAGACCACTCGATTTCTTCGCCTGCACGGTACTTCGGAAGATTCTCCCAGGTATACGTCCAGTCGTCGTCCTCTGTGATCGTAACAGGATCGCCGTATTCCTCATTGCCGGCATACAGCTGAACTTCAATGTTTTCGGGACGGATCAGGTCCAGATCTTCCTCGTCTTCCCAATCCTTGGTAACGGTTACTTTGATGGATTCGTATTTATTCTTGATGGTTACCGTATAATCAGTATTGGACTGATCAATAGTACCTTCCGCAACATTGTCGGAAATCTCCGCAGGCGTAGACTGACCGCCGGCTTTGTTGTTCGCGGCAGAAGAAGCTTCTTCAAATACGAAGCCGTCAGGCAGCTCTGAATCCAGAAGTTCTTCTACGGTATATTCTGTGCCTTTGGCTATATTTGTAATGCAGATATACTGTCCGGCCTTAATATATACCGTTGCAGAATCTCCGTTATCGAACCAGTAGAATCCGGTATCTCCGTCTTCCGCTGTCGCCCCGTCGACAGTAACTCCCTCTTTGACTACTGTATCTCTGTCATAAGGATCTGTCTGTACAGAGAACCAGATACCGTCATCCCAGGAACTGTATCCTTCGTCTCCGGGATGCAGGGCTTCCGGATTATCAAGCGACAGCTTGATTGCAAATACCTCATCCGGAGCATCTTCGGCATCTACTTCTTTATTGATCGCCAGATTGCTTCGGCGGTCATTCGTTGCGGTAAGAACGCTTGTCGTATCATCGGTAATCTGATAGTTCGAACCGTCAATGACGAAATAATCCTCTCCTTCTGTTCCGGTAGGTTCATCCGTCTTAATCAGAACCAGAGGCTCTCCGTCAACGATCATCGGACGATAGATGTCAGCCGTCAGATCCCAGTGATAACTGAAGGATTCGGGCTCGATAACCGTATATTCATGACCGGTCTCTTTGACGACACCGTGTACGATCTGACCGAAGGAAATATAAATCGGAGTTTCCGGAGCCTGTTTCCAGGTGTTTTCACCGTCTTTTTCCGGTTCTCCCATAGGAACGTCCAGATATTCCTTTCCGTCCTTTGTAACAGTCAGAGTAACGTCTACTGCCGTTCTTTCATCAATCTCGTTGTTCCAGTATTTGACGACGTTAATCGTAGTAGTGGGAAGATCCATGGCCTTACTCTTGGCATCATTGATCTCCATATACTCATCGCCGTTCAGATCCGTGAAGGTCGTATACAGGTGAGTATTTGTCTTTAATGTGTAAGTGCTGCCGTTATATTCAATACCTGCAGCCTCCAGCTCCTCATCTGTCATCTCAACCTTACCGTTGTTCAGATCGGCGATCAGGTCATAGGCTTCCTGACTGGGCCATACGGTAAACTTCAGGGTATAGACCCATCCGTCCTTAAGAGTGCCGACTTCGCCAAGATCCCAGGTAACACCGTTGGTCTTGTCGTAAGAAGCACCCGGAGCTCCCTCATCGTCTTCTCCGGTAGCACCTTCTACCCATTCTGTCTGTGTTCCGTCCTTGGGCGTAATGAAATACTCAAAGCCGCCCGCTTCACCGGCAGAGACATTAGCGCTGACGTTGGAGAGAGTGGGGATACCATCATCTACAACGGTATTGCCTGCGCCGAGATTGTCGACAATCGTCTTTGCAATCTCTTTGAATGCGGACTCAATGGCAGATGTTGTGGAACCGTTGATGACAGCCCATGAATCAGCCGGATTGTTCTGATTTGCATTGGAAATCAGATCGTCAAGGTGAGTATATCCGTCTGCATCACCGCAGAAAATACCATACAGATGGCTGATTCCGGCCAGAGTGTTCGCATTGTCCACTGCTGCGTTGTACGCTGCCTGGATGAACTGACCGGCACCCTGCTGCTGATAATTGTTCTGCGGGTTCACCCAGCCGTTCGGGTTGCCGTCTGTAACGAACAGGACATAGGTTGCGTTTCCTTCAGGAGCAGTACCGACACGGTCAATACCTCCCTGCAGACCGGCCTGCCAGCAGGTACCGAGATCGGTCGGCGAATCAGGCAGTCCGTCGACGTAGTCCTCCATATCCGCTCTGGCTGTAGTCCAGTCGATGCCTTCGTAATAATTCCGGTTGTTTCCGAAATTAACAGCTGTGAAATTGATCAGGTTGGTGCCGGGATTCAGAGTTTCGATCAACGCCGACAGAGCTTTCTTCGCGGCATCCATACGGTTGCCCTCGCCGTCAGGCATAGCGTTCGTCATACTCTGGGTGATATCCATAATGATAATAACGTTGGCTCCGACCTGAGTTACGATCTCATCCTGCTTTCCTTCGATATCCAGCTGGATTGTGTAGGTACCGTCTCCGTTATCTGTGACTGTTTTATTCGTCTCAGGAGCCAGAATACCATCGGTCGGCTTGGCAGGAGGCGTATAACTGCCGTCACCCTTCGGTGCATAGTTCACATAGATATTGCTTCCGTCCGCAATCGTAATGTCGCCGATTTTATAGACACCGCCCGAATGCTTCAGAACTGATGTATCCTCGACATTAACCGGCTCGGAATCATCGTTCTCGATATATTCGATACCGACGAAATAATAACTGTCTACCGCAACATTGAGATCAACTGAAGACGTATTCAGATCGACTGTGGTCGTTGACTCAAACTCAGTAAACTGATCTTCGGAATAAGTTCCCCAGTGAATCGTCGCAGACTCTTCATCTCCGGATTCATTTTCCCAGGAAATGACAAAGACAGAGAATCCGTCAACGCTGAAACTCGATGTGATTGCTTCAACGTATTCTTCGCCGATCTCGACGGCGCCGGTCTCAACGGTACCGGTTTCCGCAGGATTCGCATCTGCTACGGTTTCAACAGCGTTCTCGGAGATATGCGTTACCTGCATACTCGCAACGTCGATCGTTTCGGTATCGACCGCCGCTGCCTTTAAGGAAATCTTTACGTCAACTGCGCCTTTGGAAGCATCCGGCTCAACAGCTGCACCGTCGGCACAGAAGCCGATGTCAAACGCCAGCATGTTGTCATAAGAGATATCCTTAGCTGCCAGCGCATCTTCTGCATCCCCGTATTCAGAAGTTCCGGCATAAATCGGAGTTACAACAAACTCGACCGGTACAGAAAAAGCTCCCTCCGGAACTTTGACTGCTACGAAAACTTCATCCAGATCAGCCTCAAAATAAGTCTGGAACTCCTGCTCGGTCTCTTCTGCTTCTGTAGGAAGATCTTCTTCCGTAAGGTCTTCTGCGGGAAGCTCTTCAGCAGGTGCCGTTTCCTCAGCTTCGGCCTCTTCAGTTGGAGTTTCCTCCTCTGCAGGGGCGGCCTCTTCCGAAACCTCATCCAGGACTTCAGGCTGTTCTTCAGGTAGCGTTTCTTCATCTGCGGCTGCGACATCAAGAACATCTTCCTCGGATGTCTCGTCTGCAGATACTTCGACAGAGGCGTCATCATCCTCTGAAGCAAGTACACGTACGTTCTGAAGCAACGGACTGAAAGCCAACAGGAAGGCTAACAGGAAAGCGGCGATTCTACGTAACTGACTCTGCATTCTTCATTACCTCCATTAAATATGATACTGCCAGGTACCGGCTCATATAAAACGGACCGGATTTTAGAGCACAAAAGCATAAGAACCTCCATTATCATATTATCTTAACAGATAAGTATCAGAGATTGTTATGCCCGAAAACCAAATTGGGACAGAATCCCATTACACAACTATTATAAACAAGTTAAAGAACAAAGTCAACAGCAAAATGTAATAATTCTTAATAATATTATTGTGTAAAATGTTGCAATATACCCTGTTTTTGCTTTTGCAAGCATAACAAGTATTCGTTATGTCAACCATCATTTCATAATAATGCCGAATTATTACATTTATGTCATAGCAGATTGCTGCCGTGCTCTTCTTTATAAATCTGCGCGAGTCCGCCGTGCGAGGTTTCTTTATACCTCGGATCCATGTCCATACCGGTCCGGTACATCGTTGCAACCACGTCGTCGAAAGAGATTTTCCTTGTCGAAAAAAGGAATCTGGAGATGTCAACCGAGCTGATCGCTCTCATAGCCGCAACCGCATTCCGTTCTATGCAGGGAATCTGAACCAATCCCCCGACCGGATCACAGGTCAGCCCCAGATTATGCTCCATTGCAATCTCTGCCGAATACTCGATCTGATCCACATTCAGGCCGAACAGGCTGGCAAGGCCGGCCGCTGTCATGGAGCAGGCACTGCCGATCTCCGCCTGGCAGCCGCATTCCGCACCGGAGATACTGGCATTGGTACTGATCACGTCGCCGATCAGGGCCGAAACCGCCAGCGCATCGAGAATCTCGTTCTCCGGAAATCCACGGTCGAACTCCATATAATACATGACCGCCGGCAGTACGCCGCAGCTTCCGCAGGTCGGAGCCGTAACAACGATCTTCTCATCGGCGTTCTCCTCGCTGACCGCATAGGCGTAAGCCGAGATCTTCCGGCTCATCGTAACCTCGGCAGGCTCGTTGTAGCAGCGTTTTTCATAGAGCAGCTTCGCTTTTCTGGAAATGTTCAGGCCGCCGGGGAGCACACCTTCAGCGGCCAGGCCGCGCTGCACAGCGGCTTTCATCGCTTCCCAGGATTCCCTGAGATAGCCGTCCAGCGAAGTGTCTTCATACTGCCGGATGAACTCCGGAAGCGTGATGCCCTTCGTCCTGCACTCTTCCACGATCTCGCTGAAATCCCGGTAGGGATACGTGTCGTCCTGCGACTCCGGCTCGCTCTCAAACCGCAGCGCCCCTCCGCCTATGCTGAAGACCCTCTCACTACAGAGCAGTTCTCCGTCCCTGAACACTTCCCAGAACATCGTATTCGGATGAGGCAGATTCCGCTCTTCTCTGTCATACAGGATCTCAGCGTCCGGAATGGCGGACCGGATAGCCTTGGCCGTCCCGTGCCCTTGTCCGGTCAGCGCGAGCGACCCGTACAGCGTAACCCGGAAACGGTCTGCGTCGGGATAATCCGTGCGCATCCTGAGCGCCGCGTTATACGGTCCAACAGTATGAGAACTCGATGGTCCGTGACCGATTTTATACACACTTTTAATGCTTCTCATGATTCTGTTCCTTTTTATGATTCTGTTCGCTTCGGCAGAAAAAACTGTTCTGTTTTGTTATGCATATACCTTTCGTCAAATCTTTTTCAACGCCTTCAGTTCATTTATCCACTTTTCAGGTACAGTCAAAACACGATCAAATAGTCGAACCAGATGGAACAATGGTAATAACCACGGATATTTCTTGAGGCTTTTATACATACTTGACATATAATCGAGATCAGGAAAAATCCTGTGCCACAAATATGTCAGTTTTGCATTTTTTCCTTTGTCGTTCCCGACGATCCGTCGCATTTCGTTTTTCAGTCTGAGTTCAATTGTGCCATATGCTTTAGATTCTGCCATATACAGGAGCATTTTTTGTTGTTCTTCTGTAAGATCCTTCATTTCAGGATAATGAACTGAATCAAACAGAACCCCAGCAGTTCTCATTAACTCTTTTTCAAATAGATCTGCTTCATTTTTTCTAAGCTCTTCCTCGCAATACTTCCTGTCTCTGTACTTATAATACTGATTGAGAATAAAGGCGTCTGTGACGGTTCTTAACCCGGTTCCGGATGACCGGTAGTGCCTATAATCGTGGCAAATAATATATACATATGCATCATTATCCGAAAATGCCATTTCATAAGTACCGTTTTTCGATATTAATTGTTTGAAAACATTCTTATAGTATCTGCCCAAAATGCCTTGCATTGTGATTTCTGTAAATAATTTATGATGAATCTCGAAATGGAAAAAAGGCTCTTTCAAATAATCATCGTGAACACCGTTTCGCGAAGTTTTATACTCATAGCCTCGTTTCGTCATGAATGTTTTTATTGTGGTCGAGTATGCAGGATCAACAAGAATATCATTATCTGCATATTCACGCATGCCATACGCAGGATACATTTCCTTAATTAGTATACCTTTGAGCGGTAGATACCATATTCCCTGTTCTTCAAACCAGGCGCAGATTTCGGAACGTTCTTCATCGAATAACATAGTTCTCCGAACAGATCGATTAATCAATTCGTTCCACGAATCCCATTCTGATTCCCCTATAATTGTACTTGGATCGGAATGCATGTTCTGTATGCCCATACCAACAAGAGCAGCTATTTTGTGCTGCTCAGCTATCCTTCGTACTGTGGGAAGATCCATTTTACTAACGATCTCTATTTCCGGAGCCGCTTCATGCAAAGAACAATTGCACAAATAGAGCAAATCACATAATGTCTTTTCGTCTATCATTTACTGATTCTCCTTGCAGCATCGTATCTTCCATATGAATCTGTTTATCACAGATGTTTAGTGCTCCCGGTCTATGTGTGACAATAATAACGGTTCGATCCGTCATATTCTTCAGATTAAACAATAAAACCTGTTCTGTGGCTTCATCCAGTGAACTGGTAGCTTCATCAAGCAAAAGAATCGGGTGGGCACTGAAAATTGCTCGAGCAACCGCAATGCGCTGCATCTGGCCTTCAGACAATCCGGTTCCTTTCTCACCAAGCATCGTATCCAACTGCTCCGGCAGATTTCGAACAAACTCCTCTGCACATGCGACTCTTAATGCATTCCACAAAGCCTCTTCATGCTTCATACCCTCCAGATCTCCAAATGCAACGACTTCCCGGATCGTGCCGGACATTAGCTGATTTCCCTGTGGAACATAAGCATAAAGGCTTCGATGTTCCAAAGTCAAGGGAATGGATCTATCTTGTTCTTCTATATAAATATGTCCTTCCTTTGTCGAATACAAGCCCATCAGTAGTTTTAACAAAGTACTTTTCCCACAACCAGATGGTCCAGTAAGTGCAATATATTCTCCGGCATTGATTTTGAAATTGAAATGCGAGAGAACCTGGAGTGTCTTGTCTTCGTCCTGGTAAGTAAAACTAACATCATCAAGAATTATACCCTTAAAACGCTCTTTATAGTAAGCATATACGGATTCCTTAATAGCAGCTTCCGCTGGATGGTCCGACAGATGAAGCTCTGCCTCCTGCAAACGTTCTGCGCTGGAAAGCATAGCATAATACCGTGGAAAGTATCCTGACAGATTTGCTATCGGAGACTGAATCTGTACAATCAAATGAAGCACTGCAGTAAATGTCCCATATGACATTAATCCCTGCAGAATTCTATATCCGCAAAACAACGCTGTGACTAAATACGTTCCCTGAAAAAACACTCCGTATCCGAACTGCAGCAAATTGGATGTCTTGCTTCTCTTTATGCGGGCGTTCCGATGCAGGTTCATCTTATCCTGTGCCCCTTGCAAAGAGCTTTCTTCTTTCTGAAAAGATCGAACAATCAAAAGGTTCTGAATTCTTTCCGTCAAATATACACGCAAACTGCCATCTGCCTGTTGAATCTCCCGATGCAGCACTTTCAGTCTATTACGGAAAAACAGCGCGATCAATCCAACCACAATTGCAGCCGGAATCAAAAAAGCCGCAATTTCAGGGAATAGAATGATCATATATACCAATGCACCAACCATCCGGACTATTGTACCGATTGCATCCGGAATGATCTCTGTCATATTGTTAGCGACAACAGTAGTATCAGATGTAAGACGATTCATCCATTCACCGGAATGTACACCCGTAACATAAGAAAAATCATCATAGAGTATTGTCCGAAACAGTCTCGTTTTAAACCGATTTTCGATAGTTGCCTTAGTGTATTCCCGAAGCGGTCTGATAATTGCCCGAAGCAGCAGCTGAGCTATGATCAGAACAGCAAAATAAAGAGCAGCTTGAACGAAACTGTTTCTTGATCCGGCAACTGCACTATCTATAACAGATCGCACAGCTCCTGCCTGTAAAACCGCTGCGGTCCCCAACGCAATCTGAATAGCCGTCATCAGAAAGACGTATCTCTTCTGACCTTCAGCGGTTTCCCAAAGGAAATGCAGTATTCCCTTCCCGTCTTTATGCCTGCTTCTCATTCCTCTTGTTTTTCCTCAGAAAATAAATAATAATATTTCGCAGTTTCTTGCAAAAAATACGAAGTGGTGTCAAAAACATCCAAATCTTAACATAACAACGGTAAACCGGATTTGAAACAGAAACGGTCTTCCCTTTACGGACAAATTCCGTTAGTACGCCAAGAATACTGTCTTCCGGAATACCTTTTTCCATCGTAATACAATTGTCTCCGAGCATATCAAAACCGTCAGGACGTATATTATAAATCCGATGGAGTACAAGCTTTCCCTTGTGTTTAAACAGAACTACATCCCCCACGTATAATGGCTGACCTTGCATATGCTTCCTGATAGTAAACAGATCCCGTCCCTGCTTCAGCATAGGACGCATACTGACTCCTCTGTTGGTATATGTCAGTTTTTCATTCTGCTTCAGATACTCTTCAATAGAAACGTTATTCATCCAGTGCTCCGATACTGCGTAATTTGTCAAGGATTTTATCAACGTCTGCAATCAGCACATCTCTGGGAGCATCATATTCTTTCGCAAGCATGTCAACGATCTGTTCCGGGGTTGTATCTTTTTTAAGCTGATCAACAATAAACGCTGCCGTCTTATTACTCCTGACCAATCCGGAGAATCCCGTACCAGACGTCCCGACCATTACCTGTTGATTGCCTGCCATATGGGTAATATAACCTTTCTTCAATTTCATGTTATTTCCTCCTTTTCCTAATACCTGCCGGTTATTCTTTCATTGCCCGGTATGCAGTCTGCGCAGCAGCAATATCCATGTTGCAATGCAGTTCATAAAACTTTATCTGATGCATAAGTCTATCCAATAGATTTAATGAAATCAACAAAGCATTTTCATCTGCAGGTCTATACATCTGCTGTAACAACATCGGATATTGTTCTATCGGATTAATCTGTCGAATAGTATTTTCTTCGCCACGCTTAAGAATACAGACAGCCTTGAGAGGGACGTTTGTATTCGTACTTAAATGATGCTTTCCATCCCACGGTGTACCGTATATGACAGCTCCATCGTTATTTATCCGGATAAGAGGTTTATCATCATTAATGATTTGCGCCTTATCACCAAGCAGCCGGCACCATAACCTCGTATGAGTAGATTTGCCTGTACCACTGGCTGCTGTAAACAGATAGCCCTCTCCATCTACCGCAATCACAGATCCGTGAAAGAGAATGGTGTCATACATGGGCATCTTCTCCGCTATCTTGCGATAAATCGCAAGTGTTTCAAGATATGACTCATTCCATTTGCGAATGGGGCGTCCCTCGTATCTATCCTCTGCAGAACTCTTCTCCTGTTCGAAAGAAATATCGTTCGACGAGATTGCTACCTCAAAATCCGGCATTCTTAACACACCGCTGTCCTCTGATAAGCCTGTCTGCTTTTCTGCATATGGTTTCAGAAAATCTATTGTCTGAGGATAAAGACTGTATATCTTAATCCTTCTGTCTGCCAGAATTATCACAACATCATTTGTTGATGATTTTAAATTATTCTCTGTCATTCTCATAAAAAAAGCAACGTGGTTAACCTGTAATTTGAAGGGACAAGCCGGCAGAATTGCTGCCGGCTTGTCCCTAAACCTGAAATGAACAATCGATTTTAGCTGCTCCCTTACCGAAGAATCATTCTGGCTCTTCGGCTCATTAAGTAGATGAGATTAGAAGCCCTCTGTTTCGTCTTCTACACGACTGTCATCCTCGCCACTTGTTACAATAATGTCTTCTGCAGCAAAACGTACGATCTCCATTTTAGCTTCTTCATATTCTTTCATGACACTTTCTCCTTTCATTAATCTTTAATATTTGAATTCTCAATGAGAATACAAACCATTACTCAAAATAATCGTTTGCAGCAGCGTTATACAGGTACAAGGCCTTGCACAGATTCTTGATACCGTCCTGAGCAGTTGTTGATGCCAAAGCCAGATTTGCATAGCTAAGAACACAGTATTTAAATTCAACTGTTTTTCCTTCATAAGTTACATCAATCGTATAGAACGAATCCAAATCCTTCGAAGGAATATTAGGTATAGTCAAAGTCCACTTATTGCCATTAGGTTCAACTGTGCAATCAACTTCCTTGCCATTCTTGTCCTTTACGACTGCTGTAACCTCATAATCAAAGTGCATATAGATGCTCATTGCACCTTTCAGCAACAGTGTAACATTTCTATACCCTACATCTGCTTTAGCATTACTCGGAATAACAGCATCATTCTTCTGATCTGCAGTGACATTAGCCATCTCTGCTGACAGATCTACTTCCGGCAGCCGATCCAGCCTGTATTCGAAATACTGCTGAGCATAATAGCCATAATTCAACAAAGCTTTTGCCAAAGCCAGTGTTTTGGGGTTCGTACTCAACTCTAATGCTGCATATGACCAATCGACAATACGATAATCATATGAATAGAATGTATCTCCATCATACTCTTTATCCCTCGTCATCTTGATTGGCTGATCATTTTCATCATAGATTGTAAGAGTAACAATGTTAGTCATTTCCTTGGCAGGAATATCAAAGTATATCAGTTTGTATCGATCCTTAGAGGTATCATAGAAGACATTGTCTGTTCCTTCATAATAACTCTGATCCGGACTTAATTCATACCTGAAGTCCTTTGTTGCTCCCTCTTCTGCCGTTTTGTCATAAGTCAAGGTAGCATAGGAAGCCTCTTCCGGAACAATTACATACATAGATATACTTATCGCGCCCTTCAAGATCAAACTGACTTCGTCAATCAATGCTATCGGCTCTTGAATCTCCACCGCTTCATATACCGCTTGATAGACAGCATTTCCTGTGACTACCGCAACTACAGGATTCCAACCGGTAAAGGTGTAGGTGTACTCTGCCGTCGCTTCCTTCGCCGGATTCTCTCCCGTGTACGCAGGCATCTCACCATACGCTACTTCACTGCTCTGCAGAACTTCACCGTCTTCATCCACGAACTGAATGGTGTACATATTAGGCGTCCACTTCGCGTTCAATACGATATCCGCTGTTACAGGAGCAGTAAACGTATACTCTGTTGTCAGCGCTGAATCGCTGTACCAACCGCCGAAGGCGTATCCCTCCGCTGTCGGGTTAGCAGGTCTAGTCGCAGTGTCGCCATCATATACATCCTGCTTTTCGATTGCTGCTCCATGGCCATTCATATTAAAGGTGACGGAGAATCTGCCGACGACAGTGACTTCTGCATCGTCAACAGTGTAATAGTCCGTGCAATCATCCCAGGTCTCGCAATCGAAGATCTCAAGATCGGTCAGACTGACTGCTGCTTTTCCGGTAAAGCCCTCGTTTACAACACACTTGAACGTACCAAGAACTGTTTCTGCATCACTGGAATAGTTTGCAGTGGTATAACCGTTAAAAAACATGGTATCTTCTGTCCAGTCGAGACTGTCAAATCCTAAAGTATCCTCCAGACCATCCGCTTTTTCAAAGGAATTCTCCACATAAGTGAGGCCTTCAGGAATGTCCAGAACCATCTGCAGCTGGCCCAAACGATCTACGGGACCCATCGTAATCGTAAAGGTGACCGTGTCTCCAGCCGCTGCTTTCTCTGTATCTGCTGTAATGTTGATGGTATATTCGCCTACGGGAGTAGGATCATCCGGATCAGACGCATATGTGCCATCGTCATTATACTCATAGAATGTGGTTGTGGTTGCGTTCTCTTCAGATCTTAAGGTGAAGATATTTGTGTTGTCGCCACCGTTTTCACCATTTCCATGGGTCAGATATTTATCACTGGAAGCATTAGTGGATGCATTGGTACTCTTCAGAATGCCGGCGTTTACTGTACTTCCGGAAGCAGCTCCTGAAATAATCCAGACATCCGGTGTACTGTCGAGCTTCAGCCTTCCGGTATAACCGCCTTCATCATTTTGCGTATAAGTTCCGTTCAGATATCTTCCATTCTGATCCTGGATATAGAAGCCGTTTCCGCTGGCTGTGAATGTCCAGAGCAGACGTTCCGGAGCTACATTCTCACCAACGGTATATGCTTCACCGCTGAGGCCGTAGTAACGGTAGATCTGATTGCCGGATCCATTGCTGTAGCCGACTTCTTCACCCTCTGACGTAAGCGCATATCCATCACTTGCAAGGATGACATACTTCTTGCCATCTTCAGGTGTGACGCCCTCGCCTGACGGTGTAGGATCATCTCCGCTGCCTGCACCTACTATCACGTGGACAATACCTTTTCTTGTATACTGGCTTCCGTACGTATTGCTGTTCTGAATAGTAATATCAGTAGAGCCTTCAGTAATGCCTTTAACAATAAACTGACCTACTGCGCCTGACGCAATGTTGATCGTAGCACTGCCCTGGATTGCCGCAATACTGGTGTTGGAAGATGATGCTGTGAAATCATAGGCACTGCTGCTTGAACCATTCGTAACATTGATAACAAATGTCTCACCGGCATCAATACGGACAGTCGTATCAGGATTATCCGTACTCGGGGTAATATCAACCGTATCGCCTGACGGATCAACCGGTGTAGAACTGCCATCGCCAACCGTCAGATGGATAACACCTCTTCTTGCGTACTGGGTTCCATACTGGCTGTTGTTCGAGATGTTGATGTCGACTTTACCATCGGCAACACCCTCCACCGTAAACTGAGCTGTAGCACCAGCCGCAATATTGACCGAAGTGCTGCCCAGGATCTCCGCGACACCGGCGTTAGCAGTTGTAATCGTAAAATCATAGGCGCTGCTGGACGAACCGTTCGTCACATTGATAACAAGGGTATCACCAACTTCAATCTGGACATCCATTTCAGGATTGCTGGTGGTCGGTGTGATATCGATCGTTTCTTCTACACTTGCACTGGCCTCTACGGAGATTTGAGCCGTTGCAGTTACAGTATTTCTCGTAAGCCCGTCATTGACAGTTAACGTGATCGTCGCCGATCCTTCTGAAACACCGGTCACCTTACCGCTATTGTCTACCGTTGCAACACGTGTGTTGCTGCTGGTCCAGCTAACAGTATTGACGGTAGCATTTGAAGGCTGTGTAGTGTAATTGAGCTGCAGTGACCTTCCGACTTTTACTGTTTTGTTAGTATTGGTTATAGTCACGCCTTCGATGGCAACCGGAACCTGCGGTTCTTCTGAAATCGTCTGTCCCTTAGGCTCTGTTACGTTGTTGGCGTTCGCATCATAATAAGTAAATGAAAGCAGATTATCTTCGCTGATAGTAAGGACAAGTCCCTTGCCTAATACTTTGGCGCTCTGTCCGTACTCAGAATCTGCCATGCAGCCTGCTGCTGCATAGTAGAAATTCGATTTTGAACTATTGGCATTAGGGAGCGTGTCTCCGGGCAGCCACACCTGATCGTAATTATTATCCCCTTCTGAGTGGTTATGACCCCACAGGTAGACGATCTTCTTATCGTCAGATGTACCGTAACTTCCATCCGCACCGGCTGCGGCAGTATTGAGTGCATTAAGCAAAGGCTGTGTATTGCCTGTTCTGTGCATGCCATAATCATGCAGCGGGAAATGTGTCAGAATGATTATGACCTTATCCCTGGAAACACTGTTGATGTAAGTCGTAAGGGCTGTAATCTGAGTATCATCATATGCCCAATTGCTTCCATGACCACTACCTGTTCCAAGGCAATAAATCACATAATTCTCACCATCGACAGCACGGCCTTCTGCGTTGAGATCATACCTGCCTCTTACCTCAGGGTAATTCGATGTAGTATCGAAAGAGCCGTTACTATACTCATGATTTCCTACAGCATAGACACCGGACATATTCCTACTATCTATTATGCCCATGACTGTCTGTGTATATTCCCAGAAAGTCAACGAGTTAGACCCTGCAGACGCCATGTCTCCGCAGAATCCCATAACCTGAATCTTGTTATCGTACAAAGGATTGACTTTATTCAGCCAAGTCGTCAGACGATTTGCCGACACATTGGTTTCACCGCCAGACTGTGTGCCGTTATGCACGTCTGACGTAAACGCTAATACTGTCGTGCCGTTGGCAACGGCCTTAGCGGGCTCTTCTTCAGTCGCATTCAAACTTTGCCCGACTTCACTTTTTACGAAAGCAATTGATGACTCATGGGGCTCCTCGGCTGCATAGGCTCTAAGGCCCGGATTGCTAAGAAGGGACAGCACCATTGTCAATACAAGTGTCAGGCTGACCAGTTTTTTCATTCGCAATTCCTCTCTTTTTCAACTAAAGTTGTTGTGTTGCAAGTGTGATTCTTTTATTCTTTTTACGTCATCAATTCACTATGTATCCTGATGACGAAAGAATACTGTTACAGTAAAACTGTAAAACCATTTTCACAAAAGCAAAAAATCAAGTCATTCGTTTTTTGCCTGTGATCAGCACTGACGATATCAGTGCCGTCAGCGGAATTGCAAGCACCATCCCAATACTGGATGAGATTCCGCTGATTGTTTCCATCGATATAAATCTCGTGGAAAACAGATGATAGAAAGTAAGTCCCCTAGAATATATAAATATAATCAGAGAAAACTGACTGCCCAATAAGGCAAGTATCAGCGTGTTCGTCATAGTACCTACCATATCCCGCCCGATATTCATTCCGGATCTGAAGAGCTCCTCTCTCTTAAGAGAAGGATTGGCGGCATGGACCTCCTCCAAAGCAGAGGAGATACTCATGGCAACGTCCATCACAGCACCCAAAGAGCAGATGATGATGCTGGCCACCATAAGGCCTCTGATATTGATGCTTACATTACCGAAATACTTCAGCTGGAGAAGCGCTTCGGCAGTATCATTCATATATCCGTTTACCCTTACAAAATGCTGGGCTGCAAGGCCGAACAGCATAGCGAGGAGCGCCCCGGATACGGTCCCCAGAAAAGCCGAGACAGTCTTTCTGTGGACACCGCCCAGTATCGTAAAGCATACCATCGCGATATACGTACAGATGATAAAGGTCGTGATCACAGGCGGCGCGCCTTTCAGCACGAGCGGTATCAGCACAGTGAAGAGACACAATACCGTGAAGATCAGGCCGACTATGGACTTGAGCCCTGTACGCCCGCCTACGCCAACAACCGCTGCAATGAACAGGAGTATAAAGGCCGCAAGGTACGGAATCCTGTTAAACTCATATACGGCAGCATAGGTGTCTCCCTCGGCATACGTCTTGATTGTCAGAACGACTTCGTCACCGGCGGAAACGGGAATCCCGCTGAGAGGCCCGAAAAAATTGTAGGCCTCCATCGTTTCACCCTTGTAACTGCCGCTTTTTACGGTAACGTCCAGTTTCTGGCTCCCTACGTAAGAGCGATCCGCGTCTTCGTCAATCTTTATATCCTCGCTGAGAATCTGATTGACGGAAGCTTTCTCAAACTCCACCATCTCATCGCCGTACGCGCTGAAAATGTCTTTTTCCATATTCAGTATATCTTCTGAATAGATCAGGACTATCGCAACGATAAAGATCACAGCGGCAGCTGCCAAAACGATAATGCTGGCTTTGTTTGTTTTAATTGATTGCCAATTAATTGGCTTTTTCATGGAATCCTCCTACATACTGAAGAAAGGGTTCGGGGTTCCGGTCGTTCCGGCACCTTCCCGTCCGGTTCATAGAACAGGAAGGTACCGGACAAACATAGGTTTTGCAAAAAACTCTGGCAGAATTACCAAAGAGGTGCTACACCTCTGACATGAGCATTGATTGTGGTCGCATCATCGACTGTAATCTTGCCATCATTGTCAACGTCCGCACATACAATCTGATATTGATCCAGGAATGTCACTCTCTTGGCATGAGAATTCGTTCTTGCAGCATCAACAGTTGAAATCTTACCATCTCCGGTAACGTCGCCAATCAGATGGATCTTTGTATTAAGCTCAACATCTGTTCCTGCTGTAATCACTACCTGATAAGTCCTGGCTGCATGGTAAGCCTTTTCAACTTTCAATGTGTAAGTGCCTGCGTTAACTTCGTCAAAGCTGTACTGAACACTAAGCTCCGTTACAGGAGTTGTCCCTGTCGTAGTTGCGGTTGTTGTATAAGCAGGCTGAGTCTCACCCTCTTTGGTCAGAGTCAGTGTAATCACTCCGTCCTCATCGTCATGAGCCTTTCCTGTGCAGAAGCTCGTCACTGTTCCAGACACCGTCACGCTTGTGTCAGGAACGGTAACCGTAACTTCACACTCAGCGGTCTTGCTTCCGTCTTCAGTCGTTACGGTAATTGTAGCTGTACCTGCTCCTACTGCTGTAACCTTACCTGTCTGATCAACCGTAGCTACAGCCCCATTGCTGCTGGTCCAGGTGACATTCTTGTTTGCTGCATTCTCAGGTTCAACTGTTGCAGACAGTGTTACTGTCTCGTCAACAATCAGCGCAGCAGATGTCGGAACTACCGTAACTCCGGTAACTGCAACTTCTTCCTGTGAGCTTCCATCGTCTACAATAAACAGATAAATCGCAGGAGTATCCGTTTCTGAAAGTTTTTCATTACTAGAAACGTGTCCGACCGTATAGATTCCGTTACTGATCTGCAGATAATACCTAAATATGGAGGAATCATCCGTGAAACCGTCTTGTTCAGACGTATCCTTGAAGTACCACAGCAGATTCTTGTCGTTTTCTGATGTGTAATGCCAAAACTTACCGGTATTGTTGGTGCTTCCGGAATTGGTAGTCTGATCCTGACTAATCCTCAGACCATTAGAAGAATTTGCATACAGATAATAATTCTCCCCATGCTTCAGCCACGCACTGACAGCGCCATTCGGACTGGTCTTTCTCTCAATGGTGAATTCCGCTTTAGCTGCATCTGCACCGGACAACTTGATCTTTCCGTCGTTATCAACTGTAGCAGAGATTCCTCTAATGCCTGTGGTAGCACCGGAACCGGTGGATTCATTACCAAGCACGTATACCGATCCGCTATTGCCATTGACAATGATCATCTTTTCACCTTCGGCGGGCATTTCGGTAGTAAGCTTGTAGACTGTTTCTGTAGCCGGAGGATCAACCGGTGTGGATCCGCCGTCGCCGACCGTTACGTGAATAATGCCTTTACGGTTGCTGTATTGGCCATTGTTCTGTACGGTAATATCGACTGTTCCGTCTGCAAGACCCTTTACCGTGATCTGACCGGTTTTGCCGGCTGCTACTTCGACTGAAGCGCCGCCCGTGTACTCAACGATATCTTCCTCACTGGACGTTGCGGTGAAAGTATAGGAACTGCGGGTCGAAGCATTCGTCACGTTGATTACAAATGTCTCGCCGACTTCAATGCTGATTTCTTCTTTTAATGATTT
>JAEEGL015032353.1_pt1 | contig 20460 bp, 16 predicted proteins | sample 9134231 | NCBI WGS metagenome assembly JAEEGL01 (sample SAMN16246548, study PRJNA631951) | gut metagenome | biome: gut microbiome; feature: rumen; material: fiber-attached | host: Bos | place: Iran: Karaj | collected 2018-10 | reverse complement strand
TCTATAAACTCATGAGCCGTAACATCGATAGTCGTAGGCGTTATTGCCACATATCCATGTTCAACAGCCCATTGATCAGTATCTTCAGCTGTAGGTTCATCGTTACGATACTCGCCTACCATCCAAAAATAGTCGTAGCCGCGAGGATGGCGCTCCTCAACTATTTCGTTTACCCATTGACCATAGGTCATACGACAAGCGCGCATACCTTTAAATGGATATTCCTTAGGAAAATTAACATTCAAACAGATTCCTTTAGGCAAACCTTCCTGATATACTTTTGTAACAATTTTTACCACTTCTTCCTCTAAATAGCTAAGATCAGCCTCGGTGTCGTAATCACATGACGAGAAAGCTATAGATGGAATATATTTCATACAACCTTCAAAGGCTACACCCATAGTGCCAGAATAATGACTGTTTACTGTGGAATTGTCACCATGATTGATACCACCAATAATGATATCAGGTTGGCGGTTCTGACAAAACTGATTAAGTGCAAGCTTAACACAATCAACAGGTGTACCATTACAGCTCCAAACCTCTACATCGCCCATATTATGACGACGTTTAAGACGTAGTGGCGTTGTTGCCGAGAAGGCACATGAAAAGCCAGAGCGAGCCGATTCTGGAGCTACAACAAGCAGATCGGCTTTATCTTTGAGAAATCTAACGAGAGTCTTAATACCATTCGCATGATAGCCATCGTCATTAGAAATCAAAATAAAAGGTTTCTTAAAATTGTCCATTTTCTTGTCTATTTCGTTGCAAAAGTACTAAAAAATGGTTTAATTCATCGCTTTCTCACATAAAATATGTAACTTTGTAGCCAAATGTTATTTATTAAGACATGGCAAAAATAATCGCTTTAGCTAATCAGAAAGGTGGTGTGGGTAAAACAACCACAACAATAAACTTGGCCGCCTCGTTGGCAACACTTGAGAAGACAGTACTCGTTGTTGACGCTGATCCTCAGGCAAACGCATCAAGCGGTCTGGGTGTTGACATCAAAGAAGTTGACTGTTCTCTCTATGAGTGTATCATAGATCATGCCGACGTGAGAGATGCTATATATACCACAGATATTAATGGTCTTGACATCATTCCCAGTCACATTGACTTGGTAGGTGCTGAGATTGAAATGCTTAACATCAAGAATCGCGAGAAGGTTATAAAGACTCTTCTTGAGCCTATTCGTGATGAATATGATTACATACTAATCGACTGTAGTCCTTCATTAGGACTTATTACCGTGAACTCACTTACTGCAGCTGATTCTGTAATCATCCCTGTACAATGTGAATACTTTGCTCTCGAGGGTATCAGCAAACTGCTCAACACGATAAAGATTATCAAAAGCAAGCTGAATCCAAAACTTGAGATTGAGGGTTTCCTACTCACTATGTATGACAGTCGTTTGCGTTTGGCTAATCAGATTTATGACGAAGTGAAACGACACTTCCAAGAGTTAGTGTTCAAGACCGTTATACAGCGTAACGTAAAACTATCAGAGAGTCCAAGTCATGGTCTTCCTGTAATTCTTTACGATGCTGATTCTACAGGTGCAAAGAACCACTTGGCATTAGCAAAAGAAATTATAAACAAGAATTCATAAAAGCAATCACTCGTTGAACGTTCAACATTCAAAATGAGTAATAAAAATGGCGGTACACAAAAAATACAATCATAATACAAAGACAAATGCCTTGGGACGCGGTCTTGACGCATTAATCTCTACAGAAGCAGTAAGCACATCAGGCAGTAGCACAATAAACGAGATTGCTATTGACCAGATTGAGCCGAATCCAAATCAGCCTCGTAGAGAGTTTGACCAGACTGCACTCCAAGAACTTGCTGACAGCATCGCAGCTATTGGTATCATCCAGCCTATCACCCTTAGACAGGTTGACGATAATCGTTTCCAGATTATCGCTGGTGAACGCCGTTGGAAAGCAAGTCAGATTGCAGGACTGCAGGCTATACCTGCATACATCCGTACCATCAAGGATGAGAACGTTATGGAGATGGCGCTGGTGGAAAACATTCAGCGCGAAGATCTCAATGCAATAGAAATAGCCTTGAGCTATGAACATCTGCTTGAGCAGAGCAAGATGACACAAGAGGAAGTGAGTAAGCGTGTAGGTAAGAGTCGCACAGCTATCACCAACTACTTGCGTTTGTTGAAACTTCCTGCACAAGTACAGATGGCATTGCAGAAGAAAGAAATCGACATGGGTCATGCTCGTGCCTTGCTCTCTCTTGAAAGTCCTTCTTTGCAGATAAAACTCTTCAAGGAGATCCTTAAGAACTCATACTCTGTACGTAAAGTAGAGGAACTGGTTCAACACCTGAAAAGTGGTGAAGATATTAATACCGGCAAGAAAACTATTGTTGCTAAGAACCAGTTGCCTGAAAGCTTTATGCAGGCACGTGAAAGTATTGCAAGCTATTTAGGAACAAAGGTACAGCTCACATGTAATCCTAAGGGAAAAGGTAAAATAAGCATTCCTTTTACAGATGCAGAAGATTTGGAACGCATCATGAGCGTTTTGAATAAATTGAAAGATTGATATAAGTGAACAGATTATCACATATTTGTATCATCATACTGTCGCTATTGGCGTTGTGTAGCAGTGCAAGAGCACAAGAAGATTCTATTTCTCGTATTCTTGTCAGCGACACCATAGCTATCAAAGCAGAAAAGATTCTGACTCACGAAGATAGCGTACAACTAAAAAGCAACAGCGTGATGATTAAAAAGCAGAAGCGCGACTGGGCTACATGGCGTCCTGACCCCAAAAGGGCGTTGTGGATGGCATTAGTATTACCAGGAGCAGGCCAGATTTACAATCGTAAGTTCTGGAAATTGCCTATTTTCTATGGTGGTATCGTAGGCTGTGTGTATGCTATGAGTTGGAACAACGGAATGTACCACGACTACGCACAGGCATATATTGATATCTCTGACGGCAATCCTGCAACTGATAGCTACAACAAGTTTCTGCATATAGGAACAACAAGTATCAACGAGTTAACTGATACTCGCTACAAGGAACTATTCCGCAATAGAAAAGATCGCTTCCGTAGATGGCGTGACATGAGTTTCTTTGTTCTCGTTGGCGTATATGCTCTCTCTGTGATTGATGCTTATGTAGATGCTTCGTTGTCGGAATTCGATATTTCCAACGACCTCAGTCTACGTGTTTCGCCAGCAGTTATAAACAATGGCGCAACAAGCAATCCATTACAAGGAGCTGTAGGTGTGAACTGTAGTCTAACTTTTTAATTCAACAAAAGAGATAATATCTCATAATTACATCAGAAAAAGATACTAACAATATAATGAATAAATTTTATTTAACTATACTCACTATGCTTTTTGCCGGCACATGTACTATGCAGGCGCAGGTTGAAGTAGAAGATGAGGACGAAGAAGAATATTACGAAGATGATGCACCTGATTCAAAGATCAAGGTGAAGAATGCCAAGGGCGAAGAAGAGGAAATTGATCTTCCTGAAGCTATGTCAACAGATGTAGACAGTTTGCTTAACCTCTATAACACTCGCGCCTATCTGCATCCAGACACAACTTATAAGTGGCCAGACATAAACCCAATTTATGACAAAGACGTATATAAACTTCGTCTGAGCAAACTGCCAACAGTTATTGAGATGCCTTATAACGATATTGTGCAGCGCTTCATCGACAGATACAGTAGCGACCTTCGTCATAGCGTGGCTTATATGCTTGGAGCTCAGAATCTCTACATGCCAATTTTTGAAGAGGCATTAGAGAGTTACGGACTACCACTTGAACTAAAGTATCTTCCTGTTATTGAGTCAGCTTTGAACCCACGTGCTGTGAGCCGTGTCGGTGCTACAGGATTATGGCAGTTCATGATTACTACCGCAAAACGCTATGGCCTTAAGATAAACTCACTTGTTGACGAACGTCGTGATCCTTACAAGGCATCATACGCAGCAGCTCACTATTTGAGCGACCTGTACAAAATATTTGGTGACTGGAACATCGTTATTGCAGCCTACAACTGCGGTCCTGAAAAGATCAACAAGGCTATGCATCGTTCCAAAAAGAAAGACTATTGGGAAATATATAACTATCTGCCACAAGAGACACGCGGATATGTGCCAGCTTTCATAGCAGCTAACTATATTATGAACTATTATTGCGATCATAATATCCGTCCTATGATAGCTGACCTACCAGTAAAGACCGACACTATTGAGGTGAATCGCGACATACATTTCGAACAGATAGCTGCTGTATTAGGTATGGAGGTAGATCAGATAAAGAGCCTCAACCCACAGTACCGTCGCAAGATTGTAAACGGTAACAGTCAACCATCAACACTTCGTTTGCCCTCTGACATGATTACTAAATTCATTGACAACGAGGACTCTGTATATAACTACAAAAACGAAGAACTACTGAGTAAGCGCACAGAGGTGGAAGTAGATGACGAGATGCCAATGTTTCGTCAGACAAGACATCCATACAGCCATTCTAAGCGCAGCAGTCGTTCTAAGCGCAATAAGAAAGGCAAAAAAGACAGAAGCCGTGGCAAATCGGTTTCTATAAAAGATGGAGACACTCTCTCTGAGATTGCAGCACGTAACCACACAACGGTAAGCAAGCTTCGCAAGCTTAACAATATCAAAGGTAATAACATACGCGCTGGTAAGAAAATTCGCATTAAGTAATCATTATTAGAACAAGCAGGAGGAGTAGCTATGGATACAGACATGCAGGTAAAAGACAGAGAAGCTGCCGACAACAAACTTATTGATGATGCTTTTCAGCATCTGCTCGACACATATCTGGCATCACGCCACAGAAAGAAAGTAGATATCATCACTAAGGCGTTTAACTTCGCACGTCAAGCACACAAAGGAGTGCGCAGACTGTCGGGCGAACCTTATATCATGCATCCTATAGCCGTTGCACAGATTGCATGCGAAGAAATGGGACTTGGTTCCACTTCTATTAGCGCAGCCTTACTACACGATGTTGTTGAAGATACCGACTACACCGTTGAGGATATGAAAAATATCTTTGGTGAGAAGATAGCCCTCATCGTTGACGGACTAACAAAGATTAGTGGTGGTATTTTTGGAGATAAAGCATCTGCACAGGCAGAAAACTTCAAGAAGTTGCTGCTCACCATGAGCGATGACATTCGTGTTATCCTGATAAAGATCTGCGACCGCCTGCATAATATGCGCACACTGGAGTCGCAACCTGCTAATAAACAATATAAGATTGCTGGCGAAACACTTTATATCTATGCTCCATTAGCTAATCGTCTTGGATTGAACAAAATAAAGACAGAACTCGAAGATCTGAGCTTTAAGTTTGAGCATCCAGAGGAATATGCGAGTATAGAAAAGAAACTTACCGACACTGAGAAACAACGCGACTATCTTTTCAATAGTTTTACAGAGCCTATACGTGTTGCTCTTGATAAGATGGGAGTGGACTATCAAATCAAAGAACGTGTGAAAAGTCCTTATTCTATTTGGAATAAGATGCAGAACAAACACGTTACCTTTGATGAAATATACGATATTCTTGCTGTTCGTATCATATACACACCTAAGAGCAGAGAAGAAGAAATAAATACCTGTTTTAATATCTATGTCGCAATAAACCAGATTTACAAGAGTCATCCTGACAGACTACGCGACTGGGTAAACCATCCAAAGGCTAATGGTTATCAGGCATTGCACGTGACATTAATGTCAAAGCAAGGACGCTGGATAGAGTGTCAGATACGAAGCAATCGCATGAACGAAATAGCCGAGCAGGGCTTTGCTGCACACTGGAAATATAAAGAAGGCGAAAACGAATACTCGGAGGACGAGGGCGAACTTAACGACTGGCTGCGTACTATCAAGGAGATCCTTGATGACCCACAGCCCGATGCAATGGATTTCCTTGATTCAATAAAGCTTAATCTCTTTGCAAGCGAAATATTCGTATTTACTCCAAAGGGAGAGATTAAGACTATGCCTGCAGGATGTACCGCTCTTGACTTTGCATTTGAGATTCACACTTTCTTAGGCAGTCATTGTATAGGTGCTAAGGTAAATCATAAACTTGTACCACTAAGTCATAAGCTACAGAGTGGCGACCAGGTAGAGATACTCTCTTCAAAAAGTCAGCATGTACAACCTTCATGGATAAACTTTGTTTACACCGCAAAGGCACGAAGCAAGATACAAGCTATCCTACGTCGTGATAACAGAGAAATTCAGAAGAAAGGTGAACATATTCTCACAGAATGGTTGAAACGTGAAAACATGGAGCCAACAACATCTATTGTTGACAAGCTATGTGAATTCCATGATATCCACAAACACGAGAAATTCTTCCAGGCATTAGGCGACAAGACTATTATCTTAGGTGAGAAAGATCTTGACGAGTTGCAAGGAAAGAACAAGAAGGAATCGTCAGCAGGATGGCGCAAATATGTGCCTTTTCTTAAAACAAAGGAAAAGAAGGAAGAAGATAAGCAGACTGAAAAATTTGTTGTTGATAGTAACTTCAACAGAAAGAAGCCTGTTATTATTACCGAAGAGAATATAGACAGTTTTGTATTCCCATCATGTTGTCACTCTATCCCTGGAGATGATTCCTTAGGTTATATCAACAATAAGAACCAGATAGAGATTCACCTACGCAACTGTAAGGTGGCTAACAAACTGAAATCAAGTTACGGTAATCGCATTGTTGACGTGAAATGGAACATGCACAAGATGCGCTATTTCGATGCTGTTATTCTTGTACATGGAATAGACCGTAAGGGAATACTTCATGATGTTGCAGAAATCATTTCAAGCAAACTAAATGTAAATATTCACAAAGTGAATTTCACAGCAGAAGAAGGAATCTTCGAGGGCAAAATAGAAATTCGTGTTCACGATCGCGAAGAAGTGAAAGTTATTGTTGAGGAACTTAAGAATATTGCTGACTTACAGGAGATACAGCACGTAATGTAAAACCTCATCCCCACCCCTCTCCAAAGGAGAGGGAGAAAAGACTGTTTGCTTTTCAGAATGCTTTTCATTAGTTAAACCTCCTTCCCTATGGGGAAGGTCGTGATGGGCTTCTCCTAATAAGTTAAACCATCAAGTTGCTTCTTCAATGCCCTTAGCTCTTCCTTAACACCAATAAGCGAAGAAAGAATGTCTGCGCTACGGTCAACAGCGTGCCTATTCTGGTTAATCATCTTACGTGCAGCAGCAAGCTTAAAGCCACGAACTTTCACCAGATTATAGATGATTTTTATGGCCTCTATATCCTGTTGAGTATATTGACGCACTTTTGTGCCCGCCTGAGTTTTTGGACGCAAATGTGGAAACTCAGTTTCCCAATAACGAAGAGTACTCTCGTTTATGTCAAACATCTGAGCAACCTCCTTAATGGAATAATACAATTTCAGATTCTTGTTGGGGTTTAGAGCCATAATTATACGGTTTTATTATATAATATGTGCAAAGATAATAAATTATCTCGGAATAACAATTCTCAATTCTCAATTTATTTGTATCTTTGCACCTGATTTTATAAAATAGAAGAAATTAAAACGATATATAACATGATGACAGCTAATGAAATCCGTGACTCATACTTGAAGTTTTTCGAGTCAAAGGAACACGTTATCGTACCGTCTGCTCCTATCGTAGTGAAGGACGACCCTACGTTGATGTTTACAAACGCTGGTATGAACCAGTGGAAAGATATCATCCTTGGTACAAAGGAACCAGCCCCACGTCGTCGCAGCGATTCTCAGAAGTGTCTGCGCGTGAGCGGTAAGCACAACGACCTTGAAGAAGTAGGTCGCGACTCAGCACTTAGCCATCACACAATGTTCGAGATGTTGGGTAACTGGAGTTTCGGTGACTATTTCAAGGAAGGCGCTATTGACTATGCTTATGAATATCTGGTTGACGTGTTGAAGCTTGACCCTAAGGATCTCTACGTAACAGTTTTCGAAGGCGATGCAAGCGAAAACCTGTCACGCGATGATGAAGCAGCAAGCTACTGGGAGAAGCATTTCCCAAAGAATCATATCGTTAATGGTAATAAGCACGATAACTTCTGGGAAATGGGTGACCAAGGTCCTTGTGGTCCTTGTTCTGAGATTCATATTGATTTCCGCTCAGAAGAGGAGAAGGCTAAGGTACCAGGAGAAGAACTTGTCAATAAAGATCACCCACAGGTAATCGAGATCTGGAATATTGTGTTCATGCAGTTCAACCGCAAGGCTGATGGTTCGTTGGAGCCATTGAAGATGCAGGTAATCGATACAGGTATGGGCTTCGAGCGTTTGGTTCGTTTGATGCAGGGTAAGACATCAAACTACGAAACAGACATCTTCACTCCTATCATCACAGAGATTGAGCGCCTTTCTGGCAAAAAATATAGTCACACCTTCCCAGAAGGTCCTGCAGGTGAGGGCGTAAACGCAGAGCAGAAGGTAGATATTGCTATCCGTGTTGTTGCCGACCACCTACGTGCAGTAGCTTTCTCTATTGCAGATGGTCAGTTGCCAAGCAATGCAAAGGCAGGATATGTTATCCGTCGTATCTTGCGTCGTGCTGTTCGCTATGCTTACACCTTCTTAGGTCAGAAAGAAGCCTTCATGTACAAACTTGTACCTGTCTTGGTTCAAGAGATGGGACAAGCTTATCCTGAGCTTCCTGCACAGCAGCAGCTCGTTAGCCGTGTTATGAAGGAAGAGGAAGATTCTTTCCTCCGTACTCTTGATAAGGGTATCAACCTTTTGAATGGCGACATGGACGAACTGAAAGCACACGGCAAGAAGGAACTCGATGGTGTTTCAGCTTTCCGTTTGTTTGATACTTACGGCTTCCCTCTCGACCTCACTCAGCTTATCTGTGCAGAGAACGGTTATACCGTTGACGAGAAGGGCTTCAACGAAGAGATGGAAAAGCAAAAGGCTCGTGCACGCAATGCAGCTGCCGTAGAAAATGGCGACTGGGAAGTTCTTAAGGAAGGCGAGCAGGAGTTTGTTGGCTATGACTATACTGAATATGAATGTCATATTCTGCGCTACCGCAAAGTAACACAGAAAAAGAATACTTTCTTTGAGGTTGTTCTTGATCACACTCCTTTCTATGGCGAGATGGGTGGTCAGGTAGGCGACAAGGGTGCTCTCGTCAGCGAAAACGAAACTATTGAAGTTATCGACACAAAGCGCGAGAACAACCAGAGCATACATATCATCAAGGCATTGCCTAAGGATCTCACAGCCGACTTCATGGCTTGCGTTGATATAGACAAGCGTGAAGGTAGTGCTGCCAACCATACAGCAACCCACTTGCTCGACTATGCACTTAAGCAGGTTTTGGGCGACCATGTAGAGCAGAAGGGTTCATATGTTGACGACAAGACTTTGCGTTTCGACTTCTCACACTTCCAGAAGGTTACTGATGAGGAACTTCGTCAGGTTGAGCGCATGGTTAACGATATGATTCGTCAGGATCTTCCTCTTGACGAGCACCGCGACACTCCAATGGAGGAAGCAAAGAAACTTGGTGCTATAGCTCTCTTTGGTGAGAAATATGGCGACAAGGTACGTGTTGTACGCTTCGGTCCTTCATGCGAGTTCTGTGGTGGTATTCATGCACAGAGCACAGGTCGCATTGGTTTCTTCAAGATTGTTAGCGAGAGTAGCGTTGCAGCTGGTATCCGTCGTATTGAGGCTGTTACTGGTAAGGCATGCGAAGAAGCTATCTACAATGTTCAGGACACTCTCACAGAACTTAAGGCGTTGTTCAACAATGCAAAAGATCTGAAAGCAGTCATCGAGAAGTTCCTTGATGAGAACGATGCTATGAAGAAGGAGATTGAGCAGTTCCGTGCACAGAAGGTAGAGCAGTTGAAGAACAAGCTCGTTGAAGATGCAAAGGATGTCAATGGTGTTAAGGTTGTAAAGGCAGTATTGCCTGTTGACCCAGCATCAGCTAAGGACCTTGTATTCAAGGTGCGTGAGGCAATCTCAGAGAATCTTGTATGTGTTCTCGGTAGCGTTGCTAATGACAAACCAATGTTGAGCGTAATGTTCAGCGATGATATGGTAAAGGATCACGACCTAAATGCAGGTAAGATTATCCGTGAAGCAGCCAAGCTCATTCAAGGTGGTGGTGGCGGTCAGCCTCACTATGCTCAGGCTGGTGGTAAGAATAAGGACGGTCTTAGTGCAGCAGTAGATAAGGTCGTAGAATTAGCTAATCTGTAATCAGATTTATATATCTCACTAAATCTCTAAAGCCGCGTCCCAACAAGGATGCGGCTTTTTTATTATATAAAAACTTGTTGCATAAGTGATATTTTCTCTTCATATTCATCAAGGCTAACACGACGCCCCTTAAGAGAACGTACCTGAGGAAACGACTGAAAATAATCATCAGACGACTTATACCACCCATAGTTTCTTATCACCCCTATCCTACTTGCCTGTCGATCAAGCAAAGAAGCTGCCTTTGGATTAACCACCGACAACAGACGGTTGCCATTTGTCATTTCTATAGCAAGTACCAAACATTCTCTATTAGGCTTAGGGTTAGCCACCTTAACACCCTTTGTTGATGTTGTCACCCTTATGTTCCAACCTTTCTTATTCAATGCATCAGCCATTCCACGGAAAATTATACCGTGAGAAGACGTGTCTTTTAAGCCTGTATAGGTAATGCAATAATGAATCATTTCATGAAGGAGCACATTCTGAAACTGGCGTTCTGAAAGGTCGTAGTAGTTGCTTAGAGTAATAGTGAAATCATAGAACTTCACCTTCTTACGCATAAGAAAGGCACGAGGCTGAAAGCTACGCTTACATGCAAACTGTCCAAGACGTGTCTTTGAACGTCCAGTCTTTAAGATAGGCAACGGAAGTCCGCCGTCGAAATATTCTTGATTAAACTGATGGAATTGTTGTTCCATCCATTGTATTGTTACTTGCATAGGGATTTCACTTTGTCTGAGTCTTAGGCCAGTTCACAAGGAAGAGTTTTTCTGTGGCACGTGTGAATGCAGTATAAAGCCAATGAATATAATCAGGAGTAAGCATATCATCAGTCATATACCCTTGGTCAACATACACATGTTGCCACTGTCCACCTTGAGCCTTATGACAGGTCACGGCATAAGCAAACTTTATTTGCAGTGCATTATAATAAACATCCTCCTTCAGCTTTTGCAAACGGTCGCGCTTCAAAGGTACATCAACATAGTCTTCCATCACCTTAGTGAAGAGTTCCTCACTCTGTTCTTCAGTAAGAGCAGGAGCCTCTGCCGTAAGAGTATCAAGAATTGCAGTCTGCTCTATCTCAATATCGCCATAATCAGGAAACGAAAGAGTAACATCGGCAAACATGAAACCATAGAGTTCACGCTGACGACGCACTCTCTGTACCACACACACATCGCCATTGGCAAGGAAGGACAATGATTTCTCACGTTTTTCCTCTTGTGCAAATGCTGATGAAGATGGAAGATTATACTTGTTCTTCACAATCATTACCCTGTCGCCACCACAGAGAATATCCTCTCTGTCGAGAACAGTATTACGAATGCCTTGATTATATATGTTAGCAGTTTTATTGCTTCGCGTAATAACTATTGTTTCATCTTCACCAACATTATAATAACTATCGTTGATGCTATCAACAATTTCATTTCCTGGCATCATCACGATATCAGCAAAACTGTTGAAAGAAATCTTTGGCAGCTCAGTAGCCTCATCATGAGTAATCATCTGTCTTACCATTGTGGCATTATACAGAATACCACTATTATTACTCTGACGAAGCACCTCATTGAGATCACATTCATAAACCCTCAGTCCTGCATATTGCAACACATCAGCATCAAGAGCAGGAGCCTCGTCCTCACCTACAGGAGGCAGCTGAGCCTTGTCGCCTATGAGTAGCATACGACAGTTGTCGCCACTATACACATAACTTACAAGATCGGGCAACAAATCAGATGAACACATAGAAGCCTCATCAATCATGAAAAGTGTGTTCTTATACATATTGTTGTTTAGCGAGAAGTCACCATTCAAACCAGTATAAGCCTTTTCACGATAAATTCTGCGATGAATAGTGTATGCTGGCAAGCCACAGTTACGTGAGAAAACTTTTGCCGCTCTGCCTGTTGGTGCCATAAGCTGCAGTTTCTGCCCTAAACGATGAAAGGTACGCACCATAGCACCAGCAAGCGATGTTTTTCCCGTTCCTGCCGAACCGCGCATAATCATCACACTACGCTGATCACGATCGGCAAGAAATCTTCCGAATGTTTCAAGCGCATGCAACTGATCATGAGTAGGTGGAAAACCAAACTCGGCAATTATCTGGTCTATGAATTCTTGTATCTTCAAACGTTATCGTATCTTTTTTCGCTATTTACAACGACATATATAAAGCCATGGAACACAAAATTAAAAGCAAGCTTTTATTTTATTTTGATATTTCATCCGTTTACACTATCTTTGCAAAGATAACAAGAATTATCGAGATGAAATTAAAAATCAACAATAATTATATACTCACAATATGCGTGCTCGCACTTGCTGTTATATGCTTTCTAAGCGTAAACAAGCCTTTAAGCTTTGAAAACGAACAGAAGAAGCGAGAGACAATAGTGAAAGAATACTTGTTGAAAATACGTTCTGCCGAAAACAAATTCCGAAAGAACAAGGGCACTTATTGCGGCGATTTCGCTACACTTGTTCGCGAAGGTTATTTGGCTGACTCACTACAATACATTCCCTTTAGCGAAGGTGAGAAATTCACGCTACAAGCAACTGTGCAGCTCGGCAAGAGTGGCAAGCAGATTCCTCTTATGGAATGTGGCGCTGAATACCATAAATACTTGCAGGGAATGGACGAGAATATCATTGCTAATCTGATAGAGAAAGCCAATAACGGCGGAAACTATCCAGGACTGAAAATAGGAGACATAACAACCGACAATAACAATGCAGGAAACTGGGAATAACATCATTCAGCAGAAGCGCATCACATTGCGCATCACAAAAACAAACCTATCGTTTGCTGCTGTTGACAACACAGCACCCGAAGGTCTGCGTTACGAGCCTTATATCGTGCGTAGCGGAATATCTATGCCCGCTAATCTGCGTGAAGCCTTCATTGGCGACAACATGCTTAGCTCTGACTATAAGCGTGCGCAGGTGCTCATAGACAGTAAGGTGCTAATGGTTCCTGTAGAAGAGTTCAACGAAGATAACAAAGAAGAACTCTATCGTCATGCCTTTACCGATGTAAAAAACGATTATGTGCTGCACAGCGTGCTTCCTGGCGAGAATGCAGTAGCCATATTCTCAATAAATAAAGATCTGAAGCTTGTCCTTGACGATCATTTTGAGAATGTGCGCATCATGCCTCTCATGCAATCTCTTTGGGCATACATGCACAAGCGTAGTTTTGCTGGTAATTTCAACAAGCTATATGGCTATTTCCATAACAAGCGTCTTGAGGTATTCTCGTTCAACAAGAACCGTTTTCAGTTTGTCAATGCTTACGACACCAATACAGCACGCGACATAGCCTATTTCCTACTCTTTGTATGGAAAGAGCTAAATTATGATGCAGAGAAAGACGAGCTACACATTTTCGGTGCTCTTCCTGAGAAAGAAGCTCTTACAGAGAATCTAAAGAAATACGTAAGAAAAGTATATCCTATTAATCCCGTAGCAGAATTCAATCGTGCTCCTATCACACAGATAAAGGATTTGCCTTTTGACCTGCTGACACTGTTCGTAAAAAGATGAGAATTATTACAGGTAAATATAAGGGTCGTCGTTTTGATATTCCACGTACATTCAAAGCACGCCCTACAACCGATTTTGCTAAAGAAAACATCTTCAATGTACTGATGGGCTACATTGATTTTGAAGATGCTACAGCTCTCGACCTTTTCTCAGGCACAGGCAGTATCTCGCTTGAGCTTGTCAGTCGTGGTTGCAAGAAAGTAGTGAGTGTAGAGGCCGACCGCGACCATGCACGTTTCATTAGTCAATGTTTTGAGAAGCTGGGCGACCACACCGATATGCTCATCCGTGGTGATGTGTTCAAGTTTATAAAGAGCTGCCGTCAGAAGTTTGATTTCATCTTCGCCGACCCTCCTTATGCCTTGGAACAACTGCCTCAGATTCCTGACATGGTGCTTGAAAGCGGTATTCTTGCTGAAGATGGAATATTTGTGTTTGAACATGGTCACAAGCATGACTTCTCTTCTCACCCTCGCTTCCTTGAACATCGTGCATATGGGTCGGTGAATTTCACACTGTTTAGATAACCTCTCCCCCCAAACGCTTCGCTATTGAATATTGAAGATTGAAGATTGAATATTAAATGCCTACGGCATAAAAGCTTTCCATCTTTCAATATTTCAATTTTCTTGGGGAGGGAGCCTCACTACGTTCATTCATTGCTAATTTTAGCTATTGATATTTATAGCTACTATTTCAATTGAGAATATAAAAAAAACTAACTTGCGATTTATATACTTTCGCAAGTTAGTTTTTGTTTATATAAACTTGTTATGAATCTGTAAATATGAGCCTGCGAGGCTCCCTCCCACTCGGGGGAGGGCGGGGGGAGAGGTTACAGCAACGGACTTAACAATCTAATCAAACTTTCCCACAGACGTTCAAGGAAAGAGCGATGAGTGATATCCTTAATATCATCAAGAAGTACACTCTGTTTTTCGTCTTTAAGATATAATGATTTCAAGCGCAGAGCCATGCCCTCGCCATAGAAGAAAGCATTAGATTCAAAGTTATGCTCAAAGCTACGAAAATCAACATTGGTGCTTCCACATGTTGAAATAATATCATCGCTCACCATTAGCTTGCTATGGTTAAATCCAGCCTTATATAGATACACCTTTACACCTGCTTCGGCAGCTGCAAGCACATAGCTTCGCGACGCCCAGTTGATAAGCAGAGAATCACTCTTATAAGGTATCATCAACCTGATATCCACTCCTGCAAGAGCAGCTGTGCGCATGGCAAACATTATAGGCTCGGTAGGCAGGAAATAAGGACTCTCCATATACACATACCGCCTTGCTTGCAAAAGCACTCGCACATAACCCTGCATAATATCGGGCCATGGTGTTATCGGACTGCTTGTAACAATCTGAACTATATTATTATTGTTTATAAGCGGATTTATCTCTGGATAATAGCAACTGTCTGTTATAAGAGTGCGGTCGCAGAAATACCAGTCAACAAGGAAAGCACGCTGTAAACCATAAACACCGCCTCCTTCTATACGAATATGCGTGTCGCGCCACGTATTCCTGCCTCTACCCTTTACATAGCGAGTAGCAATATTCATTCCACCTATAAAACCTACCCTACCATCAATGACACACAGTTTGCGATGATTACGATAGTTGGCCTTACTTGTGAAAGCTGGGAACTTCACCGGCATGAAGGCATGAATATCAATACCCTCATCGCGCATGCGCTCAAAGAATTTATTCTTTGTACTCCACGAGCCCACATCATCATATATCACACGCACCTCTACTCCCTCGCGAGCCTTGTCAATAAGAGCATCAGCCACAAGATTTCCCAACTCATCGCCGGCAAAGATAAAAGTATTGAGATGAATATGACTGCGAGCCTCCGAAATAGCCTTCAGCAAAGCAGGGAAGAACTCATATCCGCTTGTGTAAATCTCTATGTTATTGTCTTTAAACGGCAAAGCATAGTTTTGATTAGCAAACAAACGGATCAGCGGACGTTGACTCTCTGGAAGCTTCAAATCACGCTGCTCAGAAAACTCCACCATCGACCGCTTGGTGAGCTGATCAAGGCTACGCTTACTGATAAGCTTTTCCTTGCGAGTGTTCTGTCCTAAGAAGAAGTAAAGAATGATACCAACAACAGGCAAGAAACAAAGCACCAAAACCCAAGCCATAGTCTTTGCCGGTTCACGGTTATCCATGAGCAACCTTATCATTGTTCCTACTACAACGATAGTATATACAAATAATATGGCCCAGTGAATATAAATCATTCTTTACACCTATATCTATTTACACTATTACATTGTTACCAAGAGCATGAGCAAGAGCATTTCGCATATCCTGCATATCCTTGAACTCAAGCATCAGTTTCTGCAAGCGCTCCATATCATTGCCACACGAACCAATCTCTATCTTCAACTGTTTCAATCGTTCGTCAACAAAGTCCTTACGGAAATCAAGCAAAAGATGTTGCACATTGCGCCTTAGGGTTTCATCATCCTCTGTCATCTGTTGACTACCCGAAAGGTGGAACCTCTCTTCAGTCATACGAATAGCCAGCTGACTGATTTTTATGTTGTGATGATGCAGAAAATAAGGTTCTGCCACAAAATCCTTCTCCTCTTCCTGAAGAGTAACAGCCTCGTTCAGAATGTCGTTATACAAAGGATTGGTAAACTTCAAATCATCAACATCCAAATTATACTTAACAAACTGCGACAAAGATAAATCTATCTTGTTACCATCCTCCCCCTCTATGTTTTGGAATATAATTTTCTCTCCGTGCTTTAGAATCATCTGGATAAGCATCTGCTCAACCTCAGAAGCCTGCGCCATTGGCGACACCTCCTGCATAGGCGGATGAACAGTCGCTGCTGTATGAGCCTCACTTCCTGCCTCAACAGTATTTGCAGGCTGCACACTCCCTCTCTCCTTTCTTTCACGAATCATGCGATTCATTGTGCTAATGAGGTTCTCTTCTTTCACACCACTCTTCTCGGCACACAGGTGCAGATAAGTATCGCGTAGAATGGCATTAGGAATAAGCGATATAGAGTTTACAATAGAACTTACAGCCTCCGAACGTTTCTGTGGGTCGGTAACCCCCTTTAGCATCAGGTCGGTCTTAAACTGCATAAAGTCAACAGCATTCTCCTCAAGGAACGCTTTCAGTTCTTCAGCCGACATGGTGCGTGCAAGTTCATCAGGGTCCTTACCGTCAGGAATAAGCAACACCTTTAAGTTCATACCCTCAGAAAGCAACATATCAGTTCCTCGCATAGCAGCATGAATACCAGCAGCATCACCATCATAGAGCAAAGTGATATTACCCGTGAATCTATGAAGCATGTGAATCTGATTAAGACTGAGAGCTGTTCCTGAGTTGGCAACAACATTCTCAATGCCGCTCTGATAAAGACTTATCACATCGGCCTGTCCCTCCACCATATACACACGGTTCTCTTTAGCTATAGCACGCTTAGCCTGCCAAATGCCATAAAGTTCATTAGCCTTGTGATATATCTCAGAGTCGGGTGAGTTAACATATTTCTGATTAACGCCCTTAGTGCGCTGATCGAGCACACGAGCCGTAAAGCCCACAACCTTACCGCTCACACCTATCCATGGAAAGACAACACGTCCTGCATAACGGTCTATCAGTTCGCCTGTCTGTTCATTCTTGTAGCATATACCAGTCTTTAAAAGGAAATCCTCCTTGTATCCTGCCGACTTAGCTCTCTCAGCCAACTGATAGCGGTTATCGCTGTCGTATCCCAGCTGGAATTTCTTTATAACATCATCTCTAAAACCACGACTGCGAAGATATTGCATACCAATAGCAACACCATCAACATCATTATGCAGCAAGTCCTCAAAATACTTGCATGCCCATTCATTAACAATGAACATACTCTCTCTTTGACTCTGCTGTTCCTTTTCCTCGTTAGACAGTTCGCGTTCCTGAATTTCAATATTATATTTCTTAGCAAGCCAACGCAACGCCTCTGGATAGGTCATCTGCTCATGCTCCATAATAAAGCTTATAGGGTTTCCACCCTTGCCACATCCAAAGCAATGGCAAGTGCCACGAGCTGGCGACACTATAAACGAAGGAGTCTTCTCATCATGAAACGGACACAATCCCTTATAGTTAGCACCCGCTTTTTTGAGTGTAACAAACTCAGACACCACATCCACGATGTTGGCAGCATCTTTGATTCGTTCAACAGTTTGACGATCAATCATATTTCTTTGTGCGTGTATTTTATTGTTATGTTATGCTGTTATGTTATGCTTTATGCAAAGATAGTGGAAAAATAACAATTTACGCTGCATATTCGAATATTATTTTGCTTTGCTTGTGAAACTTCAATAAAATAATTCGTAATTCCAAATTCATAACTCGTAATTAAAATAATTCGTAACTCGTAACTCGTAATTCCAAATTAGTAAATGCACAAAACCCGCAATTTGTGCACATAATGTTTCTTTTTGTGCATTTTATTTGTTTAAATAGCAAAATTTACGTATTTTTGCGTCCGGTTTGTCATCGACGGATGACAGACTTCTATTCTTCGAAGCGAAAATTATATTATAAATATTTTAATATGAAGTTGAAAATTGTTGTACTTGCTAAGCAGGTACCAGACACTCGAAATGTGGGCAAAGATGCGATGACTGCCGAAGGTACTGTCAATCGTGCTGCTCTGCCTGCTATCTTCAACCCTGAAGATTTAAATGCACTGGAGCAGGCCCTTCGTATCAAGGACCAGAACCCAGGTTCTACTGTAACGATGTTGACAATGGGTCCTCCCCGTGCTGGTGAGATTATTCGTCAGGGTCTCTATCGTGGTGCTGATGATGGTTTCCTTCTGACCGACCGTAAGAGTGCCGGTGCAGATACACTCGCCACATCATACTTCCTTGCTAAGGCTATTGAAAAAATCGATAAGGAACTCGGTCATGTAGATATTGTTCTCGGTGGTCGTCAGGCTATCGATGGTGATACCGCTCAGGTAGGTCCACAGGTAGCTCAGAAGTTGGGTCTCAACCAGGTTACCTACGCTGAGGAAGTACAGAAGATCGAGGATGGTAAAGCAACTATCCAGCGTCACATCGATGGTGGTGTTGAAACTGTTGTTGCTCCTCTTCCAGTAGTTATCACCGTTAATGGTTCAGCAGCTCCAGCACGTCCTTGCAACGCTAAGAACGTAATGAAGTACAAGTATGCTACCTGTCCTATGGAGCGTACAGGCGAAGAGCCATGGAAGGATCTTTATGAAACACGTCCTTACCTCACACTTGGTCAGTGGAGCATTGCTGATTGCGGTGCCGACTATGATCAGTGCGGTCTTGCTGGTTCACCTACAAAGGTAAGCTCAGTAAAGAGCATCGTATTCCAGGCTAAGGAAAGCAAGAGCCTCACCGGTTCTGACGCTGATGTAGAGGGATTGATTTCAGAATTGTTAGAAAAGAATATTATTGGCTAATTAAAATGTGTAATGTGTAATGTGAAATGTGCAATTATTCGGTTTTGCCGATTAGTAAATGCACAATGAAAAATTATTTTTCAGTTCAACATTACAACATTCAAATTTACAATTATGAATAACGTATTTGTATATTGCGAAGTTGAGGGTACAACCGTTCAGGAAGTATCTCAGGAACTTCTTACCAAAGGTCGTAAGTTGGCCAATAAACTTGGTGTTGACCTTGAAGCTATTGTTGCAGGTACCGACATCAAGGGTAAGGTAGAGGATCAGATTCTGCCTTACGGTGTTGATAAATTGTATGTATTTGATGGCGAGGGCTTGTTCCCTTACACATCAGCTCCTCATACTGATATTGTTGTAAACCTCTTCAAGGAAGAGCAGCCACAGATTGCACTCATGGGTGCAACAGTTATTGGTCGTGACCTCGGTCCTCGTGTGTCAGCAGCTTTGACCTCTGGTCTTACTGCCGACTGTACACAGCTTGAGATTGGTGAGTTCGACGATAAGAAGAGTGGCAAGCACTACGACAACATGCTGCATGCTATCCGTCCTGCTTTCGGTGGTAACATTGTTGCTACTATCGTTAACCCAGAGCACCGTCCACAGATGGCAACAGTTCGTTCTGGTGTAATGCAGAAGGCAGTTTACGAGGGTAATGCTAAGGGCGAGGTTGTTTATCCAGACCCAAAGAAGTATGTTGATGCGCTCTCTTATGCTGTTAAGGTTCTCGACCACCATGTAGAAGCTGCTAAGCACAACCTCAAGGGTGCTCCTATCGTTGTTGCTGGTGGTTATGGTGTAGGTTCAAAGGAAGGTTTCGACCAGCTCTTCGAGCTTGCTAAGGTTCTTCATGGTGAGGTTGGTGCTTCTCGTGCTGCTGTTGATGCAGGTTGGGTAGATCACGATCGTCAGGTAGGTCAGACAGGTGTTACCGTTCATCCAAAGGTTTACTTTGCATTCGGTATCTCTGGTCAGATTCAGCACATCGCTGGTATGCAGGATGCTGGTATCATCATCTCTGTAAACAACGACCCAGATGCACCTATCAACGCTATTGCTGACTACGTCATCACAGCCAATGTTGAGGAAGTAGTTCCAAAGCTCATTAAGTATTACAAACAGAATACAAAGTAAATA
>JAEEGL014488345.1_pt1 | contig 20460 bp, 17 predicted proteins | sample 9134231 | NCBI WGS metagenome assembly JAEEGL01 (sample SAMN16246548, study PRJNA631951) | gut metagenome | biome: gut microbiome; feature: rumen; material: fiber-attached | host: Bos | place: Iran: Karaj | collected 2018-10 | reverse complement strand
TTTGCTCCGAGCATTATCGGATTTTTCCGCGATGATCCGCAGGTGGTGGCGGTAGGGGCGGTAGCCCTTCGCTGTCAGGCGGCCGCCCTGCCGCTTCAGGGCTGCGTGGTCATGACCAATATGATGCTGCAGTCTATGGGAAAAGGAATAAAGGCGTCTGTTACTGCCTCTGCCCGCAGCGGTCTGTTCTTTATTCCGCTGATCCTGATCCTTCCGCGGCTTTTCGGTCTGCTCGGTGTCGAAATCACCCAGTCGTTGGCTGATGTTCTGGCGATTACGATTTCTATTCCGTTAGCCGCATCGGAATTGAAAAAGATGAAAAAACAGTGAGTGCCCGGTACCTGCTTACAGCTCGATCTGCTGACCCGCCGAAAGATACTCGAGGCGGGTCATATCTTTTTTCATCCATTCGTACTGCGCCGTACCGGTGCAGTGGCAGGTATAGAACCGAATACCGCTCTGCTCCAGCCGCCGGGCATAGGAGGTAAGGCGTTCATCCAGCGGCAAGCGGAAGAAGTGGAAGCCGCCGACCAGAATGTCGGGCTTAAACCAGGCCGCGATATCGAGGATCCCCTTGTGCGAGCAGCCGCTGATGAGGATCCTTTTTCCGTCCTCTTCGATCAGAAGATACTGTTCGTGGCGGAAATCTTCCGGAAGGGACCGGCCGCCGCGAAGCGTGGTCATGCCGCCGGTAACAAGAGGAAAGAGGCGCTTTCGTCTGTTGCAGGAATACAGGGTCAGACCCGGCGCGATTTCGGCTTTGTCACCGACCGGGATCAGCCGGGGATCGTTTTTCAGCGACGGATCCACACCGATGTCTTTTCCTGCCAGAGTAAGATGCGGCTCGAAAGCATAGCGGCTGACGTAAACCGGCGCGTGATCGTTGATCTCGAGAAAGCGTTTCAGGCCGCCGCTGTGATCGTAGTGACCGTGGGAGAGGATCGCAAGATCCACCGCGGAAAGATCCACGCCCAGCCTGGCGGCGTTTTCCGCAAACAGAGGGGATTGGCCGGTATCGAAGAGAATCTTCTTCCCGCAGGCTTCGAGATACAGGGACAGGCCGTGTTCCGCTCCGAGATCGGGCCGGGCAGCCGTATTTTCCGTTAAAGCGATGATTTTCATATTCTTTCCTTTCTTTATCAGGTCGACTCTTGCCCTCCCCCGGTCAGCGGGGGAGGGATGTCAGCGCAGCTGACAGGGCGGGGGCGACTTGCTACCGCCTACCCCAGCAGCAACCCCTGCGTGTTTTCTTCCCGCAGGACGGTACGGGCCGTTTCCAGAAAGCGCAATACGTTCGGCATATCGGCGCTGTCCCGGCTGCGCAGGACGAATATACTGCGGTTCGGGACCGAAAAGGCCGGCCGGCATTGCCTGAGCCCCGGCTGCTTTGTCAGATGATCCGCCACACTTTTAGGAACCATGGCCCAGTCCTTCGGGCCTGTCAGAAACAGGCGGAGCTGTTCCATGACCTCGACCCTAACCTTGGGCAGGACCGCTGTCCCGAAGGTGCTCTCGTGCCAGTACTCCTGATCGGCACAAAGACGGATATAGACTTCGTCGGCAGCTGAGAGCTGTTCCAGTTCCACGCTCTCCGGAAAGACAGCATCCTCGCGGCAGAGCAGTACCAGCGGATCCGCCAGAAACGGGGTAGAGACGATACGCTCGGTCTGGACTTTGGAGGTCGAGAAGGCCAGATCTGTTGACCCGCGGATCAGACTCCGACAGGCCGCTTCTGCTTCCATATCCTGAATGGAAAGATGCACAGACGGCCATTCCTGCATAAAACGCCGGAAGACTGACGGCAGCAGATAGCTGCTGACGCTGTGGATCGCGGAGACCTTCAGTGTCTCGGCCGGTTCACTGTCCCGGATGCTTTCCATTTTTTTCAGGATCGCCTGATGCTGCAGGGCGAGGCCGTAAAACGCTTCTCCCTGGGCGGTCAGGGCAATCTCGCGGTTTCCCTTCCCGCGCAGCAGCAGGGAGCAGCCCAGTGAATCCTCGAGCGTTTTCAGACGTGTGCTTAAGGATGACTGGCTGATATACAGCGCTTCGGCGGCCTTTGATATGCTCCGGTGCCGGCAGATGGACAGAAAGGCTTCGATCTGCAGATCGGTCACGCTCAGATCCTCCTAAATATTGAGATCAATCTATATTATATCTCCTATAATTGAATTTCACAAGCGAAAAGAAAAGTTTTACAATCAGGCTGACAGACCGAACGAAACGGGAGGAATCTATATGTACAGACTTGGGATCGATACCGGCGGCACCAATACCGACGTGGTGCTGACGGACGTGAACACCGGGCGGATGGTGTATGCCAAAACGCCCACTACCCCGAAGGCACTGCTGAACGGCATTATGAACGGGATCAATAAGATCATCAAGCTCAGCGGCATTCGGGCGGAGGAACTGGAAGAACTGGTCTACGGCACCACGATCGTGGTGAACATGATTGCCCAGAAGCAGAACGAGGCGGCGGCGCTGATCACGACGCGGGGCTTCCGCGATGTGCTGGAGATCGGCCGCGCGTTCCGCCGCGACAATATTTACGACATTCAGATGGATGCGCCGGATCCGCTGGTCAAGCGGAACCTGCGCTTTGAGATCACCGAGCGCACGGATTTTCTGGGGCGCGAGCTGGAGCCGCTGCACGAGGAAGAGCTGGACGATATCGTAAAGGCCTTCCGCGAGAAAAACATCCGCACCGCGGCGGTGTGCCTCATGCATTCCTACGCGAATCCCGCCCACGAGCTCAGGATCAAGGAACTGCTGGCCGAAAAGTGGCCGGAGGGCTACGTTTCCACCTCGGCGGAGATCAACCCGCAGTTCCGTGAATACGAGCGGACCTCGACGACCGTTATCAACGCCTATATGATGCCGAGCATGGCCTCGCATATCGTGGATTTCAGACAGCACATGAAGGATGCCGGCATCGGCGCCGAGCTGTTCATGATGCAGAGCAACGCGGGGATCATGACCTTTGACGTGGCGCAGAGCAAGCCGGTTTCCGTGGCGGATTCCGGGCCCATTGCGGGCGTCATCGCGGGCAACTACCTGGCGGGCCTCCTGGGCGAGAAGAACATCATCACCTTCGATATCGGCGGCACGAGCACCGACGTGGCCCTGATCCAGAACAATACGATCCGCTTCACGACGGAAAGCCATATTGAGGGATACCCGATTAGCATTCCGTCGGTGGACCTCAGCTTTATCGGCGCCGGCGGCGGCAGCATTGCCTGGGTCGATAAAGGCGGCGCCTTAAAGGTCGGCCCGGTGAGCGCGGGCGCGGATCCCGGCCCGGTCTGCTACGGACGCGGCGGCGATCTGCCGACCGTGACCGATGCCAACCTCGTGACCGGCCGCATCCGTCCGGAGATCTTCGAGGAGAACCTGACCGACGCGATGGAGAAGACCCGCGCGGCGATCGGCCGTGTGATCGCGGAACCGATGGGACTGGGCATTACCGAAGCCGCGGAGGGCATCATCGATGTCGTCAACTCCAACATGCTGCGGGCCATCAAGCTCGTTTCGGTCCAGAAGGGCTACGATCCGCGCGAATTCACGCTCGTGGCCTACGGCGGCGCCGGCGGCCTGCATGCCGGCAAGGTGGCCGAGGAGCTCGAAATGCCCAAGGTCATCGTCCCGTATTCGCCCGGCACCTTCAGCGCGACCGGCCTTGTTCTTTCCGACATCAAGGCCGACAGCGTCCATACGAAGCTCCTGACCCGCGAGCAGGTGAACGCGGATCTGCTGAATGAGATCTATTCCGCGCTGGATGCGGAAGGCGTTGCCAATCTGGAAGAGCAGCACGTGGCGGAAGCGAACCGCCTGCTGATCCGGACCTGCGACATGCGCTATTTCGGCCAGGCCTTCGAGCTCAGCGTCCCGGTCCCGGCCGGAACGATCACCGAAGAGGGCATCGCCGCCCTCGTGGACGCCTTCCACGAAATGCACCGCCAGGCCTTCGGCCACTGCATGAAGGAAGATCCGGTGGAATTTGTGAACTACCGCGTGAGCGCGGTCGGTTCGTTCAAGAAGCCGGACGTCGTCAGCAGCGCGATCGGCAAGCGCCATGAAAAAGCTGCCGAGCCCATGACGGGCACCGCGGTCTTTGACGGTAAGGAATACACGGTCCCGATCCTCGACCGCGACGCGCTGGCACCCGGTGAGAAGATCCAGGGCCCGGCCATCATCGGCGAGATGGGCGCCACGACCGTCGTCTTCCCCGGCCACAGCGCCGAGATCGACGCAATGAAGAACATCATTATGTACACGAACGTCCGGAAGGAGGAAAAGTAAATGGCGAGCTCGATCTTACTGGAAGTCGTCAACAACGCGCTGCGCAGCGTGGCCGAGCAGATGACGGTCACCATGGTCCGCAGCAGCTATTCCACCATTGTGAAAGAGATGATGGACTGCTCCTCCGCGATTTTTGACGCGCAGGGCCGCATGCTTTCGGAAGGCGCGAACGTGCCGATCCACTTAAACTGCCTGGGCCCCTGTCTGAACACCGTGATCACGAAGTTTTTCCCGCCCGAGGCGATGAATCCGGGCGATATCATCCTCACAAACCACCCTTATGCAGGCGGCGAGTCGCTGGGCAGCCACCATACCAAGGACCTGATCATGATCGCCCCGGTCTTCTATAAGGATCAGGGGCTCGTGGCCTTTTCCGTGACCATGCTGCACCACAAGGACGTGGCCGGCGTCTGGACCGGCGACTCCTGGACCGTGGAGGTCTATCAGGAAGGCTTCCTGATGGAGCCTGTCAAGCTTTACGACAAAGGCGTGCGCAACGAGGCGCTCTGGCACGTGATCCTGAACAATACCCGGACGCCGCGCGACATGAAGGGCGACCTCATGGCGCAGATCTCGGCCTGCCATATCGGCGTCGCCAATTTCTGCAAGATCGTGGACAAGTACGGACTGGAGACGGTCCGCCAGGTCACCGAGGACCTGCTGGACTACTCCGAGCGCCTGACCCGCGCCGAGATCCTTGAGATCAAAGACGGTGAGTACACGCACGAAGAGAAGCTTCTGGACGACGGCTACGCGGGCGGTCCCTACACACTGAAGCTGACCGTACGCGTCAAGGGCGATTCGATCGAATTTGACTACACCGGCACCGACAAGCAGGTCAAGGGCCCGATCAACTCCCCGCTGTCCGCGACGATCTCCGCGACCTACTACGCGATGCGCTGCATCACGGACGCCGGCATCCCGTCCAACCAGGGCTGCCAGCGGCCGATCAAGGTCATTGCCCCGAAGGGCACGCTGGTCAACTGCCAGATGCCAATCGGCTGCTTCGAGCGCATGGTGACCGACCACATCCTCGTGGATCTGATCATGGGTGCGATGGCGCAGGCCGTGCCCGAAAAGGTCATGGCCGATTCCTGCGGCTGCAACTACGATTTCTGCAACGGCACGAACCTGGAGACGCATCCGCGCGGCGGCGAAGTGACGCACCGCCAGTACTGGGGCGAGATCGTGCCCGGCGGTCTGGGCGCCCGTGCACACAAGGACGGCCTGTCCTTAATGGCCTGCCATGTGACCAACTGCCCGATCCCGCCGTTGGAGGCGCAGGAGATCGAAGCGCCCATGCTGTTCATTGAGCGGAGCATCCTGCCGGATTCCGAAGGCGCGGGACGCTTCCGGGGCGGCTTTGCCCAGCGCCGCAAGTGGCAGCTGGTCGGCTGGGACGGCCTCTTCTCGCATGTGTCGCAGAAGTCCAAAGTTCCGCCGCAGGGCCTGTTCGGCGGTCTGCCGGGGCGCTGCAGCACCTGGATTATCAATGAGGGAACGCCCGAGGAGCGCGTCCTGGAATATGCGATGGGCGATCCGATCGAGCTGGATTACGGCGATACGATCACGGTTCTGACCGCGAGCGGCGGCGGCTACGGCGATCCGGCCGAGCGCGATCCCGAGATGGTGCGGCGCGACGTGACGATGGGACTGGTGTCTGTAAAGCGGGCCCGGGAGGTCTACCGCGTGGCAATTAATCCCGAAACGCTGGAAGTCGACGAAGCCGCAACGAAGGCTCTGCGCGCATAATCAGAAGTTTTTCCCACAAAACCCGAAAAACAGTGTATACTGCCATCAGAAGAGAACGGCAGGTACACTGTTTTTCCGTTCTGCCGAAAAAAGAAGATCCACCCTTAAGGAGGAACCGCATGAGCAAAAATGATGAATTGTTCAGACCGGTCGATGTCTTTGACCCGGCCTGGTACCGGAAGGGCATCTATGTGGAAGGCGCGGAGAAATTCCGCCTGGTCGTAAAAGAAGACCCGGAGAAGAGTGAATGCCGCTCTGTGGTCGTACCGCTGGAATACGGCAGCATTTACATTGTGAATTTCCCGGAGAAAACAGACCGGCTGCGGGCGGCGGTGATTGACCGGAACCCGGATGAAATGCAGCCCGGCGAAACCGCAGCGTACAGGATCGGAACGCGTCTGGAGATGGTTTATTTTGAGGGAGAGCCGACGGCCTGGAACGGCTTCCTGTTCACGACCGAGCGCTTCGGACAGTACCTGGTCATCTATACGAGCGACCGGGCGGAGATCCCGCTGAAAATCGAGCGGATCCCGGTCCTGCTCGGCCGCGATACCGACGACGACTGGTTCCATGCGGGTCCGCAGAAGGATTTAAAGGGAAATCCGGACAGCTGGGGCAAGTGGGACTGGACTTCGGAAGAGGTCATGGAACATATCTACGAGCCGATGCGGAAGGCGCATCCCGATTACATTTCCCGGCGGTGGATCGGCAATGACCAGACCGGGAAGTATCCGATGTGGGCCTATACCTTCGAGCCGGAAGGTTACGAGCAGACCCTGTTCATCACCGGCGGTATCCATGCGGCCGAGATGGACGGCTATCTGGGGCTGGCGCGCTTCTTCGAGCTGATGGTGGACGAGGACGGCTCCCACGCGGGCCTGCACTATCTGCGCACGAAGGTCCGCATCATCCTGATCCCGATCATCAACGTCTATTCGGCTTCGGAAAAGCACGTCCGCCGGAATTCCCGGGACGTGGACTTAAACCGCGACTTCGTGTATCACATGGAGGCCGAGACCATTAACGTGATCTGGCTGCTGGAGCAGTACAAGGACGAGGCGGCGGCGCTGATCGATTACCATACCTGCCAGGGCCGGCGCTACGATATCTACTACAATTTCAGCGTTCAGGCGCCGAACTGCGCCATGTGCTGCCGCGTGGTGAACCACGTGTACGAGGACTTAAAGCGGCGCGGACTGGCCACGTTCCCGACCGATATGAACCAGATCCCCGGTGCCTATGACAAGAGCGACAAGTTCCTGCAGGGCTACGCCTGGAACCGGCTCGGAATCCCGACCCTGGTCTGCGAGCATCAGCACGAGCACTTCGCGGAGCCGCATTCGGCGCTGGGACTGGAGCTGGCAGCGGAATATTTCGGCAACTTCATGATCGAGACGGCGCTGCTGAAGCTGAAACTGAATCAATAAAAAGAGAGGATAGTACACAGAAAAATGAAGAAAATACTGAAATTCCTGCTGACTCTGATCCTGATTGTGATTCTTGCAGCGGTCGGCCTGTTCGGCTGGCTGACCGTCACCGAATACAAGCCCGAAGCCGTCGAGCCCGTGAAGGTGGAACGCAGCGGAAAAAGCGGTGATATCCCGGTCAACGTAGGCCTGACGCTCCTCAGCTGGAATGTCGGTTATGCCGGCCTGGGGAAAGAGTCCGATTTCTTTATGGACGGCGGGAAGAATTCCCAGGCGGCCGATGCGGACCAGGTCCGCGAGTATCTGGCCGGCATCGCCGCGACCGTCACGAAGCATGCTCCCGATCTGGTCCTGATGCAGGAGGTCGACGCAGACTCAAAGCGTTCGTACCGGATCGACGAGCGGGTCATTCTGGGAGAAGGCATGAAAAATACGGCTTTCGCCCTGAACTATTCCTGCCCCTTCGTTCCGATCCCCTGGCCGCCCATCGGCCGTGTGAACAGCGGCCTGTTTACGATGACGCGGAATTATGCGATCGATTCGGCCGAGCGCTGGGCCCTGCCCTGCCCCTTTACCTGGCCGGTCCGTATTGCGAACTTGAAGCGCTGCCTGCTGGTGACCTATCTGCCGGCCGGAGACAGCGGCAAACAGCTCGTGCTTATCAACCTGCATCTGGAAGCCTATGACGACGGAGAAGGGAAGATCGCCCAGACGAAAGCCCTGCGGGAATTCATGCTGAGCGAATATGAGAAGGGCAATTTCGTGATCGCGGGCGGTGACTTCAACCAGACCTTCCCCGGCGGACTGGAGGCCTATCCCAACACGCACGAGGAGCTCTGGAACGTAGGAACGCTGGATGACAGCATCATGCCGGACGACTGGACCCTGGCCTACGATCTGTCCGTTCCGACCTGCCGCCTGCTGAACCAGCCCTACGATCCTTCGGATAAGGAAGGAACGCAGTATTACGTGATCGACGGATTTATTCTGTCCCCCAACGTCAATATGATCCTGGTGGAGACGCTGGACGAAGGCTTTGCCAATTCCGACCACAATCCTGTCCGCCTGGTCTTCACACTGATGCAGGCCGAACCGTAAACGGAGAGCCTTCTTCGGCAGAAAGCAAAAAGAGCTGTGAAACAGCGGGTCAATCTGAATGACACGCCGAAACCTTTCACAGTTCTTTTTTTGCCGAAAAAACAGTTTGTTACGCTTGACAGAAGGAGGCAAACGGAATAATATAACGGATGATATATAACAACAACTATTTTAAGAGGGAAGGATTTCAACTGGAAGGGGGACGCTATGCCGCCGAAGATCCGAATCACAAAAGAGAGTATTACCGATGCGGCCGTCGAAATCGTCCGGACAGACGGAGAGGAGGCACTGAATGCGCGGAGCATCGCTGCCGCCCTGCACTGTTCCACGCAGCCGGTCTTTTCCAATTTTGCCTCGATGAGCGAACTGCGGTTTGCGGTCCTTGACCGGGCTGAGGTGATTCTGCGGGACTTTATACGCCAGGAAACGGAAAGCGGAAAATATCTGCCATACAAAGCCGGAGGCATGGCGTATATCCGTTTTGCCAGGGAAGAGAAAAACCTGTTTCGCCTGCTGTATATGCGGGACCGCAGCACAGAGGAACCCCGTCCGGAATCCGATCTGACGGACCGGATGACCGGCCTGGTGCAGGGAGCGACCGGGTTTGATCCGCAGAAGGCGTTGCTGTTTCATCTGGAAATGTGGGCCTTCGTACACGGCGTGGCGACGATGTTTGCGACCGGATATCTGGATCTGGATCACGAACTGGTCAGCAGCATGCTGACAGACATATATCAGGGCTTAACGAAACGATTTGGAGGAGAATAAAAATGGATGCGATCCGCACGGAAGCGTTAACAAAAAGATATAAAGAAGTCCTTGCCGTCGACGGACTTTCCTTAAGCATAAAAGCGGGAGAGCTGTTTTCTCTGCTGGGAGTCAACGGTGCGGGCAAGACCACGACGATCAAGATGCTGTCCTGCCTGACGGCTCCGACATCGGGAGAGGCTTTCCTGAACGGAAAGAGTATTCTGAAGGAGCCGGATGCCGTGAAAGCGCTGATCGCGGTTTCGCCGCAGGAGACGGCAGTGGCCCCGGGGCTTTCGGTACGGGAGAACCTGGAGCTGATGGCCGGTGTGCACGGTTTCGGAAAGGAAAAATGCAGCGAAAAAGTTGCGGAACTGACCGCCCGTCTGGGATTGGAGCCGGTTCTGAGCAGAAAAGCGGGGAAACTCTCGGGAGGCTGGCAGCGGCGTCTCAGCATTGCGATGGCGCTTGTCAGCGAGCCGCAGATCCTGTTCCTGGACGAGCCGACGCTGGGCCTTGACGTGCTGGCCCGCAGCGAACTCTGGGACCTGATCCGTTCGCTGAAGGGAAAGATCACGATGATCCTGACGACCCACTATATGGAAGAGGCGGAGGCGCTGTCAGACCGCATCGGGATCATGAAGGACGGACATCTGCTGGTTTGCGGGACCGCGGAGGAACTGAAAGAAAAAGCCGGCACGGACAAATTTGAAGAAGCCTTTATTCGGATCGTAAAGGGGGAAGCGAAATGAAAATGCTGACACTGGCAAAACGAAATACGAAAGAGATCCTCCGGGATCCGCTGAATCTGGGCTTTGGCCTCGGCTTTCCGCTGGTACTGCTCTTGCTGCTCAGCGCCATTCAGGCCAATATCCCGGTCCGGCTGTTTGAGATCGACAAGCTGACACCGGGCATCACCGTCTTCGGCCTGTCTTTTATGACGCTGTTTTCGGCCACTGTCCTGGCACGGGACAGGGAGAGCGCACTGCTGCAGCGGCTGTACACCGCACCGCTGAAAGCACGGGATTTTATTCTGAGCTACATCCTGCCGATGATACCGATCGCGCTGGGACAGTGTGCGATCTGTTATGCGGCGGCCCTGATTCTGGGGCTGACGCCTACCGTGCGGATCCTGGCGGCTATCGTCATGATTCTGCCGGCCGCGCTTTTCTTTATTGCACTCGGCCTCCTTTTCGGCAGCATTCTGACGACAAAGCAGGTCGGCGGGATCTGCGGAGCCCTGCTGACCAATCTGGCCGCCTGGCTGTCCGGCACCTGGTTCGATCTGGATCTGGTCGGCGGTGTTTTCAAAAAGATTGCCGGTGTCCTGCCTTTTGTGCACGCCGTGGAAATGGAACGGGCCGTCCTGGCAGGCAATACGTCCGGAATCTTCCCGCATCTGTGGTGGGTGCTGGGCTATGCTGCGGCTGCTCTGGCGGCTGCCGTATTCCTGTTCCTGCGGCAGATGAGATCACGGTGAAGTTTCAATTTCCAGACTGGTGATCATGCCCCGGACGGTATTGTACAGCTCGGTTTCGTCGGCCCCGTCCATGAGGGCAGAGATGATTGCGCAGTACATGACGCATTTTTCATCGTGATAGAGCAGGCACTCGAGCTCCATCGTAATCCCTTCCGCGCTGGCGCTGGTATAAAGCAGATACCAGTCGGTGTTGTTTAAGGTGACCGTCATCATTTCCATCGGCGCAAACGAATAATCGTAGCTGTCCAGCTCTTCGTCAAACATTTTGACCAGTGTCGAAAGCTCCTTCAGGAACTCTTCGTCGGAGTAGCTCGTGTAATCGATGGAAGTGGCCAGATAGATGATGTAGTCGTCGGTTTCGAGGGTGGCGCTGACGGCAGTTTCATCTTCTTCGAGAATAATGTTCTCGTAGATCTCCGGCGGCAGCGCCATAACCATATATCGGTCGTCCTGACCGGCCATATGGGTCAGATACCATTCGTCCGAATCCGATCCGCCGGGTTCGGGCGTTTTTCCGTATGTTTCTTCGTACAGGGAGGCCAGTGTCCGGTGAACGGTCCGGGAAACGCGGTTCAGCTCGGCGATCGGAATAGCCAGATTCAGATTCTGTCCGTTTTCGAAATAGGCGCAGTTGATGCCGATGACCCGGCCGTAGGCATCCAGCAGCGGACCGCCGCTGTTGCCGTGTGAGATGGCTGCCGTGTGCTGAATATACACGTGGCCGGCGCCGTCCTCACGGCGGGCGGTGGAAACGATTCCGTCGGAGAAGGTCCCTGCCAGGCCGAGCGAGCTTCCCAGGGCGTAAACCGTCTCACCGGTTCGAACGGCTGTGGCGCGCTTTTCCAGCGGGATGCTGTTCTTCATGGCGGTGGAGAGGATCGCAATATCCAGATCCGCATCGTAGCCGATCACTTCCAGAATGTCGTATTCCTGTCCGTCGGAAGTGGTGATATATCCGCTGATGCTGCCGTCGATGACATGATAGTTGGTGATGACGGTCCCGTGATCGTCATCGAAGAAACCGGTTCCCTGGTAGTAATAGCTTTCACTGACGATCGCGGTGATATTGACTGTAGAGGGCTGGGCGATTTCATAGACACGCTCGGCACCGTACGGCCCGGATTCGGTAGTCGGCTCAGGCGTGGTCGGTTCGGGTGTGGTCGGCTCGGGCGTGGTCGGTTCGGGGGTGGTCGGTTCGGGCAGGGTAGGGACTTCGGTGACCGGGACAGAGGTCGCGGATTCGGGGGCTTTCGACGGAGCAGCTGTCTGCGGACTGCCCGGGGTGGGGATATCGGACTCTTTCACGGATTTCAGGCGGAAGCGTTCATCGTCTTTGGTGGTCATCCGCAGTCCCGAACCGCGCTCCCGGATCGTAAACGCCTCTTTTTCATCAAGCAGATAGACATCGTTTTTGGCATCGTAATCCAGATCGTACACTTGGGTGATATGGCCTTCCGCGTCCATCCGCGTGAAGGCACTGCGGTTCACCTGCAGGTAGCCGACAAGATTGTCATCCGTATCATAGACGGCATAATAGCCTTTTTCGAGCAGACGTTCCTCCGTTGCCGAGGTGGCAGAAGTCTGCCCGCAGGCTGACAGCACGCCAAGCGCGAGAACCGCACTCAGAAAAATGGATAAAATCTGCTTTCTCCGGGTCTGAAACATGATGAACCTCCTTTGTTTCGAACCTTTTCGCTCTACCGTTTTCAACAGTATAGCATAAAGCAGCGGGTCAGGCGAGTGCGAAGCACGCATTTTGAAAAAGAAAATCGGAGATGCCGCCCTTGCAGGAGGGAAGGATCTGTGATACGGTAACGGTGTTCTTTTTACAGAGCAGGAGGAAAAGCTTGAAACGGTACCGTCACTATATATTTGATTTTTACGGAACGCTGGCGGATATCCGGACCGACGAGACGCAGAAGAAACTGTGGGAAAAGATGGCCCGGTGGTACGGCCGGCACGGTGCAGCATACAAGGCGAAGGAACTGCAGAATGCTTATCTGGCTTTCTGCTCGGATGAGCAGGCAAATAGTCCGGATCCGCTTTTTGAGATCGAACTGCGCCGTGTCTTCGCGCGTCTGTATGCCGAAAAAGGCTGTCGGCCGGAAGAGAGCCTGACGGAAGAGACGGCGGTTTTTTTCCGCCGCTGCTCCACGGAAAAGCTGGAACTGTATCCCTGGACCCGGCCGCTGCTTTTACGCCTTCGGGCAGCAGGCGCAGGCATCTATCTGCTCAGCAACGCCCAGGCCTGCTTTACGGAGTATGAACTGAAGAAGCTCGGGATCGACCGGTCTTTTGACGGTATCGTTCTGTCTTCGGATGCCGGCGTGCGGAAACCTTCCCCGGCTATTATGGAACGGCTGCTGAAGACATATGGACTGAAACCGCAGGACTGCCTGATGACGGGCAATGACCGAACCACGGATATCGCGGTCGCGGCGGCTTTTGACATGGACAGTCTCTATCTGGAAACGGCGACGTCGCGAAAGGATCTGCGCTTTCCGCGGGCGGTCTGTGAGATGACAGAGCGTGAAGCCGCCGATCTGTCGTCCCGCCTGGGGTTCTGAATCACCTCTCTGCCGCCATGCAGGGATGGTGATCGGAATAAGCGCGAAAACAGCCCCCTGCGGCTGTTTTTCTTGAAGTCTGCAGGGACATGCTTTATAATTATAAACCGCAGTGCCTCCAGGGGGCTGCGGTTGACGGCTCGGTCATTCTGATTCGGAGGAACAGATCATGAAGCTTCTTGCATATATCGATCCCGGCACGGGCAGTATGCTGTTTACGGTTCTGATCGGCATTCTGGGAACCGGCGCCTACCTGCTGCGGAACGTGTTTTCCCGGCTGCGGTTTTTGGCAACCGGCGGAACCAAATCCAAAACGGCGGAGGAGGCCGGGATCCCCTTTGCGATTTTTACGGACAGCAAGCGGTACTGGAATCTGTTCAAACCGATCTGCGATGAGTTTGAGCGGCGAGGACTCGCGGCAGAATATCTGACGGCTTCACCGGACGATCCCGCTCTGCAGGAAAAGTACGAACACGTAAAGTGCGAATTTATCGGCGAGGGCAATCGTGCGTTCTCCCGGCTGAATTTTCTGAAGGCGGATATCCTGCTGTCCACGACGCCCGGACTGGAAGTCTATCAGTGGAAACGTTCCAAAGACGTCAAATGGTACGTGCATATCCTGCATATGGTGAACGATCCGACGAGCTACCGGATGTTTGGCCTGGACTATTACGATGCGGTGCTGTTTTCGGGAGAATATCAGATCCGTCAGCGGCGCGAGCTGGACAGACTTCGCGGCCTGCCCGAAAAGGACCTGCGTCTGGTGGGCTTGCCGTATCTGGATGAAATGAAACGCCGCAGCGAGGAAGCCGGTCCGATGCCGCCGCACGGAACTACGGTGCTGCTGGCTCCGACCTGGGGCAAAAGCGGTATTCTGGACCGCTTCGGCAGTGAGATCATCGAAGCGCTGCTGAAAACGGGATATCGCGTTATCGTGCGTCCTCATCCGCAGTCCTTCGTTTCCGAAAAGGAGCTGATGGAGAGACTGATGACGGCCTGGCCGGAGAGTGACCGACTGGAATGGAACCGCGACAACGACAATTTCGAAGTGCTCAGACGCTCAGACATCATGATCTCGGATTTCTCCGGTGTCATTTTCGACTTTGTACTGGTTTTCGGCAAGCCGGTGATTTATGCGGACACCTCTTTCGATAAATCTCCCTACGACGCTGCCTGGCTGGACGAAGATCTCTGGACGCTGCAGGTGCTGCCGAAGATTGGGCGGCCGTTAAAGCAGGAAGAATTTGGCAGTCTGAAAGCTAAAATCGATGAAATGCTGGCGAGTCCGCAGGTCCAGGATGCCATAGACGAGGCCAGAAAGGAAACCTGGTCGCATATAGGCGAATCGGTGCGGCTGACCGTGGATTATCTGGAAGAAAAGCAGAAGGAACTGAGCGGAAACGGGGAGGAAAAGTAACGTGAAAACGATTTATCTGGCAGGAGGCTGTTTCTGGGGGACCCAGCGCTTTTTCGATCAGTTTCGGGGAGTTAAGGAGACCGAGGCCGGCTATGCAAACGGGCCGACCGCGGATCCTTCCTACAAGGAGGTCTGCCGCGACAGCGGACACGCGGAGACCGTGAAGGTCATCTATGACGAGACCGAACTTCCGACCGAAAAGCTGCTGGACTACTATTTCATGAGCATCGATCCGCTTTCGGTCAATAAGCAGGGACACGACGAGGGAATCCAGTACCGGACAGGCATTTACTATGAGGATGCCTCGCTGCTGCCGGCGATCCGTGAAAAAGCGGCCCGCCTGGAGCAGGAGCTCGGCAGACCGCTGGCGGTGGAGATCCTTCCGCTTGAAAACTTCTATCCCGCGGAGGAGTACCATCAGAAATATCTGGTAAAGAATCCGGCCGGCTACTGTCATCTGCCGGCGGCGCTGTTTGAACTGGAAGGTCACACCTGACGGCTGGCTGCCAATACTTCCCAGTAATCTTTATAGTTTTCCTGCAGCAGGCGCGGTGTGTCCAGTCCGTAAGGACAACGGGAGGCGCAGCGGTTGCAGTGCAGGCAGTTCTCGATTTTTTTCATCTCTTCCTGCCAGTATTGGGTCAGCCAGGCTTCGGCCGGCGCGCGGCGGAGCATCAGGCTCATGCGCGCGCAGTTGTTGATCTCGATCCCCACGGGGCAGGGCATACAGTACCCGCAGCCGCGGCAGAATTCACCTGCCAGCTCGCTGCGGTCTTTTTCTATGGTCGCCAGCCGCTCCGGTGTCAGTTCGGCGCCGTTTTTCACCGCATCCAGGAACTGCTCCAGCTCCCATTCGCGCTGTACGCCCCAGATCGGGACGACGATGTCTTTGGTCTCCATATAGGCCGCTGCGGTGTAGCCGTCGCGGATCAGTCCGCCGGCCAGGGCTTTCATTGCAATGAAGCCCATGCCCTTTTCGCGGCAGCCTTCGATCAGTGATTCTTCCTGCGGCCCGGACAGATAGCTGTAGGGGAACTGCAGCGTCGCGTACAGGCCCGATTCGATGGCCTCCTTCGCTATGCTCAGGCGGTGGTTGGTGATCGATATGTGACGGATCTTGCCTTCTTCCTTCGCTTTCAGGGCGGCTTCGTAGAGTCCGTCCGCTCCGCCCGGCTTCGGGCAGAACGCGGGATTGTGGAACTGGTAGATATCGATATAATCAGTGCCGAGCGTGCGCAGGCTGGTCTCCAGATCCTTCCGCATGTCTTCGGCGCTTACGGCGGCGGTTTTGGTTGCCAGCACGACTTTGTCCCGCATGCCGCGGAAAGCATAACCGACTTTTTCTTCGCTGTCGGAATAGGCTCTGGCTGTATCAAAATAGTTGATGCCGCCGTCATAGGCGCGGCGAAGCAGATACGCGGCGTCTTCCTTCGGGATCCTCTGGATCGGAAGACAGCCGAAACCGTTTTTTTCGATCTCGATCCCGGTCTTGCCTAACTGGATTTTTTTCATGGTTTTTCCTCCCCGGTGCAGTCTGAATAATACTATACGATGAAAAAGGTTTTTTGGCAAGATGCCCGGCCCCCCTTCACAGGGGGGCTGTCAGCCGCCAGGCTGACTGAGGGGTTCAACCCCTCCGGGTTCGCTTCGCTCACCCACCTCCCCTATGGAGGGGAGGAGAAAATTTATTGCATATTTTTTGAAAAAACGGTTGACAGACCGTTTTATTGCGTGTACAATGCAAAACAATTCAAATCATTTATTGCTTTAAAGCGAGAAAGGACCCTATGTTCCAGGCAGCTTCCAATCTGATTAGCGTACTTGTACTGAGCGGCATCGTACTGGCGCTCATCATTTTACGCGGTCTGCTGGTAGGCGAAAGGCAGCCGGGCTTGGGGTAAGGGCTGAATAGTTTCGATAAGAAACGGCTCTGCCACAGGCGGAGCCGTTTTTTATATATCTCGTCAGATAAAATGAAGGAGGCAGACGATGAAAAAAGTATTGGCAGTGGTCCTGGCAGCGGTCATGGTAATGGGGCTTTGCGCCTGCGGATCCAACTCGAACAAGAAGCATGATGACAAAGAGATCTATATCGGCGGCATCGGCCCGCTGACCGGACAGTACGCCAACTACGGTCTGTCGGTCCAGCACGGGGCAGAAGTAGCCGTCAAGGAGATCAACGAAGCAGGCGGGATCGGCGGCATGAAGATCGTATTCAACATGCAGGATTCCACGGGTGATCCGGAAGCGGCCGTAACAGCCTACGGCAAACTGCTGGACTGGGGCATGAACGTTTCCATCGGCACGGTTCTTTCGGGCGAGATGGCCTCCGTCGTTAACGCGAGCGCAAAGGATGATATGTTTATGATCACGGGTTCGGCTTCGGCAGACAAGTGCCTGGAAGCCAGCACCAATGCCTTCCGGATCTGCTTCTACGATTCCTATCAGGGCATTGCGGCAGCCAATTATGTAAAGAAGAACCTGGAGGGCAAGAAGGTAGCGGTATTCTATCAGAGCGACCTGGACTATTCCGCCGGCCTGTATGAATCCTTCAAGACCGAGTGCGAAAAGCAGGGCATCCAGATCGTAGAGACCCAGAGCTTCCTGGCCACCGACACGGACTATACCGCACAGATCAACGCTCTGGCCGACAGCAAGGCCGAGATCATTTTCCTGCCGATCTACGCGGCTGAGGCTTCCGTATTCCTGACCCAGGCCAAGAACGGCACGGCGAATGCGGTATTCCCGTCCGGCACCTATTTCTTCGGCGCTGACGGTCTGGACGGTATTCTGACCAAGGTATCCGATCCGAAGGAAGCGGACAACGTCCTGATGCTGACGCCTTTCGCGGGCGAGAGCAGCTCCGATCCGAAGGTAACGAGTTTCGTAAAGAAGTATAAAGACGCTTACGGTGCGGTACCGGATCAGTTCGCGGCAGACGGCTACGATGCGGTCTACGCCATCAAGGCGGCGGTCGAGAAGGCCGGCTTTACGAAGGCTTCCGATATCAAGGGCGAGGCCCTTTCCAAGGCGCTGACCCAGATCACGCTGACCGGTGTGACGGGCGAAATGAAGTGGCAGGCGAACGGCAACACGGACAAGGCCGCCATGGCGATCATTTACGAAAACGGAAACGGCAAGGTGTTCGGCGAATAACGCTCACCCCGTTCTCCGGTAAAGGAGACAAGTATGACGATCTTTTTGCGGACATTGATCAGCGGACTGAATCTGGGCAGCATCTATGCCCTGATCGCCCTTGGCTATTCCATGGTTTACGGAATTGCCAAGATGCTGAATTTTGCCCACGGCGATATCATTATGATCGGTGCCTATACGGGCATTGTGACCGTGATGAATCTGGGGCTGCCTCCTGTGGCAGCCCTTATCGTCAGTGTGCTGGTCTGTGCCGGCCTGGGCATGCTGATTGAGACGCTGGCGTACAAGCCGCTGCGGCAGGCTCCTTCGCTGTCAGTGCTGATCACTGCGATCGGCGTCAGTTACTTTTTACAGAATCTGGCCCTTCTGCTCTTCGGATCGGAGCAGAAGGCCTACCCGTCCATGAACCGGCTAAAAGGCTTCTCGATCGGGGAAGTCCGCGTGGACGGAATAACTTTAATGACTTTGAGCGTGACGGCCGTGATTATGATCGGTCTGACGCTCTTTATTAACGGGACCCGGACCGGCAAAGCCATGCGGGCGGTCTCCGAAGACCGCGGCGCGGCAGAGCTCATGGGTATCAGTACCAACAAAACGATCCTGCTGACCTTTGCGATCGGCTCAGCCCTGGCGGCTGTGGCGAGCGCTTTTTACGGTATGACCTATGTGTACATCCGCCCGACGACCGGCTCGATGCCCGGTATCAAAGCCTTTACGGCTGCGGTGTTCGGCGGGATCGGCTCGCTGCCCGGCGCCATGCTCGGCGGCGTACTGCTGGGGCTGATTGAGCAGTTCGCCAAGGCATACATCTCCACGCAGTGGTCGGATGCGATCGTGTTCGGCGTGCTGGTCATTGTGCTGATCGTGAAGCCGACCGGCCTGCTGGGACGGAAAGTGATGGAGAAAGTGTGATGGCAGAGAAGAAACTCAGTAAAAACATGCTGACGCTGATCGCTCTCGGTGCCGCCTATGCGATCCTCGCCGTCATGCTCTATACCGGCGGCATGAGCCGCCAGATGGTCGGCATGCTGATCCCGGTCTCCGTCTATGTGGTGCTCGCGGTCTCCTTAAACCTCGTGGTGGGCCTGCTGGGTGAGCTTTCGCTGGGTCATGCGGGTTTTATGTCCCTGGGGCTGTTTTCCGGCTGTCTGGTTTCGCTGGCCTTGAAGGATTCGCTGGGTCTGGCCCTCCGCCTGCCGGTCTCCATGATCGCCGGCGGACTCGTGGCGGCGGTGGGCGGCCTGATCGTGGGCCTGCCGGCCCTGCGCTTAAGGGGCGACTATCTGGCGATCGTGACCCTGGCCTGCTGCGAGATCATCAAGTCCGTGATCATCAACCTGAGTTTTACGGGCGGCGCGCGCGGCCTCAACACCGCGCCGATCTACTCGGATGCGGCGTCGCTGCTGCCGTTCGCGGTCATCCTGGTGTTCCTGACGGCTATCGTGATGATGCATCTGAAAAAATCCAAGCAGGGCCGGGCCATTATGGCGATCCGGGACAACCGCATCGCGGCGGAGTCCATCGGCATAGGCGTGACCTACTACAAGCTGGCGGTTTTCGTGCTGGCGGCTTTCTTTGCGGGAGCGGCCGGGACGCTGTACGGACACTGCTTCGCGAACGTGAAGGCGGCTTCGTTCGACTATAACGTTTCGATTGAGATCCTGGTCATTGTGGTGCTGGGCGGTATGGGCTCGATCCGCGGCTCCATTATTGCGGCGATCGTGCTGCGCGTGCTGCCGGAAGCCCTGCGCGATTTCCAGGATTACCGCATGCTTGCCTACGCGGTCGTGCTGATCCTGGTCATGCTCGGTACGAACAACCCGACGCTCAAACAGTTCTTTGACCGCCTAAGGCCCGCGAAGCTCCTGGAAAAGCTTCGCGTAAAGCAGAAAGTACAGGAGGGATGATATGAAAAAAGACGGTATGAAACTGGTCGATGCTCCCTCCAATGTCAAGATCCTGGAACGGGACCTCGGCAAACAGCCTATTTTGGAATGCATGCATCTGGGAATCGATTTCGGCGGCCTCCACGCGGTGGAAGACCTGACCATCAGCATCGGTCCCACGGAGATCAGCGGTCTGATCGGGCCGAACGGCGCGGGCAAGACCACGGTCTTCAACCTGCTGACCAAGGTGTACGAGCCCACGAACGGCGTCATTATGATCAACGGCGTAGATACCCGCGGCAAGACGACCGCGCAGATCAGCCGCATGGGCGTAGCGCGGACTTTCCAGAACATCCGGCTTTTCAATCACATGAGCGTGCTCGAGAACGTGGAGGCAGCGATGGACTCGCAGCTGAAATACGGAATGCTTTCCGGCATCCTGCGCCTGCCTTCGTACCGGAAGGAAGAAAAGCGCGCCCGGGAGAAGGCCCGGGAGCTGCTGGACGTTTTCGGCATGGGAAACAAGGAAAAGGCGCAGGCGGGCAGCCTGCCCTACGGTGAGCAGAGAAGGCTCGAGATCGTCAGAGCCCTGGCGACCGATCCGAAGATCCTGCTGCTGGACGAGCCG
>JAEEGL012548270.1_pt1 | contig 20460 bp, 17 predicted proteins | sample 9134231 | NCBI WGS metagenome assembly JAEEGL01 (sample SAMN16246548, study PRJNA631951) | gut metagenome | biome: gut microbiome; feature: rumen; material: fiber-attached | host: Bos | place: Iran: Karaj | collected 2018-10 | reverse complement strand
TGGTTTTTACGGTTATAGTGGTTTTTCCGGGAGCGAGAGTAGTCACGCGTCCCTGGCTGTCCACCTTGGCAACGTCCGGATCGGAGGAAGTCCACTTCACCTGTTTGTTTTCCGCAGTCGTGGGATAAACCGTTGCGATCAGCCTTTTCACCACGCCGGGCTCAAGGGTCAGCTTGGACGCATTGAGGGCGACCCTTGTGACCTTTGAACTGTAGGTCGTATAGACCCGCAGGCCTATATTGGCGTTGGTGAGACTGGAAACGGAAACATAATTGCCGTTGTAATCTACGTAGTTGCCGCTTTTTGAAGATATGTTAGGATATATCCCGCCGGCATTTACTTCGACAGGGACGAAATATGTGCCTTCCTCCTTGCCGTCGGCGTTATAATCGGCATATACGCGGATGACGTCGCCCTTCAGGACAGGCAGTTTTTCCGGTAAGTCCAGCACGTGAGAGCCCGCATATTCGAAGGTTTTGGAAAGAACGGCTTTTTCTTCACCGTTCACCAAAACGCGGAATTCACAGAAAGCGGGGGCGTATATATCCGTGGAAAGAGCCTTCAGATCCTGGTCGTCGCCGCTGATAAACTCCACGTAGCACTTATTGCCCACAAACGCCGAAAAGGCGTAGCCGGTACAATGGGTCATGACCGCCTTGTATTCGTTCTTGGTATTGGAGATGGTATGATGGCTTACGAACGAAGAAAGATTCGCATCGTAGTAGGACATCCAGTAATAACCGCCTTTGCCCCAGTATTTCCCCCAGCTGTTCCTTATAAGGAAAGCGCCGTCTCCGGCAGGTTCTTCAAGAAAGTTTTCGCGAGAAAAATCATCATCCCAGCCTACAACGCTCACGGCGTGGCCCGCGCCGGACATCGTTTCCGGGGCATAGTAGGCATTTTTTTCTTCGTTATAACAAGAGTCGTCGTGCTGGTATATCACAGCCACCGCGCCTTTGTTTACTACGGCGCTTTTCACTACGTCAAGCTTGTCCTCATTGATCTCGCCGTCATCCAGGATCTTATTTGCGATATAATCGATATCCTTTATGGCAAGCTTTCTTACCGGATCTTTTGAAAGCGCCGGGATCTCCCCGTTGACTATGCCGCTGTAGGGGTCTTCCCGTTCCAGCACGGGTCCGTACAGGTTCACGTAATACGCGCTTGAGGAGTGCCAGTTTCCGCCGGAATTGAGAGTCACCGTAAAAGGCGTTTCTCTGACGATATTCAGCTCGGAATAATCGTTTTTGTCGGAAAGCTCGGTTATAGCCGCGGATTCCACGCTGCAGGTGGCGCTGAAGGTCCAGCAGCTCCCGAAGGGATTCTGGTCTCTGACAGCATTCACCCGGCCCAGGTCCACAAGGCTGAAACGGGAATCAAAGGACTCCTTTGTCTTCAGCTTCGTATCCGCAGGAAGCACCGCCGCGGGAACGGCGCCGGTGGTCATCCTGCCGCCGCCCAGATATGCGGGACCGTAAAACAGATTTTCCAACGCGGTGTTTTTATACATAAGATACTGCTGATATTCTTCCGTAAAAGGAACGGTAAAGCCTGCGGCATACAAAACCGCGGCCGCCGATAATATCAGCAAAGAAAGCATAAGATGATTGATGGTTTTTCTCACAAGAACTGCCTCCGTTTCAAATATGGATATATAAATTATAGCACAGCACAAAAAACTTGTCAAAAAAAACAAAAAGATTGAACGCAAAAGCATTCAATCTTTTCTGCGGTCATTCTTCTTCCGGGGCGCCGGAGGAAACTATCACCTTGGCGGGACGGAGCACGGTATCTCCCATGATATACCCCTTCTCCACTTCTTCGATCACGGTCTCCTTGGGAGCCTCCGGGTCGGAGACGGCAAGAACGCAGTCGTGCAGCTCCGGATCGAACTGCGTGCCGACGCTCTGTATCTCCTCTACGTTTTCCTTTGCCAGTACGTCGCCGAGAAGCCTGTTGAGGGTATTCATGCCTTCCAGAAGGTTTTCAAAGCTCCCGTCCTCTCCGGCGGCTTTTATGGCTCTGGCAAAATTGTCGGAAAGGCTCAAAAGCTCCTTAAGGAGATTCGTCTTGCTGCGCCTGATCTTTGCAAGGGTATCTTCTCTTGTCCGGCGTTTGAAATTCTCAAAATCGGCCTGGGTCCTGAGAAGCTTGTCTTCAAGGACGTTATTGGCGACTCTTTGTTCCTCAAGCTGTTTTTTCACAGCCTCCAGAGCCTTGGGGGAAACGCCGCTCCCGGAAAGCAGAGCGTCGAGATCGATATCCTCTCCGCCGTCCGTATATTCCTCTCCGGTTTCCTCCGGCCCGGCGGCGTCGATATCCTCTTCGGGTTCATAATCTTCGGAGATATCGTCCTCCTGCCCTTCGACCTCTTTGCCTATTTGATCAAGCAGATCCTCCAAACTTGTTTTATCTTCTATGTCAATGGTTTTCAACTTGTCACCTGCTGTAGTTTTTGTGTCAATATATATTATATCATATCCGGCGGTCTCTTTGCCATAATCACAGAAACTCGCCCTCGATCCTGCCCCTGTCGGCCATAAGGCCAATCCCGGCTTCCTTTCCGGGCAGCAGGCCCCAGGTAGCGTGCAGCATAAGCTTTCCGTCAAGATAAACGTCAAATTTGTCTTCGTAATGAACTGCGGTAAGGATCATGTTATCCTTGACGGAAATGCTCCTGGTGTTCCATACGTTATGGGCCATATCCGCCATGGAGGATATCTGAAGGGTGCTGTTTTTTTTGTCTATATATATGCAGGTGTCTTCGATGGAAGTGTCGCTCTCCGGCCGGGGCCTTATAACGAGTCCGCCGCCGGCGCCTTTTATTTTCAGCCGGCAGGACACGGCAAATTCCTCTGCGGGAACGCCGAATATCTGGCAGGCAAGATATCCCGAAGGCGAAACGCCGCGGAACACGCCGTTTTCATTCACGAAGCCTCCGTCGGCAAACTTCCAGGCGGGATGAGGATACAACAGGCGCGCGGGGCTCTTTGTTTCCGGCCTGATTGTCTCTGTTTTCCGCAGCTCTTCCGGCGCTTCGAGCCACAGATCGCTGCCTTTTGCTTTCACCAGGAAGGGCCGCGATGCGGTCGCCGCGCAGAATATCCCGTAGCGCTGCCCGCGGAACACGAAAGTGCGGAAGCAGCCTCCGTCTCCCAGCAGAACGTTTTTTCTCGGCTCCCGGAAAGGGCCGAAGGGAGAATCAGATACGGCGTATATCTCCCCCTTGATTATATTTTTGTCCGAAAACTCCGCTATGCTGCCGTAGGCATTGGCGGTAGCCATGGTAAGATACCATTTTCCGTTTTGTTCGAAAACGTCGGGACACTCGGTGCAGCTGTATCTTTCGGATGAAAACACGGGGGGCAGCTGCTCCCAATGCACGAGATCGGCGCTTTTTGCGCAGCCGATACAATTCGTCTTTACCGCTCCCGTCCCTTTCTTCCTCGTGACGAAATAGCCGATATAAAAGTCTTTGTATTTTACTACGGTAAGATCTCTGCAGTCTATGCTGCGGCACACGGAATAATCGTCTATGTACCAGCGTCCGTCGGGCACTATCACGGGGTTATCGGGATACCTTTTGAAATTCTGTCCGTCCTCCGACAGGGCCAGCCCGATTTTTTGCTTCGTGGCTCCGTCAAGAGAGCTGCGCATGGTGTAAAACAGATAATACTTTCCGTCCTTCAGCACGGTGCAGCCCGTCCAGGGCTGCATATCGTCCGCCGTCCCTTTTTCCCCGGGGGCAAGACAGCCGGAAAGTTCGGTCCAACGAAAAAGGTCTTCGCTTACCGCATGCCCCAGGATATCCTCCGTCCCCGCCGGGGAAACCGATCCGGGCCCCCTGTAACGGAGATAATACAAATGGGCGCGCGTTCCGTCGGACACGGTCCATCCGTCCCATACCAAAAGATCGGAAGGCCTGAAATCCGCAAAAACCGCGGCGGAAAGAAAAAGAGACAAAAAGAGGCAAAAAAGCGCTTTCATACCGAAAGGCCCACGGATCTCACTACGCTCACCCATACGTCTATGCTTATAAAAAGGCATACGTGCAGGACAAAACCGGGAAGAAACGATTTGCAGTAATATGCCGCCAGCCCCAGCGCCAGCCCGCCCACTCCGGAAAGCACCACTTCTATGACAGGCTTTCCCAGATGGAGGAGCACGAAAGGAACTGCCTGTATAATGATGCCCCAAAGCCCTATGGCTCTTGCAAGGCCCAGGGTAAGGAAGCCTCTGAAGAAAAACTCCCATGCAAAGATATACATTGCATACACGATCTCTGCAAAAACCATCTTCCCCAGGTCCAGATCAAAGGGATTTGCGGAAAAAAACAGGTTTTCCGCCTCTCTGAAGTGCTTGAATATGGGATAATAATCCTGAAGCTGGGGTATGAGCTTCGAGGGAAGATACGAACCCAGCACCGTCAGCACCGCAAGGATAAGGGTCACGGTCCACACTATCTTCGGTTTTTCCGGCATCCGCATACCGAAATTCGTTTTGTCTTCGTTGAAAAGAAAGAATATAAGGAGCGAAGGCAGGAACCAGAGCCAAAGAAGATTTCCGATGATATACGTGTTGAAATCGTTGTCAAGATGATTGAAACGCCACAAAAAGAAGCTTATCAGCGCTCCTGCGATAAGAGTGGAAACGGTTATGAACCTGTTTTTCTTTTCCATAGTCATTCTGCCTTTTGTTCCCGGTTCATCAGATCCGTGACGGCAGCCCGGGGATCCTTGCCTTCTTTGAGGATCTTATATATTTCCTTCGTGATGGGCATATCTATGCCGTATTTTTCCGAGAGCAGCATAGCGGCATAGCAGGTGGGGACGCCTTCCGCCACCTGGCCGAGTTTTTTGCCGGCTTCCTCCGGAGTTTTTCCCTCGGCCAGCAGCATGCCGAATCTGAAGTTCCTGGAAAGGATACTGGAGCTTGTGGTGATCATATCGCCCATTCCGGACAGGCCGTAAAAGGTTTCCCGCCTTCCTCCGAGAAAGGTTCCCAGGCGGGTTATTTCCCTCAGGCCCCTTGTCTGTATAGCGGCGCGGGTGTTGTCTCCGAACCCCATCCCTGCGGATATGCCGCAGGCGATCGCGAGGATATTTTTCAGCGAGCCGCCTGCCTCTACCCCTATGACGTCATCGGTGGTATATGCTCTGAGTATATCGGAGGACAAAAGCTTCTGAAAAAACAGCGTCCTTTCGGTATCCGTTCCGGCCAGGACGGTGCAGCCGGGCTTTCCGGCAACGAATTCCATGGCCAGATTGGGGCCGGAAAGAATAACGGCTCTCGAAGCAAACTCTTCTCCCGCCACCGCTTTTATGATCTGGGTCTCCCGAAGCCCGGTGGCCGCTTCCAGCCCCTTGCCGGCATTAAGGAAAGGTATATCTTTATCCTCGAGGGAATCAAAAACGTCCATAAGCACCGACCTGAAGGCGTTGCTGGGAACGGCCATGATGATGCATTCCCCGAAAGAAAGGGCTTCCTTGAGTTCGAGAGTCGCGGTAACGGTCTCGGAAAACGGGTATTCTCCGGTATAGTAAGGATTAAGATGCGTTGTATTTATGTTTTTACACACGGAAGCTTCGTTGGTCCAGAGCTTTACGTGGTGCCCGTTTCTGGAAACAAGCATGGACAAAGCGCTCCCCCAGCTTCCGCCGCCTAAAATGGCAACCTTCATCTCACCGCCTCCATAATTATCTCTGTGATCTTTTTCGCGGCATCCGGCACCGCCGCCCTTGCCGCATTTTCACTCATTCGTTTCAGAACGTTTCCGTTTCTCAGTTTTCTTATCTTATCCGCAAGGACCTCGGGGGTAAGCTCGCTGTCTTTTATGAGCTCGCACCCGCCTGCATTCCTGTAAGCCTCCGCATTGTGATACTGGTGATCGGCGGCTGCGTAAGGATACGGTATCAGGATAGACGGGAGCCCTGCGGCCTGCAGCTCCGTTGTGGTGCTGGCCCCCGCCCTGGATACCACGAGATCCGCGCAGGCAAAGGCAAGAGGCATATCCAGGAAACCGTACGCCCTGTAGTTGTCTTCCTTGTAATCCTTCATTTCTTCCAGAACGCTTTCAAGCTTGTTTTTCCCCGTCTGGTGAATGAAATAAGCATCCTTTACAAGCTGTTTTTTCACCATGCCGGTAACGGCTTTGTTTATGGAAAGGGCCCCCTGGCTTCCGCCGCATACCAAAACGGTAAAGGCGCCCTTTTTTATGCCCATCTTTTCCATGGCCTGTTCTTTATCGGGCAAAGAAAAAAACTCTTTTCGGACGGGCAGCCCGGTGAGGACGGGCCTTCCCGAAGGAAAGCCCGGGGCCGCTTCGGGAAAAGTGATACATATGGCGGAAGCGTATCCCGACACCTGAAGATTGGCTTTTCCCGGCACGGAATTCTGCTCGTGGACCACCACCGGTATCTTTTTGCGTTTCGCAGCCACATACACCGGGGAGCATACGAAACCGCCGGTCCCGAAAACCACGTCCGCCCGGAAATCCTCCAGAAGCTTCACCGACTTCCGGATGCCGGAGACGAGCTCCCTCAGGGCGCCCAGGCCCTTCAGGGAAACGATCCTGTTCATGGGAACAGCCGGGACCGGAGCAAAATCTATACCAGCAGCAGCCGCCGCCGGACGTTCGGGCCCGTTTTCTGTCCCGATATACAAAAGCTTTGATTCGGGATAATTGTTTTTTATAAAGGAAGCGACCGCTATCGCGGGATACACGTGGCCTCCGGTGCCTCCGCCTGTGATGACTATATTCACCTGCCGTTCCTCACATTTCTTTTATACATATCCGCAGCGGACATACTGCGCCGTAATTCCGGAGGTCCGTTTCTTTTTTTGAAATGGATCTTCAGCGCCTTGGGGGCTTCATCTCTGCTCATCGATGCAAGCTGCATCAGGAACACGAGGGCATAGCAGCCGGTCAGGGAGCTGACCCCGTAGCTTATAAAGGGAAGACATACTCCCGTGGAAGGAAGCATGTTCAGGGTCACGGAAATATTCAAGAGAGCCTGGAACAGAATGAACCCCATGCAGCAGAAACAAAGTATCCTGCAGTATCTGTTGCGGCTTTCCGAAATGATCCTGCCGGCGGTGTAAAAAAGCATTCCGTACAACGCCGCCACGACGATACAGCCAATACAACCGAATTCCTCGGCAATAGTGGTAAAGATATAATCGTTGCAGGGCTCCGGAATGATATATTTTGCAAGCCCGTTTCCGTATCCGCAGCCGATCAATCCCGCCGAAGAGATGGACGCCAGGCTTATCACCACCTGGTTCCCCTCCTGGGAAGCGTAGGCCACGGGATCCAGCCAGGCCGCTATACGCATCTGCCTGAATTCATCTCCGCACAGAACGACTGCTGCGCCAAGGATCACTCCGGCGACGCCTAACATAATGAGATATTTGTTTTCCATACCCCCTATCCAGAGCCCGATGATCAAAACGAAGCCGTACTGGATGCCGGTGGACATATTGCTGATGCCCACCGCTGCGAATATCCCGAAGAGCAGCATCAAAACCAGATAATTCAGGGTAGGCAGACAGTTTTTCTGTTCCGTGACGTACCAGGCTACGCCAAGAGCATAGAGGGGCTTGAATATCTCGGAAGGCTGGATGGACTGGCCTGCGAACCTCATCCATCTGACGGCTCCGTTGACCTCGGCTCCGAAGAAGACCACAGCCAGAAGAACAGCGCACGCCGCAAAAAGAAATACGGGGGTCCACTTCTTGAGAGCCTTAAGGTGCTCAAGCTTCCGGAAACGGCCGGAACACAATTGATAAACCACAAACAGAGCAAGACAGCATAACGCCTGTTTTATTGCTCTGCCGAAGATATTCCCGTCCCCCGCGCTTCTTTCCAGAGCGCAGGTATCCACTATCATAAACAATCCGGCAAGGGACAGTATTATCAAAAGCCAGTCCAGCATGACGCAGCGGCCGTCGGAGTTCCTAAACATGTTTCCCGCTCATTTCTTTCACGATTTCGGTAAACCGGTTTCCTCTGTCCTCAAAGGATGAGAACATATCGAAGCTGGCACAGCCCGGAGTAAGAACGACGGAATCTCCCTTAAGGGCCTTTTCCGACGCCAGGAGGACCGCCTCTTTCAGAGTTTCCGCTCCGCAGCAGTTTGTATAGCCCTCCTTTCCGAAAGCCTCCAGTATTTTACCCTTATCCCGGCCGATCACCACCGCAAACCTGCATTTTTCCTTTACCGCCCGGGCAAAGGGAGCGAAATCCGACCCTTTGTCTTTTCCGCCGCATATAAGCACCTGTCCCGTTTCCAGGGCGTTCACGGAACTGACTGCGGCAGCCACGTTGGTACACATGGAATTGTTTACGTAGGTCACCCCGTTTATTTCGTCTACGGTCTCGAGCCTGTGGCTGACTCCCCGGAATCCGGAAAGGGCCTTTTCGGCGCCCTTTTCCGCATATTTCCTGGTGAGCAGGAAAGCAGCCATGGCGTTGGCGGCGTTATGCTTTCCCGGGACCTTCAGAATAGAGGCGTCCAGCGCTTCCCGGGCTTCTCCGCCGTCCCGAAACATTATTTTACCGTTTTCAAGCCAGCAGCCCCTTTCCACGGGCCCCTGCAGAGAAAACATAAAAACGCTGCTTTTTACTTTGTCCGCCAGGGACGAAACAAACGGGTCGTCGGCGTTGAGGACGGCAATATCATCTTCGGTCTGGAACGCAAAAAGCTTTGCTTTGAGAGCCGCATAGTTCTCCCGGGTCCCGTGACGGTCCAGATGATCCGTCCCCACGTTCAGAAGAGCGCCGGCTTCCGGCGCAAAGGTGGTGCAGCGTTCCAGCTGGAAAGTGGACACCTCGCAGACTATCACGGATCCCTTTTCCGCCTTGCCCACGCATTCCGTAAGAGTAAGCCCCTCCCGGCCGCGGCATGCGGCGGAAGGCTTGTAACCGGCAACGTTGCCTCCTATAAAATAATCGAGGCCGGCTTCCTTCAGTATTTTTCCCGCCATGACCGTAGTGGTGGTCTTGCCGTTGGTGCCGGTGACGGCCAGTATGGGACAGGGGCTCAGACGGTAAGCCAGCTCTATCTCCGATATGACCTCTATGCCCAGCCGGTCGGCTTCGGCAAAAAAAGGAGCCGCGGGAGGTATGCCGGGAGACGTGACAATGAGATCCGTGTTCGCCATATCTATGTCGTTGGACCGGCAATACACGGTGACTCCCTTGTTCATAAGCCCGATGATCTCGTCCGCCTTGTCGTTGAAGGAGCACATATCATATACGGATACCTTCGCTCCCTCCGCGGCAAGCCTTTCGGCGCAGGCCATTCCCGATCTGGCCAGGCCCACTACCGACACGTTTTTCCCGGAATATTCCATTTAAAACATTACTCTCCCAAAAACTGCCAAAACAGCCGCTATGCTGCACAAAAAGGTGATTATACAGGCTCTCGCCACGATCTTCTGCTCGGGGATACCCCTCATTTCGTAATGATGATGGACCGGCGCCTTGAGAAAGACCCTCTCGCCTTCTCCCCGGGTGATGCGGGTGTATTTGAACCACCCCCACTGGACCACCGTGGAGAAACCGTCCAGCACAAAAACAAGCGCCGCGATAAAAACTGCGATCTCAAAATGGGTCACGATGCCGTAGCCTATAAGGGCGGAGCCCAGAAAGAGAGAGCCCGTATCCCCCATGAACACTTTGGCGGGGTTGGAATTGTGATACAGAAAAGCGAGACAGGCTCCCGAGATACACAAAAGCCAGGGGGATTTGAGGGCGAGCCCCAGAACGATGCATATAACGGAGGCCATGCCCCCCGCCAGGCCGTCAAGGCCGTCGGTGATGTTGACGAAATTCACAAAGGCCGTGGCCAGAAGGCTCATGGCCGCCACGTAAACTATCTGCAGAAACCTGCTGCCCATGAAGAAGGCCGGCGCTCCGTTTACGGATACGGACCAGCAAACGAAGCAAATCCCCACCGCAAGCTGCAGCAGGGCCTTGGGGGTGCTTTTGATGCCCCTTATCCCCTTTTTGGGGAACACGGTCAGCCAGTCGTCCGCGGCGCCGATAAGGGCGTTTGCCAGAGCGTAGCACAAAAGAGGGCAAATATTCTCCCAGGCGTTAAAGGAGCTTCCGAAATACCTGCAGCAGAAAAGCAGCAGATATGCCGCCACGGCAGCAAATATGATACCGAGGCCCCCCATGGTGGGAGTTCCCGCCTTGCTCGTATGAAAATCCGGCGCGTCCGGGGATATCTTCTGCCCGAGCTTCAGGGCAAAGAGAAGCCTCATGACGGGAGGCATTGCCGCAAAACCCAGGATACAGGCTCCGAACACGATAAGAAGGCCGCCGAAGGAATCGTTGTACAACCCAATGGCAGAAATATGTTCGTTCCATTCGGGAACGCCGCCCAGAAACTGTTTCAGAGTGGAGAATATATAATGAAAATAATTCGGCATGCTTATATCCCTACATATTGACCAGGAGCAGGCTTATCCGTTCCATTTTCATAGAACGGGAACCTTTTATCAAAACACAATCCCCCGGTGAAAAATCTCCCGCATCCATATTTTCCGACAAAAGGCCCGAAGAATCGAAGCATCTTATCTTTCCGGGGTCCATACCCGCCTTTTCCGCCCCGGCAGCCACAAAGCGCGACAGCGGCCCCACGCAGTAAAGCCTGTCTATGCCGAGCTCGGCCACGGTCCGGCCCAGATCGGAATGCAGTTCTTCGGAATAGTCTCCGAGTTCCAGCATATCCCCCAGCACGGCTATCCGTGATTCGCACCGGATGCCCGCAAGGGTCCGCAGCGCGGAGGTCATGGATGCGGGATTTGCGTTGTAGGTGTCGTCTATAACGGTAAGGCCGGAAGGCGTGGTGACGACGTTGAAGCGTTTTTCCGCATTTTTAAAGCCGGCAAGCCTTTCCCGGATATCGCCTTCGGTGACCCCCAGATAAAGAGCGCAGCCCACCGCGGCGAGAGAATTTATCATATTGTGCTCCGCCATGGAAGGGATAAACAGTTTCTCCAGCCTGCCGAAGGGAGTGACCGCGGTAAAGCGGATACCTTCCTGCGAGATATCCGGATCCTCGGGAAAAAGATCCGCCCGGGGATTTGCCCCGAAGGAAAACAGCCTGCAGCAGCAGGCGCTGCGCAGAAGCTCGTGATATCCTCCGTCCCAATTGACAAAGGCGGCCCCCGTCTCCGGAAGAGCCCTGAGCAGTTCCGCTTTGGCGGCGGCGATATTGTCCTGGGTCTTGAGAAGCTCTATGTGCGTAAGGCCTATATTGGTGATGATGCCGATGTCGGGCCGGGCTATCCCGCACAGATAATCTATCTGCCCCGAGCCGCGCATCCCCATTTCCACAACAAGGTTTTTTGTGTCTTCGTTCACTTTGAACAAGGTGAGAGGGAGCCCGATCTCGTTGTTGAAATTGGCGTGGGTCTTTACGCAGGGGCCCAGGGCTTCCAGCAGGGATGCAGTCATTTCCTTGACCGAGGTTTTTCCCACAGAGCCCGTCACGCCTGTGGTGACGGGAGTGAAATGCTTCTTGTGGAAGGCGGCAAAATCTCCCAAAGCCTTCAGGGTATCCTTCACGGTTATCTGAGGGAACGAAAGCCCCTCCTGCCGGCGGGAAACCACCGCCGCAGCGCAATCATCGATATTCTTCAGATAATCGTGCCCGTCATGGGTATCTCCCTCAAGAGCAAAAAAAAGATCGTTGCTTTTGATGGTCCTGGTGTCTGTGGACACTCCCTCTATCAGGCGGCCGGTTTCCTTGTCCGCAATACCGCCGGTGGCCCGGGCCGCTTCTTCAAGACTGTATCTCATATTGTCTTCAATATATCTTCCGCTATTTTCAAATCGTTGAAATCAAGGCGTACTCCCCGGATCTCCTGATACCCCTCGTGCCCTTTTCCTGCGATCACCACCACGTCGTCCGGACGGGCTTCGAGAAGGATCTGCCTGATAGCCTTTCGCCTGTCGGGCTCTATAGTGGTTTTATCCTTCATATCCTCCGGTATCCCCGGAAGGATCTCGCGGATGATCTCCATAGGTTCTTCGTATCTCGGATTATCGGAGGAGATAACGGACACGTCGCTGTTGGAAACGGCTATGCGTCCCATTATGGGCCTTTTCCCCCTGTCGCGGTTGCCTCCGCAGCCGAACAGCGTCAGCAGTCTGCCTTTGGTTATCTTCCTTGCGGAGATAAGCAGCTTTTCGAGTTCATCGGGAGTATGGGCGTAATCCACGATCACCGAAAAAGGCTTGTCGGTCCTGACTGCCTGGAATCTTCCGCAGACAGGCTTGCAGAGCTCGATGCCCTTTTTGATATCCGGAAGGCTTATCCCGTTGGCATAACAGATCGCGGCCGCCGCTACGGCATTGGATACGTTGAAATCGCCGCCCATATGGAAATACACGGGGACGCAGGCTCCCTTTATACAAAGGGTGAATTCTACGTGATCGGCGCAGACCTTGGCGTCTCTTGTTATCACGTCCGCATTGCCGGAAGTGGAAAAGGTGATCACCTCGCCTCTGCATCTGCTTATGATCTCCCGCGAGAAAGGATCGTCCAGGTTGACGACACATGCGGTTTTCCTGCGGGCGTAAGAAGTAAACAGTTTCAGCTTTGCTTCCTTGTACGCCTCGGCGGTCTTATGGTAGTCCAGATGGTCTCTGGCGATATTCAGAAAAGCGCAGATATCAAAATCACAGCCCTCGACCCGCCCCTGGTCCAGAGCATGGGAAGAACATTCCATTACGCACGCCCCGACCTTGCGGGCGACCATATTTGCAAATATTTCCTGGAGCTCCCGGGACAAAGGGGTAGTATGGGCAGACTGAGTGGCGGCTCCGTCGATCACAACGTTGATGGTCCCTATAAGGCCGCTTTTTATCCCGGAGTTCTGGAGAACGGAATAAACTATATGGCTGACAGTCGTTTTTCCGCTGGTCCCGGTTATGCCTATGAGCTTCAGCTTTTTTGAAGGGTTATCAAAAAACCTGCAGGACGCCTGAGCCATGGCAACAAGAGCGTTGTCTGTTTTGATATACCCCGTTCCTTCCGGCAGCGAAAGGCTTTCCAAAGGTTTTTCCGTGAGCACGGCAACGGCGCCGGCCTTGAGAGCGTCCGGTATGTATCGCGACCCGTCCGTGTTCGAGCCGTTGATAGCCACGAACAAACATCCCGGCCTGACTTTTCTGGAATCGTAGCATATATCGGTGATTTCTTTATCCGTATCGATCATCTGCCCGATATTCCCGATACCGGCAGCGATTTCGCTAAACTTCATGTTGTTCTCCCGGTTAATTCTGATTACCTTTTGTCGGCGCCGAACGGAATCTTCAGATAGCGAAGAGTGTTTTCCGTTATTTCTTTCCATGCCGGCGCGGCCACCGAAGCGCCGTGGGTGCTGCCATGGGGTTTCACCACCCAGACTGCCACCACCACACGGGGATCGTACGCCGGCGCGTATCCCACGAACGAAGCCATCCTGTCGGCGGTATATACCACCTTGCCGGCGCTGTTTACGTCGGTCATCTGGGCGCTGCCGGTTTTCCCGGCGCATTCGATGCCGGGGATCTTTGCGTTTTTGCCGGTGCCGTATTCCACGCAGCCCACAAGGAGCCCGCTTACGGTCCGCGCCGTTTCCCGCGATATCACCCTTATACCGGGATCCTCTTTTTCCGGTTCCCGGACAACGCCGCCCGCATCCGTATAGTGATCGACTGTTTTATGGTCGCCATCTTCTATCTTTTTTATGAGCCGCGGCTTGTGGTAAACCCCTCCCCCCGCAAGGACGCAGTAGCCTGCAGCCACGTTGAGGATGGTAGTGCTCGCGTGCTGGCCGAAGCTCACCGACCACAGATCTCTTCTGCCCCATCTTGAAGGAGGCGTCCAGATGCCCGGCGATGCGTTCCCTATCTCCGTCGACGCCTTTTTTGTGAGGCCGAATTTTTCAAAATAGTCGTAAAGCACCGGCCCCGACAGCCTTTCTCCGCAATAGGACGCCCCCAGGTTGCAGGATTCCTGAAGAATGATCCGCGGCGTCACGGCGCCGTGCCCGTGGGCATACTTGCCGGCATGAAGGTCGCATTTGAGAGGCGCTTCGTTCCCGAGATATCTGAAGCCGTTGCAGGAACCCACCACCTCATCGGGCCCGAGCCCCTCGTTTATGGCTGCGGCGACAGTGAACGCTTTCATGGTGGAACCCGGCTCGTAAGCGCTTACCGCGGCAAGGTTCTGGTTAAGGACTGCGTTGTACCGCCTGCGGTTGTTTGGATCCCAGAAAGGATAATTCGCCATGGCAAGTATCTCTCCGTTGTGAGGATCCATGACCACGGCCATGGCTCTTTCCGGCGTGAATCTTTCCGCCACCTTCTTCAGGGCAAATTCCGCAATAGACTGTATATCTCTGTCGATGGTAAGAGTGATGCTCCAGCCGTCCTGCTTGGGATGCATCTTTCTCTCGGTATCCGCAACGGGCTTTCCGTCCCAGAACACGTTGGCTTCCATATATCCGTCGGAGCCTTTGAGCTCTTTATCGTAAAACTGTTCGATGCCGCCGCGCAGCGTTTCCATACGCATCTGTTTTGTGGCGTTGGGATCGGAATTCACCGCATCGTATTCGTAGGTGGTGGAGCCTATCACCCCCGCGCCCAGCTCTTTTTCGGGATATTCGCGTATGGTGCGCAGCTCGGGATTGATGCCTCTGATCTGCAGATCCTTCACCCTGTTGTATATATCCATGGAACCGTGCTCCACCACGTAACAGGTGTTCGTGGGGCAGTTCCGGATCTTTTCCCTTACCACGGCTTCAGGCTTTCCGAGAGCGCCTGCAAGGAGCCCCATGGCTTCGTCTTCGGTATAAACGATGATATCCTCTTTGTTGACGTCGCTGGTTACGAGCAATCTCATAACCAGCTGCTTCAAAAAGCCCATGCGGCTCCCGTCGGAATCGTATTTATCTCTTTTCTCAACTCTTCCGGGAGTCTTTTTTCCTGCCTCCCTGAGCATTTCCTCCACGATCTTTTGCGAAGGCTTGTCCTGTTTCTGCAGTTTTTCCGCTATATCGCAAATCACGGAACGGGCGATATACTTATCGCCGCTCAGTATTCTGTCGGAGTATTTTTTTGCTATTTCCGCGGCAGCCTTCTTTGCCGTGTCGCTGTCCGAGAGGATGGCCTCCGGCCCTATCCGTCTGACGTCGGAAACTATCATATCGGCATTGCTGCCGGAAAGAACGGCTTTTTCGGCGTCCCTTATGCGGATGGCCCTGATCATTTTTCTGGCGGCAACATCGTCCAGAAGGATCTTGTCCGCCTTTTTGTTATACCCTATCCATGCGGAATCTTCGTTCTTTACAAGAGGATAACCGTTACGGTCATAAATAACGCCCCGTTCGGCTTTGTACCGGAAGGATCTGGTTTTTCTTGCTTCCTCCTGCCTGAAATGCCCCGCGTCGAAAATACTGAGCGCAACGGCTCTCAGGATGATGAGGACTATCCACAGGCAAAGGACGACTGCAACGCATCCGAAGCGCCGCAGGTTAATGCTTCTCATGTGCAGCCTCCGCAGCTGCAACTGCTCCGTTGGCGGCGCCCGTCCCGTTGGCGTCTATCCTGATCTCATAGGGATTCGTATTAGTCATGCCCAGCGCTGCGGCAAACTGCATGACCGTTTTTCTGGAATTTGCCTCGTTGAGATCGGCATTGAGATCGGCGATATTTTTTTCGCATATCCTTATATTTCTGCGGGTGGCATCCACTTCTCTGTGGATGCGCTGAGTCATACTGATGGTTATGGAATACAACAGACCTGTCAGAACGAACATCGCGACGATAGCCGCCACCATCAGGGGCATCCGGTCCCGGAGCCTTCTTTTTACTGAGGCTCTTTCCGTATCCTGCTCCGGCCGGCTGCCATGCTCGCTGCGGACGGCTTCGGCAGACTGGCGGCGCAGCCCGTCGTCACCGGAATAAGAAACTGCTTTTGCCCTGCTCGCGGCGGTCCTGCGGACGCCTGCGCCGCGGCCTCCCTTCAGCCATTTGTTATCCAGAGCTTCGGGGACCCCCCGGACCTTTCTGACGGTGGTTCCGTCTGTGTTGTAATAATCCGTCGTTTCTTTGGCAAACCTCATTTCACGGACATGGTTTGCATAATGTCTGTTTTCTTTATCCATCATGACTCCTGACAAGGGGTGTAAAAATAATATTTCAAATCTTAACTGCGCTCCGGAGCTTTGCGCTTCTGGAACGGGGGTTCGCCGTTATCTCCTTTTGGGAAGGGACGACGGGCTTTTTGTATTTGACACAAAGCACCTTTTCCGGGCCGCATACGCAGAACGGAACGTCCGGCGGGCAAATGCATTTGCCCGAATAGTGCCGAAATATCCTTTTCACTATCCTGTCTTCAAGACTGTGAAAGGATATCACCGATATTATGCCTCCGGACGCCAGGATGCCGATGCTGTCTTCAAGAGCTTTTTCTATATGCTCAAGCTCATGGTTCACGGCTATCCTCAGGGCCTGAAAGGTTTTGGTGGCGGGGTGGATCTTTTTTCCCTTATAGGCAAAAGCCGCAGCCTTTTCTATGATCCCCGCCAGCTGCAGAGTGCTTTCTATGGGCGCTTCTTTTCGCGACCGGCATATTGCTCCGGCAATGACCCGGGACAGGCGTTCTTCTCCGTATCTGAATATGACGCCGGCCAGTTCTTCCTCGGAGAGATTATTGACGTACCACGCGCAGGGCCTGTCTCCGGAGGACGCCCCGGACATACGCATATCCAGGTATTCGTCCCTCTGAAAAGAGAAACCCCGGCAGGCGTCCAGCTGATGCCCCGAAACTCCCAGATCAAAAAGGATCTTGTCCGGAACGGCGCCAAGTGTCTCCAGTATTTGCTTCATTTCATCGAAATTGGCATTGACAAGAAGCTTGTTGGACGCAAAGGCAAGGCGCTTTTCACACTCTTCCAGAGCGTCGGGATCTCTGTCGAAGCCTATCAGGCGTCCTTCCGGGATCCTTTTCAGTATCTCCCCGGAATGCCCTCCGCCTCCCAGAGTGGCGTCCACCACGATATCCGAAGGCTCCAGTTCCAGCGAAGAGACCGCTTCATCGAGCAAAACACTTTCGTGATAATCACTCATCGGAGCGCATAGCGCCGAACAGCTTGCCCGCAGCCTCTGTGACAGCCTCGGGCGTTTCGCTGACGGCTTCATATTTGTCAAGCTCGGAGGGGCTCCATATCTCCACGTAGTCTCCGGCGCCTATCAAAAGAGCCGTTTTGTCGATCTTGGCATACATACGCTGCTCGGAGGTGAGAGACACCCGGTAATTGTTTTTGTCTTCTTCGGGCGCCAGCACGGTCATACCCGAAAAGATCTGGCGCCGCAGCGTCCTCACGGCGGGATCGAACATACCCCTCAGGGAGCCTCCGGCCATCCCGGCAAGTTCTTTTTCTATTTTTTCCTCCATAACGGAGGTGACCATCCAGAGGCAGCCGATCCCTTTCAGGACGACGCAGCTGTGGCCCAATTCATTTTTCAGACTTGCGGGCAGATAAAACCTGCCGGCGGAATCGATCTTTACGTTATAGGTTCCTGTCAGTTGTCCCACTGTTTTTACTCCGCATTCGGTATATTATCATGCAAATCCAACCGATTTGCACCAAATCATTCGCTTTTAACGGCAAAAAGGCTTAAAAAACACCATTTTACACCATACACACTTTAATTTTAAAACATATCGGTTCTTATGTCAAGAAAAACAAAAAAAAATATGTTTTTTTTTCGGGCGGCAGCCTTGCGGGGGCCGGCTTCCGGCCCGGAGGGGGAAAGCAATCTTCAAAAAAAGGCTTATTTAAGGTATAATATAAGTGTATCAAAAACAGAGTTTTCCGAAAAAAGGAGCTACCATATGAAAAAGCTTACAGAGCTTTGCGCGGAAGGAAGGACGCTTATTGGAGACGGCGCCATGGGGACGATGCTCAGCGCTGCCGGGCTTGCCGGGAAATGCCCCGAGGCCTGGTGCCTTGACGCGCCGGAGAAGGTGAAGGCCATAGCAGAAGCGTATATAAAGGCCGGCAGCCTTCTCGTCACCACCAACACCTTCGGCGGGACTACCATAAAACTGGGAGAATGCGGGCCCGAATATGCGGAAAAGGCCGACGAGATAAACACCGCAGCGGTAAAGCTTGCCAAAGAGGCGGCGGGCGGCAAGGCTCTCGTGGGGGGCGATATAGGCTCCACCGGCCATCTGGCTAAAGAAGAATACGGCGACATCCCGCAGGACGATATGTATGCAGCCTTTTCAAGACAGGCTAAGACACTGGCTCTGGCGGGAGCCGATTACATAATCATCGAGACCATGACAAGCATAATGGAAGCCCAGGCCGCCATAAAGGCAGCAAAGGAAACTGGGCTCCCCGTAATATGCACCTTTGCCTTTGACCTCAACAAAAAAGGACAGTTCCGCACCTTTATGGGAGTGGGCCCCGAAACGGCGGCAGAGATATCCCTGGAAGCCGGAGCGGATATAGTGGGCGCAAACTGCGGAAAAGACACCACCATAGAGCATATGGCGGACATAGCCCGTATAATAAGAGAGCTTACGGACAAACCGATATTGATCAATTCAAACGCCGGTGCCCCCATTCTTAAGGACGGAGCCATCACTTATATCGAGACTCCCGAAAAAATGGCAGAAAGCGTGCCCGCTCTTATCGAAGCCGGAGCGAATATAATCGGCGGCTGCTGCGGCACGACTCCCGCCCACATAAAGGCAATGGCAAAAGCGGCGGAAGCCTTTTGGGCCGGCCGCTGAATACCGACCGCAGTTATAGTTCTATAAAAAGAGACGTGCAAAATCAGGCCTGCCGGCAAGCGGCAGGCCTGATCGTTTGTCACAAACCGGGCTACTCCTCCCTGACCCGTTTTCCCGATATGTGCTCGGGAACAAGGGCAAACATCAGCATGGCGTCTCCGTACGCCTCTGTTTCCCTCTCGATCCAGGCTTCGTCCCGGGTAAATTTCCGGCTCAGCCTCCGGACCATATCAAGAGCCTTTGCTTTGTCTGCGATCATTTCCACCCGGCCGAAGATGATCACCGACTTTATCTCAAGGGCCCACTCCCCTTCTCTTCTGACGCCCCGGTCATAAACGCAGAAAGACGCCTTGCTGTTTTTTAAAAGCGAATCGGCCCTGTGTCCGGTTTTTCCGCTGTGAAAATACAGCCTTCCGTCTTCTTCGCAGTAATAATGGTTCATGGGCATGCCGTAGGGATAGCCGTTGTCTCCGATAACGGAAAGCACTCCCCGTTTTTCTTCTTTTAATATCCGCACGCATTCCTCCGGCAAAAGGGCCTGCTTTTCTCTTGTAAGCTTTCTGAACATACCTTCCTCCCGTTTTACGAAACAAAAACAGGCCCTTTTTTGCAAAAGGACCTGTATTTTTCAGTTTTTATCCGCCGCTTTTTCGGCGCTTTTCAGAGTCTGCCAAAGCAGCATGGTTATGGTCATGGGGCCCACGCCGCCGGGAACGGGAGTTATCCAGGAGGCCCGTTTGGCGGCTTCATCAAACTCCACGTCGCCCACGTCGTGGTCCCGGCCGTCTACCTTGTTGTAGCCGGCGTCCACCACCACGGCCCCCTGTTTTATCCAGCTTCCCTTTATAAATTCGGGCTTGCCTATGGCTGCCACCACTATATCCGCTTCGGAAATTATCTCCGGCAGATTTTCTGTACGGGAATGGCAAACGGTAACGGTAGCGTTGCGCTCCAGCAGAGCCAGCGCCGCCGGCTTGCCGAGAATGATGCTCCTGCCCACTACGACCGCCCGTTTGCCCTGTATGGGGATACCGTATCTTTCCAGCATGGTCACTATCCCGAGAGGCGTGCAGGAAACGAAATCGGCCTTTCCCAGCACCAGATTCCCCAGGGACGCGCTGCTTATGCCGTCAACGTCCTTTTCCGGGGACACCCGGGAAAGGATGGCAAGCTCGTCCAGATGCCGCGGCACGGGATGCTGCACCATGATCCCGTGAACGGAGGGATCCCCGTTGAGCTCGTCGATCTTTTTTTCTATATCCTTTTGCTCCGCTGCTTCGGGAAAAACTATAAGGTCGCTCTTCATACCGGCTTTTTCGCAGGCCTTCTGCTTCATGCGGGTGTAGGTCACCGAGGCGGGATCGCTGCCCACCAGAAGCACCGAAAGCCGGGGCGTAACACCCTTTGCCGCAAGAGCGGCGGCTTCGGCCGCTATTTCATCTCGTATGGTTTTGGAAAGGGCTTTTCCGTCAAGAATCTGTGCCATTTATTTTCCTTTCTCTTTAAAATCGTGATATTCCTGCAGAAGGGCGTTCACATAACCTGTGGCGTCGCTTCCGCAATATTTTTTTATGAGATCCAGGGCCTCGTTCACAGCCACGGCAAAATCCACGCCGCCCAGGGTGCCTTCCCACGCCGCCACAAAGACGTAAGC
>JAEEGL012275972.1_pt1 | contig 20460 bp, 14 predicted proteins | sample 9134231 | NCBI WGS metagenome assembly JAEEGL01 (sample SAMN16246548, study PRJNA631951) | gut metagenome | biome: gut microbiome; feature: rumen; material: fiber-attached | host: Bos | place: Iran: Karaj | collected 2018-10 | reverse complement strand
GCTTCAAAAGCTAAAGTAGAAAACTATAAAGAAATGGGCTTAAATAGTGAAACATGTGTAGCTTTCAACATTACTAGCCGTGAACAAGTTATTTTAAATACTTAGTATGGTGGAGAAATGAAGAAAGGTATGTTCTCTATGATGAACTACTATCTTCCACTTAAGGGTATTGCTTCAATGCACTGCTCAGCTAATACTGATATGAATGGTGAAAATACTGCTATTTTCTTCGGTTTATCAGGAACTGGTAAGACTACACTTTCTACAGATCCTAAACGTTTATTAATCGGTGATGATGAACACGGATGGGATGACAATGGTGTATTCAACTTTGAAGGTGGATGCTACGCTAAGGTTATTAACCTTGATAAAGATTCTGAACCAGACATTTACAATGCTATCAGAAGAGATGCATTACTTGAAAATGTAACAGTTGATAAGAATGGTAAGATTGATTTTGCAGATAAGAGTGTTACTGAAAATACACGTGTAAGTTATCCAATCAATCATATCAAGAATATTGTTAAACCTATTTCACATGCTCCAGCTGCTAAGAATGTTATTTTCTTAAGTGCTGATGCATTTGGAGTACTTCCTCCAGTATCAATTTTAACACCTGAACAAACTCAATATTATTTCTTAAGTGGATTCACTGCTAAACTTGCTGGTACTGAAAGAGGTATTACAGAACCTACTCCAACATTCAGTGCATGCTTCGGACAAGCATTCCTTGAATTACATCCAACTAAATATGCTAGTGAATTAGTTAAGAAGATGAACAAGAGTGGTGCTAAAGCATACTTAGTTAACACTGGTTGGAATGGAACTGGTAAGAGAATTTCTATCAAAGATACACGTGGTATCATTGATGCTATCTTAGATGGTTCAATCTTAAAATCTAATACTAAGAAGATTCCATATTTTGATTTCGAAGTTCCTACATCACTTCCAGGAGTTGATCCAAAAATCTTAGACCCTCGTGATACTTATGCTGATAAGAGTGTATGGGAAGAAAAAGCTAAAGATTTAGCTTCAAGATTTGCGAAGAACTTTGTGAAATATGAAACAAATGCTGCTGGTAAAGCATTAGTTAAAGCTGGACCAAAAGTAGAAAAATAATCATTATAATAATAGATGTTAATAAGCAATATATGTTTATTAACATCTTTTTTATATTAGCCTACTCAACAAAAATCAAAGACTTTGAAAAAACAGAGGAAAGCCATTTAATGGAAAACATAATTTATAATGAATTAAGATATCGTGGGTTTAATGTTGATGTGGGAGAAGTTGATGTTAATGAAATGATAGATAGAATAGATGTAAACGGAAAGAAAATATATAAGAAGAAATCATCAGAAGTAGATTTTATTGCGACATCGAATAATCAAAAATATTATATTCAATCTTGTTTGAATATAAATGATTCATCAACTTTAGAAAGAGAAAAAAAGAGTTTATATTACATAGATGATTCATTTAAAAAGATTATTATCACAAAAGATGGATTAGATATTCGAAAAGATGAAAATGGATTTACAATAATTGATATATTTGATTTTTTATTAAATGATAATTCTTTAGATTTATAATCTAATGATAAATAATAAATGATTAGCAAGTTTAAAATACTTGCTTTTTATTTGTTTTATTATTGAAAATGGTTTCATTTTATGATAAAATATAATTAGAAACATAAAGGGGGTTTCATATGAAGAAAATATTTAAATTATTTTTTGTATTATTCCTATTTATTGCTTCTCTATTTGTAGTTGGTTGTGGTAAAGACAAGGACAAAGACAAGGACAAAGATAAGGGTAAAGAACCTGAAAAGGTTGAACTTGTTGTTGAATTTACAGATCCTGCAAAAACTACTTTAAAAGTAGGAGAGACTGCACAATTAGGATATACAGTAACAAGTGAAAGTACTGCTACTGGTGCTTATACAAGCTCTAATGCTAGCGTTGCATCTGTTAGTGATGCTGGTTTAGTTAGTGCACTTGCTAAAGGTAGCGCTACAATTACTATTACTGTTACAGACACTGAGGGAAACAAAAAAGAAAAATCATATAATTTTACTGTAGAAGCTATTACTTATACACTAACACTTGATTTAGATGGTGGTGCTCTTGCTGAAGGTAGTACTACTCAAGTATTAGAAGAAGGTACACAAGTAACACTTCCTACTCCATCAAAAGAAGGTTATGACTTCGTTGGTTGGAAATTAGATAAGAATTATGTTACTAAAGTTACTTTAAATAAGGACTTAACAGTAAAAGCTGAATGGGAAAAACAAATCGTTTATCATACTGTAACTTATAATCTAGATGGTGGTACACTTTCTTCTACTACAGCACAAGTTGCTGATGGTAGTGATTATGTATTAAAGACACCTACTAAAGATGGCTTTGCATTCTTAGGTTATACACTTGTTCAAGATTCTACTGAATATACTAGAAAATTAAAGAACGTTACTGCAGATACACAAGTATTTGCACATTGGATTGAAGTATATCAAGTAACTTATAATCTTGATGGTGGAGCATACGATGGTGCTAAACAAGTTAAGAAGGGTGCTTCTTTAACTTTAAGCCCTGCTACAAAAGCTAATTCAATCTTCTTAGGTTGGACTTTAACTGCTGATGGTACTGATTACATTGAAGAAATCAATGATATCAATGCTGCTGTTTCTGTTTATGCACACTTCAAAGCATTCGCAGATGCACTTGCTGAAGTTGAAGAAGGTGGCACATTAGTATTAGGCGCTGGTACATTCTCAGGATTTACAATTGATAAACCAATGACACTTCTTGGTAATAATGCTAACCAAAACCCTAATATTGGAGCTCGTAAGGCTGAAACTACATTTGTAGGTGATATTTTAATCACTGCAAGCAATGTAACAATCAAGGGTATTGAATTACAAGGCGCTGGACGTATTATGTCTAATGGCTCTAATATTGAAAATATTTTAGTTGAAAATGTAAGAGTTTTTGCATCAACATTAAATGTTGGTAATGTATCAACTAATGCACCATTCTATTTCTTAGGTGGTTCTGACACTAATACTGTTGTTAAAAACTTAACATTAAAGAACTGTCGTATTGATAATGATTCTACTATTTCTAACGACCGTCCAATGATTATGTATTATCGTGACGTTGAGAACTTAACAGTTACAGGTTGTGAGTTCTACGGAAGACAAACTCAATACAATGATGGTATGAAGATTGAAACAACTAATGCTGCATTTGGTGTTAAGGGTGAAGTCAATATCACTGATAACTATTTCTATGGCTATCAACAATATGTTTTATGGTTCAAAGCATTTGGCGCTGGTACATATAACATCGTTCATAACACATTTGAAAACATTGGTATTACAACTACTAACCATGGTATGGCAACATTTGTAGCATATAAAGGAACTGCTGAAGAAGAATTTACATTAAATATGAATTACAATACAATGATAGATTCTATGATCTTCTTACGTATTGATAAGACTGATAATTTTGCTTCTAATGCACACTTAAATGCACATAACAATAATATCCAAAACTTATTAGGTGATTTCTTCATTAAGAATGGTAACACTTCAGCTGTAGTTGATGCTACTAAGAACTACTGGGATGGACCTGCTCCAGTTGCTAGTAAGTTCACTAATGCAACATATACAGAAGCTTATGGCGATTTTGCTGATGTAGCTAATATCGGTGATGAAAACAAAGAAGCTAATACATACAACATCACATTTGACCTTGATGGTGGTGCATGGTTCGAAGAAGTAGAAACTACATATGTTTATGGCTATGGCTATGAATTTGGTCTACTTGAAAAAGAAGGATATTCATTCGTAGAATGGCAAGATGAAAATGGACAATCTATTTACTTCATTAATGAATATATGAAAGGCAATTTAACTTTGAAAGCAATTTGGGCTAAGGCTGTTCTTCCAACTGCATTTGAGGTATTAAATATTCCTACAGATGGTCTTGAAAGATTTGAAACATTACAATTAGAATGGGAATTCGTTCCTGAAGATACATATGATCAAAGCTTAGAATTTGAATCAAGTGATCCAAACGTATTCACAATTGATTCTGATGGTGTAATCACTGCTGTAAATGATGGTAAAGCTACATTAACAATCACTGTTATGGCTGATGAAACATTATCTCAAACATATGAAATCGAAGTATATAGTCCTGCAAGAGTATATATTTCATCTAATGGTTCACCAGTACTTGAAATTGGTGGTACAATTCAATTAGAAGCAACAGTAGAAGGAAACGCTAAAGGTGCTTTAGGCTATGCTTCAAGTGATGAATCTGTTGCTACAGTTGATGAAACTGGTAAAGTAACTGCTAAAGCTGCTGGTACTGCTGTAATTACTGCACAAGTAGGAACAAGTGAAACAAAGAATTCAATCACTATCACAGTTAAAGATGGTGCTACACTTGATGAAGTTACTAAATATGTAATGTCAATTATGAGAGCAGAAGCATTTACTTCTGGTGCTTATGATTATGATGATAATGGAAAAGAATATTTCTATCAAATGAATCGTGGTGCTTCATGGTTCTTATTCGAAGATTTAGCAATCAAAGATACATATAGAAGAACATTCTCTGAAGATCGTACATTTAGAGATGGTGTTAAATATATTTGTATCCATGATACAGGTAATATGAGTAAGGGTGCTACAGCTGCTGCTAATGCACAATACTTCATGACTGCTGATTCATCTATCCACTTCGTTACTGGTAATGATGGTATCTTTGCTGGTGTTGATCTAACTCAAAGAGCTGGACATGCTGGTGATGGCACAGATAGATATTATGCACTTGAAAAGACTAATGTTCAAGTTTCTGAAGGAAAACCTGTTATCACAATGATCAATGGTAATTTCGCAATCAATGGTGTTGAAACTGAATGCAGACCATATGAAGATCATGAAGGTACAGTTAAGACTTCTACAAATTACACAACTGATCAAATCACTTATAGTGGTATTAGATGTGTAGCTGGTGAAGATGGCTATTATTATTTAGGTAAAACATATTTCAATACAACTTATCAATTAATTTCTAACTTTGGTGGAAATGCAGCATCAATTGGTATTGAATCTGCAGTTAACGAAGGTACAGATTATTACTGGACAATGCAAAGAACTGCTAAATTAACAGCTTCACTTCTTGACCAATTCGATTTAACAATCGACGATGTTAAGATGCATAATTTCTTCTCTGGTAAGAACTGTGCTCAAGTAATGAAGAACAACAATCGTTATAAATTAGATTACAAACAAGATGGTTGGGATATGAAAGATACTCTATGGGGTGAATTCTTAGAACTTGTTGAAATTGAATCTAAGATGTTAGAATTCTCTAAGAATTATTCATTCCAATTAGAATCTTACAATACTAAATTACTTGATAATGCTGGTCGTGTAATCGGACATGAAAATGTTCAAACAGAAGTTAAATATAAAGTAACTATTACTAATAATACTACATTTGAAGAAACTTCATTTGAAGGTTCTGTAATGATTCCTAGTATTTTTGAATTAGGTAAATAGTTCAAAAAAGGCTTATAGTTTCAAACTATAAGCTTTTTTTTATGATTACGTTTTCTTCTAATTTTCATTTGTAAATTCACGCTATATTGTGTAAAATAAAGATGTAAAAGGAGAATATAAATGATTGAAAAATATGTGAAGGCCGCACTTAAAAAAGAGCCATGTTCATTAGTACTTAAAAATGCAACTTATGTTAATGTATTTACTCACAAATTATCAAAAGCTGATATTGCGATTAAAGATGATAAAATTGTTGGAATTGGTTCATATAATGCTGATGTTGAAATTGATTGTAGTGATAAGGTGGTAATACCAGGTCTAATTGATGCTCACGTTCATATTGAATCAAGTATGTTAACACCAGAAGGCTTTGCGTCTTTGGTTGTCCCTCATGGAACAACATCAGTAATTGCGGACCCTCATGAAATTACCAATGTTTGCGGTATGGATGGCTTTAATTATATGGTTGAAGCTAGTAAAAATGTACCACTTGATATTTATATGCAACTACCATCATGTGTACCAGCAACTCCATTTGAAACAAGTGGTGCTATCTTGGATGGTAAAATCACAAGTGAAGAAATTAAGAAAGCATCTGCTTTTGGTTTAGGTGAATTTATGAACTATCCAGGAGTGCTTGCATGTGTTCCTGATGTTTTAGAAAAAATCGAAGCAGCCCAAAATAATAATAAAATTATTGATGGACATGCGCCATTTGTAGTAGGTGATGAATTAAATGGCTATTTAGCAGCCGGAATTTCAACTGATCATGAATCATGTTCAGTAGAAGAAATGCAAGAAAAATTAGATAAGGGTATGTATACTCACTTGCGTGTTGGTTCATATACTAAAGATATGTCACTTGTAAAAGCTATAAATGATAATAATTATCATCGTGTTATAATGTGCACTGATGACAAACATTGTGCTGATATATATTACCAAGGTCATTTAGATGAAGCTTTACGTAAGGTAGTAAAGGCAGGATTAGATCCTATCACTGCTGTCACAATAGCAAGTATCAATAGTGCAACATGCTACAACTTAAATAAAAGAGGTGGAATAGGTGTTGGCTATTTTGCTGATTTAGTAATTGTAGATAATCTAAAAGATTTCAATGTGAAAAAAGTAATCAAAGATGGTAAGATAGTCGCAAGTGACGGCAAAGCCTTATTTGATATCAATAAACGTTACCTTCCAAAAGAAGTATTAAATACAGTTCATGTCAAAGATTTCACTGAAGAAGATTTCAAAATTAAATTAAAAGGCACAAAAGCAAATGTTATGACAACAATCACAGGTGGTGTTATGACGGGGCTTGAGGTTTGTGAAATCAAATCAAGTGAAGACGATGTTTTAATTGAAGGAACTGATATCTTAAAAATGATGGTTGTAGAAAGACATAAAATGACAGGAAACATCGGTAAAGGCTTAATAAAGGGCTATGGCTTCAAAGGTGGTGCGATGGGAATATCTGTTGCTCATGATTCACATAATATTATTTTATTAGGAGATGACAACAAGTCCCTCCTTAAAGCAACTAATGCACTAAGAGATTGTGGTGGTGGTTTAGTATTAGTTTCTAAAAAAGAGAACAAAACATACACCCTTCCTTTAGAAATTGGTGGCTTAATGTCATTAAAAGAGCCACTTGAACTTGTAGAAGCATCACAAAAATTATTCGATAAAGCCTATGAAATGGGAGTGACTAAGGATAAGGAAGCATTCTTTTCTTTGATGTTCTTATCACTTGCAGTAATACCTCATATTAGACTTGTTGATAAGGGTTTAGTTGATGTTTTCAAATTTGATTTTATTAGCTTAGATGCATAAATTTAAATAGAGATACATAATTATTATACACATAATTATTATGTATCTCTTTAATTTATAGTCTAATTATGGTATAATAATAATATAGATTCATAGGAGGAGAATATGAAATTTACAGTTGAATATAAGTTTTTAGATCATGAAATGCATAAGGATCTTTGGTATTCTAAAAGAGACCTTTTTGAAGCATTTTTTAAGGAATTTTATCTATTTATTAAAAGAAAAAAACAAGGAAAAATAGATTTAGAAAAGCACAATATTAAAAATGTAAAGGACTTTTATGCTTTTGCTGATTGGTATGCTGAAGGACAAGAAAACTGTTACGCAATGGGCTTTGCCTTCCATCCATATTTTTTAACTGTTGTTGATGAAGATAAAAACACAACAGCACGACAAAAATTACAAGCACAACCAACATCGACATTTTTAGGCTATTGCGTTAAGAATCATAAATTTGAAGATTTTATTGATTTTCTACTCTCATATTTCCCATATTGGCGTAATGATGAAACATGTACATGCTTTGATCCATACAATCATGCTGACCAATTCTTTAATTCAAGTTGGGCAGTACTTGTAGATACATGTAAATTATTCTATTTTGATTCAGAAACAGTTTTCCATTGGATAACTTATCGTATTAAATACATCGTAGGTAATATCCCTGGAACTATTCAAGGTAAATTTAAGGATAAGGTGACATATTCTAAAGAAAAAGAATTAGAACGTGTAAGAGTATCAGGCTATGAATTTAAAGGCTGGTTTGATAAAGATGGAAATGAAGTAAAGAAGGTAAATAAAGATATTACTGTATATGCTAAATTAATTAGAAAAGACCATTATGATTATTGGGAAAAAGAAGAGCCTAATATTAAAAAAGTAGATAATCCAAATTGGAAGAAAGTAGACCCAGCATAAGATGAAACCAGATTATAAAAATTGTCAATTAAATATTGTTGCTACAATTGAAGATCATTTTGGTGAAAGAGTACAATATTTTTATCCAATTCCTGAACTTAAAAAGATAATGAATCAAAAAAAACATATCTTTTTAATTGTGTTAGATGGAATGGGAACAAAGATTGTTGAAAAGAATTTATCAGAGAATTCTTTTATCCGTAATCATTATTTAAAAACAATCTCTTGTATCTATCCTTCAACAACAGCTTGCGTCACAAGTTCAATTTTGAGCGCAAAGCTACCAAATGATACTGGTTTTTATGGATGGCATCAATATTTTAAAGAATTCAATCGTGATATTGTGGTATTAAGAAACGAAGATTATTATACAGGTGAAAGATTATCGACAAGATTACCAATATCTTATAAAAGATTCTTTGATAAATATGATGACGTTTCTACATATATTTTATATCCTGCTTGGGATTTAGAAAGGGGATATAAGAATTTCAAATCACAGGTTGATAAAATGATTGATATTTCTGATTCAAAAGAAAAAACATTCACATATTGTTACTGTGATGAACCAGATAGTAGTATTCATAATAAGGGTACAGATAGTGGAAAGGTAAAGAAAGTCTTAAATAGAATTGATAAGGAATTACAATATTTAAATAATCATATGAAAGAAGACAGCGTTGTTATTGTAACTGCTGATCATGGCCTAATTGATTCAAAGATTATTTATTTAGAGGATTATCCTGATATTATCGATTTATTAGAATTAAGACCTTCACTTGAAGCTAGATGTACAACATTCAAAGTCAATAATATGGAAAGATTTAAGCGATTATTTGAATATCACTTCCCAATTGGTTTTGAATTATACACAAAAGATGAATATTTGAAATCAGATTATGTTTATCACACTAATACTGAATATCGATTTGAAGAATTCTTATTCGATTATATAGCAGTTGCTAATGATAAATTTAGCTTTTTATTGTATCACAAGCAAGTCAAAATGAAAGCTATGCATGCTGGTGTTACTGAAGATGAAATGATGGTTCCACTGATTGTATTTGATAAATAGTGAGGAATAAATGAAAAGAATAATGACTTTTATTATAATGCTTGTTGTGATATTTGCGTTTAGCTTAATTGGCGTAAATGCTGATAATAATACAACAAGTATCGATGGTGCTTATTATAAAGTAGAAGAAACATTAGAAGAAATAAATTTAGATTATGGTTTATCTTCTGTCAATTTCAAACATGAAAAAGCAATCACTGCTGTTACTGATCAAAAATGGATAGTAGGTTATGAATGTGGAGGAGCTGTTTATAGTGATAAAAGCCTTCTCCTCAACAAAGAATATAGTCAAAATGCTTTTATTTTGAATATAAAAAAAGATTCAAATGTGAAAATAGTCGTATGGTCTGTCATTAAAAATGGCCATTGGAACCTTTCCACAATTTTAGAAACTGCTAAAGATTATGAATTACATCATCCAGGATATAAGGTACTTGCTGGTGTAAATGGTGATTTCTTTGACATCAGTGCTGATGATCCTTATCCATACACTGTTTATGGTACAATGGTAGCAGATGGAGAAACATTAAAAATAACTGATGTTGAATGGCCTGCCATCAGTTTTAAAAATGATGGTTCAGATATTCCATGGGTTAAGATTGATAAACATGAATGTGAAGAAAATCCATATTTGAAAATATATGATGATGATAATAATTTATTAAAATCATTTCCAATCAATAAAATCAACGAAGAAGCAATAAATGATGAAATAGCTCTATTTTATGGTTTATATAAAATTGAAGGTAATAATCATTTATGTAATTATGTTGATGTTAATAATGCTTTTATTGTGAAAGATGAAAATGCGAAAACAGTTCCTTATGATGCTAAATCTTTTTATGGACGTGGCCAAATTACTGCATATGGTGCTGATACTTTAAAAGACAATAATTTTGCCCTCAAAACAAACAATAAAGAAGTATTAAATTATTTAAAAGTAGGTCAAAATATTGAAGTAGAATATGAATTAAAAGGCGAATTGAAAGGCGCAAATAATGTAAGTGGTGCTGTATCAACTTTCTTAAGAGATTCAAAACATCAAGTACTTGATAATTATGATTATATGCAATATCGTTTCCCTCGTACTCTATGTGGTTACACAAAAGATGGAGATGTTGTATTTGCGGTTACTGATGGCCGTCAAGCACCAAAAGGATATTATGGTCTAAATGGTGTTGAATCGGCAGCGCAAATGTTGCACTATGGTTGCGTTGAAGCTTGTAGTTTTGATGGTGGTGGTTCTAGCACAATGGTAATATTACAAGATGGTGAACTTAGATGTGTCAATAGTCCATCTGATGGAAATATAAGAAGAGATGGTAATGCCGTTTTGATTGTTGCAAGAGTGCCAAAATTAAAAATTGATTATAAATCAAAACCTAATGAAATAACATTAATGGTAGAAGAATTAGAAAAAATAAGTGGATATGATGAATATTATGTAAAATTAAATGGTCAAATGTTGGCACTTGTTGATGGAAAGGCTAAATTTGAAAATCTTGATTCCAATTCTAATTATCAATATTTCATTTATATTAAAAAGTCTGATTCATATGGTCAAATGCCATACAGTGGTGAAGCGCTCACTCAAAAAGAAATGTATGAAGTAAGAGGTATTTCTTTATCAAAATATGATTTAGATAATTATCAATTACATCTTGATTTAAAAGATGAAGAAGAGGCTATCATTACGGCATCATTTATCTTAGGTGATAAAAGAATTAGTTTAAGAAAGGGTCAATATTTAGTAGATAAGAAAATAGTTGATTATTTACTTTCTAATTCTAATGATTCATATTTAATTATCACTTATCAATTAAGTTTACATGATGAAAGAGAAGAAATAAAATATGATTTGAATGCACTATCATTTGATGATGCAAGCACTGCCTTATCAACAATAAGTGATTCAATATCAGATATTTTATCATCTTTCTTTGAATAAAATTAGGGCTAAATATTTAGCCCTTTAAAATATGGTGAAGAAAATGGATGAAAAGAAAGTAATAGATTTTAATTCTTTAAAGAAGGAATATCTAGAAAAAGAATTAGAAAACAAAGAAGTATTAAAAAATGAAAGGCAAGCAGAAGAATATTTTCTAAAAGCAAAATCAAGTGAAGATAATGAAGTAAAATATGAACTTGCTCATACAGCCTTTATTTTATGCCCTTATAAATATTATTATGAAGTATATGCAGTCTTATTTTTGAAAAAAGATCAAAAGCTTGAAGCCTTAAAAAGAATTTATAATTATATCAATAATGGCATTGAAAATAAAAACCCATATTTTAAAGAAGATGAAAAGAAATCTGCAAAATATGGCTATTTCTTATATACCTATGCATGCTCTTTGATTGAATATCGTTATTTAGATGAAGCTTTAAAATTATTACTTGTACTTGAAGATAATTATTATCGCTTTAAAGCCATCCATTTAATCTTAAATATTTATGCATATCAGAATAAGTTTAAAAAACTAATTGAATTTTATAATATCAATAAATATGAAGATGTATCTTCATTTATTCCACTTTCTTTTGCATATTTAAAATTAGATAAATACAAAGAATTTGTGGAAACAATAAATAAAATAGCTACAATTAATCCCTTCTTTAAAGATGTATTAAATAACGCAAATGAAAACCGATTAGAAAATTGCAGCAATGAAACTTATAAAATAGCAGATAGTAGTGAAATATATTATGCTTTTAAATATTTTTATAAATTGTATTATTTGAATCAGGAATATCTAAAAGCTGTAAACAACATTTTAGATGAAAATGATTAATATCTATAATTTTTTTGCAAATCAAATAAAAAAATGATATAATAATGATGTTGAAGAGGTATAAAAAAATGAGAAAACAATTGAGATTTTTAAACATATTATTATTTGTGATGCTTTTAATATTCGGTTTAAATATTAATTTAAAAGCCGATATAAAGGTAGCATCAGCCTTTGATGGTGCTGCTGAATTCTATGTAGAATCTACAGTAGAGGATAAGATGCTTGATTTTGGTGTTAGATACCATCATGATCAAGGCTATTCAAGAATCAATAATGCGTCATATAATGTAGCTGGTGCATGTGAGGCTGGTGGTTCATCTTATAGTTCTAAAACATTAGAACTAAAAAAATATTATACACAAAACATCAATGTATTAGAAATACCAAATGACACAGGTGTAAATATAGTATGTTATGCTAATATCAAATTAGGTGCATGGACATTAACTTCTGTAAAGAGCTTCATTCAAAAATATGAAGAATCACATCCAGATGAAAAAGTAATTGCTGCTATCAATGGTGATTTCTTTGATATTAATTCCAAATCAAATTATCCAAGAACATCAACTGGTGGTACAGTAAGTAATGGTAATTATTATAAAGTTAATGCATCTTGGAAATCAATTGGTTTTAAAACTGATGAAAATGGCATCCTTTCAATGAAAGGTAATATCATGCCAACAATATCTACAAAACCAATCCTTGAATTATTAGATAATGAAAATAATGTTACATATTCAATTGATGTTGATAAAATCAATGAAAAAGCAAGTGGAAATGAAGTATCTGTATATTTCACTTTCTACAATGAATTACATCAAGCAATATCTGAAGATGTCGAAAACGCAATTCTTGTTAGTGGTAATGAAATTGCACCTTATAGTAAAAATAGTATTTATGGTCTAGGAGAAGTAAAAAATACTTCATTTACTGGTTCAATTACTAATTATCAATTTGCGATTTCTACTACAAATTCAGAAGTGTTAAATAAGATAAAAGAAGGCAGTAAAATAAGAGTACAATATTATTATACTGGTGATTTAGAAGGCTATGATAATGTAACTGGTTATCCTCATAATCTACTTGTAAATAATGTTGATGAATTAGGAAATACTGACCTATATCGTCATCCACGTACAATGATAGGTACAAGAGAAGATGGAACAATCGTTATGACTACTGTCGATGGAAGAAGAGTGGCAAGTGGCTATTATGGTCTAAATCCAGCTGAACAAACAGCTTTAATGAAGTATTATGGCTGTACAGATGCTTATAACTTAGATGGTGGTGGTTCTACCACAATGGTTATTTTAGAAAATGGTGAATTTGTGATTAAAAATGAACCATCTGATAATTCACCTAGAAGTGATGGTAACTGCTTACTTTTAACTGTAAAGGTTCCGCAAATTGAAATATCTTTCAATAATGTTACAAAAACTGCAATTACATGTAAGCTTGATGTCATTAAATCAATCGATAAATATCAAGATTTATATTTAGAACTTAATGGTGAAATGAAAAAGCTTGAAAATAAGCAAGCAACATTTACTAATCTACAAAGAAATACTGAATATATTTATAAAATATATGCTAAAGTAAATGATAAATATTTAGGACTTCCATTAACTGGTTCTATTAGTACATCAAAGGAAAAATTAAAAATAGAAAAAGTTAATGTATCAAGAGGAATTGTGAAGGATGAAGAATCTTATATTTTTGAATTTGTGATTGATGATCCCGATAGAACATTCGTTAATATGATCCTTGATGTCAATGGTAAAAAATATTATGTAAGAGATAATACTTTTACTGTACCTTGTGATCAATTCTCTAATTTAAACACATATTTAATTTTCACATATGATTTAAATGACGCAAATGGTAGAATTATTGAAAATCTATACGATTTCAATGCTAATTTCTGTGATGCTACAATGGCACTTGATTCACTATCAAATGATGTAGGTGCATGGTTTAATGCCCTTATCAATAATTAAGAGGTTTTTCTATGATTCATTTGATTGTTGGAATACAGGGCAGTGGTAAATCTTCATTTGCGAAGGAACTGTCAAAAAAAGAAAACATTGAAATTGTGTCAACAGATGCCATTAGAAAGAACAATCCTGGTATTGAAGAATATAAGGTTTGGGAAATAGTATATAAAAGAATGGCAGATTTAATCAAAGAAAACAAGGATTGCATCTTTGATGCAACATCAATTACGAAAAAGGTAAGAAAAAGATTCTTTGATAGTTTAAAAGCATATAATGTAGAAGTGAATGCTGATTGTTACTTCTTAGATACTGATGTCGATATTTGTGTTGAAAGAGTCAGCAAACGTAATATGGATGAAAATGAATTATATTTACCAGTAGATGTCATTTATTCATATAAGGAAAGACTAGAAATACCAAGTGTTGATGAAGGATTTAATAAAATAATTGTGATTAAGAATTACACATATGAATAGAAAAGCACTATTTAGTGCTTTTTTATATGTCTTGAATACTTTTAATAATTATGGTATAATATTTTAAATTGGAGTAATAATATGTATAAAATAAAAGAATTTTTCTATAAGTTTTTTAATCCAAGAGGATTAATATCATTTAGGTCAATATCATTTTTCTTAGCTTTATTGATCTTTATCATAGAAGCCTTGGTTTTATTCTTCCCTACATATAATACCTTATCAAGAAGACCAGCATTATATGCGAAATCTAATGAATATACTAAGGTATATTATGAGGCTGAAGGTGAAATTAGTGATGAGATGTATAATAAGGGATATCGTATTGTGAATGGTAAGATGTTATCAAATGATAGTGAATTAAAAATTGATAAATATAGTGCTAAAAGTAATGATATCAATATTTATTATATTTTTGATTGTAATGGCTATATTACAAGTGAACTAGCAAAGATAAAAACAAGATATAAAGAATTATATAATGATGAAGATGATGATAAAATTCAATTATCAGCAATCCTTATTTACAATAATATTTCATCCACAAATACTTTAGATGATTCAATTACTAAATACCATAATACTACTATAAATGATATTGAGACTGAACTTTCTAAATTATCATACCTTGATATTTATGACATTGATGATAAAGATGCTTATGTAATGTTGTTTGAAAAAGAACAAGTATATATTGAATTTATCTATGAAGATAAGCTATATAATAATAATCTTTATTATCCAGGCTTTAAGAATTTAGAAGGATTTAAAATCACTGATATGAAAAACATGAGTGATTTTAGTAGATGCTTCATCAATGAATTTGCGCGTGGTTATGCACTTAGTGCAAGTGGTGTTTATTTAGGTAATTGTTTGATATATACGATATTAGTACCAATATTACTTGCTTTTATTTTCTTTATTATTTTAAGAAAACGTGGTAATTTAAAGATGTTTAAGGAATATTATGGAATCTTATCAATTACATCAATCGTACCTTGTATAATTGCGTTTGGCTTATCTTGGTTTATCACATCAACTGGTGGTATAGTTTACCTTGCATCAACTACAATATATGGACTAATAATGCTGTATGCTGTTTCATTTTTAAATTTAAATAAAAAATAGGTGGTATATGGTATTAAGTGCATATAATTTATATCTATCTAATGCCCATACAGTCTTACTTGATGATGTCACTTTAAATATTGAAGACCATCAAAAGATTGGTATCATCGGTAACAATGGCTGTGGTAAGTCAACCTTACTTGCTTCCATTGCTGGTAAAATTGAGACAGAAAAGGGTAGCATTGCGAAAGAAAAGAATATTAAAATATCATATCTTAGTCAAGTTGTTGAAATATATGATTGTGATCTTTCCATTGAAGAATATATAAGCAAAGATTTAAAAGATTATGTGAGAAATGAATTTGAAGATATTGATATTGAAATCAAATCAAATCTATATAAATTAAAAATCTTTGATTTTCAAAGAAAGATGGCAAGCTTGTCCGGTGGTGAAAAAAGAAGAGTAATGTTAGCATTAGTGCTTGCGAAAAAAGCAGATTTGCTGATATTAGATGAGCCTACTAATCACCTTGATAATGAAATGGTCGAATGGTTAGAGAAATATTTAATCAAATATAATAAAGCGATTCTCATGGTAACTCATGATCGTTATTTCTTAAATAATGTTTGTAACATGATAGCGGAGCTTAATAATGGTAAATTATCAAGCTATATCGCAAATTACGAAAAATATTTAGAATTAAAAGAAGAAATCATGATTATGAATGAATCCATCAATCGTAAAAGAAGATCTTTCTTAAACAAAGAAATTGATTGGATTAGGCGTGGTGCCTTAGCACGTACTACCAAAGATAAAAGAAGAATTGAAAATTACGATAAGGAACTCAACAAATACAAGGAAGATAATAAAAAAGAAGATAGCCTAAGTATGGATTTTTCATCATTTCCAAGACTTGGTAATATCATTATTGAAGCTGATAATATTAATAAATCCTTTGATAATAAAAAAGTAATCAATAATCTCACTTATAAATTAAAAGAAGATGATCGCATTGGCATAGTTGGTTCTAATGGAAGTGGTAAATCAACCTTACTTAATATTTTAAGTGGTAAAATGGAAGCTGATAGTGGGGAATTAAAGATTGGTCAAACAGTTAAAATTGGCTATTTCACTCAAGAAAATGAAGATTTTAACCAAGATATTAGAGTTATAGATTATATCAGTGATTATCATGATAATATTTATGCATCTAAAATCTTAGAAAATTTCTTATTTACAAAGGATATGCAAGCAAATTTCATTTCTAATTTATCTGGTGGTGAAAAAAGAAGATTGAGATTGTTGAAAGTATTATCACAAAATCCTAATGTGCTATTACTTGATGAACCTACAAATGATTTAGATATTGAAACATTAAATATCTTAGAAGAATTCATAAATGATTTTAAAGGACCAGTAATAGTAGTAAGTCATGATCGCTATTTCTTAGATAAAATAACATCAAATATTATAGAAATAAGTGATAATGGAATCATCAATTTCTATTTAGGTAATTATCATGATTATCTAAATAAAAGAATTATCAATAAAGATGATGATGACGTAAAAGAAGTAGCACAAAGTTCTAAAGAAGTTAAAGAAAAGAAAGTAAGTAATAAGCTTACTTATAAAGAAAAAATCGAATTTGATAATATCTTAGATGAAATTGATAATTTAGAAAATGAAATAAAAGAGATAAGTGATAAAATCAATCAAATGTATGTATCTAGAGATGCTTATAAGAATTATCTTGAATTAAAAGATTTAGAAAATAAAAAAATAGAATTAGATAAAGAATTAGAATATAAGATGCAAAGATGGGAATATTTATCACTTAAGGAAAAATAAAATTGGCTTACAATGGTAAGCCAATTTTTTATTTTTTAGATAGATTAATAATATTTAAAATAATTTCTGATGCTATTTGCATACCTTCTAGGCTAATAAGTTCATGTTTACCATGGAAATTAAAGCCACCAGTACCCAAGTTTGGACATATTAATCCCTTATATGTAAGTGTAGCACCATCAGTACCACCTCTAATTGGTTCTACATATAGATTTGCGCCTGCGTCCTTAATAGCAATTTTTGCGATATCTACGCTTTCCATATGATCTTTAATAATATCAAACATATTATAATAAGAATCTTTGATTGTAACTTCTACAAGATTTTTATTATATTTTTTATTGATTGCGTTTTGAATATCGATGAATGCTTGCTTTTGAGCATTGAATTTATTCTTATCATGGTTTCTAATGATGTAATATAATTTAGTTTCTTCCACATTACCTTCCATATTATTCAAATGATTAAATCCTTCACGGCCTTCAGTTTTTGCTGGAACCATATCTGGATCTAACATGCTATTAAACTCATATGCGACTAATATAGAATTAATCATGTGGTCTTTTGCGGAACCTGGATGAATATTTACGCCTTTTACATTAACCACAGCAGATGCAGCATTGAAATTTTCATATGCGATTTCGCCTTCAATTGAACCATCGACAGTATATGCGAAGTCACATGGGAATTTATCCATTTCAAAAAACATTGTTCCCTCACCGATTTCCTCATCTGGAGTAAATGCGACATAAATATCACCATGTTCAATTTCTGGGTGTTTATTTAAATATTCAATTACAGATAAAATTTCTGCAATTCCTGCTTTATCATCAGCACCAAGAAGTGTAGTACCATCACTAGTTACAATATCTCTTCCCTTTAACAATTTTAAGAATGGAAATTCACTTTCTTTTGTGATTACATCATCATTTAATTTAATATCTCCACCTTGATAATTTCTATGTAAAACTGCCTTCACATTCTTACCAGATGCATCAGGTGATGTATCTACATGACTGATAAAACCGATTGTGTTAAAAGGCTTATCAGTATTTTTTTCTAAATGACCATAAACATATGCATATTTACTTACATAAACATCCTTTAAATTCAATTTTTTCATTTCTTTTTCAAGATCATAGATTAAATCAAATTCTTTTTCACTTGATGGATGAAGATTGGAATTAGGATCAGATGTAGTTTCAATACTTACATATTTTTCTAATCTTTTAAATAATGTTTCTTTTTCAATTCTATATTTCATATAATACCTACTTTCTATATAATAGTTTACAATAAAATTAAAAAAAATTAAAGTAATATAGTAAAAATATCATCAATTATTGTAAATATATAATTGAAAGGAGAATAAAATGAAAAGAATTAATTTTGTGTTTATGTTTGTAGTTGTGTTAATAGGACTAATTATAAGTACTATTAATATCAAAGTATCTGCAGATGCAGGGGAAAGGGATATTATTTTAGAGGTAGATGTCAATAATCCAATGACACTTGCTGAAATAATTGAAAATGCGCAAATTGAAGCACATAGTGCCTCAATTGATTACACTGACCAAATCGTATGTATTTATAGTGATGGCTATTTTACTGATGTTTTAAATCAAGAATGTGTATCCTTAAGAAAATTAGGTGATTATAATATGTTCTTAGAGGCAGAAAACCAAAGTGGTAGAAGAAGCTATTTAGAATTAACAGTGAGAGTTGTTGATAAGGTGGCACCAGTTTTCATGAATACATATTGTAAGAATAATCTTACTTTTAAATTAGATGAAATTGATAATACGATGACTAATTTAAGATCATATATCTTAAAGAATGTGAAAGCAAGAGATGCTCATGATGTCTTTGATATCACTTATAATGTTGATGTATCAAATGTTGAAAGAAAGAAGGGAAATTATGATGTAATTGTGAATGCGAGAGATAAATCTGGCAATAGCAGTAATTTCAACATGCAAATTGAAGTATTAGATGATAAAAAAGCGATCTTAGTATTTGCAGATGGTCATGATTATATGATAGCATCAGTTAATGATAATATCACAATGTCGAATATCATTGGATATGCTAATCCAGTTGCATTTGATGATAATTCAAATCATTTAGATGTAATTTGTAATTATAATGACAATATGGTATTTAATGAAGTGGGAATGTATGAAATAATCTTTTCTGCAAGTAGTCACAATGAAAGTTTAAAAGCCACATTTTATCTAGAAATAATTGATAGTGAAATTGAATTTACTTATGATGAAAAATTATTAGTTGCGAAAAAAGATGTTTTATACACCTATGAGGATATCAATTCGATAATTAAATTATATGCATCAAGAAATGATTATACATACGATGTAATTGAAGATGAATATAGTGAAAATTATGATAAGGTAGGAGACTATCCATATGTAGTACATATTAAATATGAAGATGGAATAGAAGAAGATTTAAAAATTACATTTAGAGTGCTTGATGAAAATAAAATAGAAGAAAAAGAAGAAAAGGAAATAAAAAAACCAAACTTCTTTGAAAAAGTTTGGGCTTTCATGAAAAAGATGGCAATCATCTTATATAAAATCTTGAAATGGCCATTCACACTTATAAAATTTTAATATCAACAAGTGAGAACATTAATAATATTTGTTTCTGCATAAAATTTAAAGGACTAGGATCATAACCACCTTTGGAAAAGGGATTACATCTTAGTATTCTAAAGACAGTGTAGAATAGCGCAATAAAGAAATTGAATTTTTGAAAACATTCTTTTGCGTATTGACTACATGTTGGACTGTATTTACAATGAGGATTAGTATTAGGACTAATCCTTTTTTGATAATGTTCGATTAATTTAATAAT
>JAEEGL011377357.1_pt1 | contig 20460 bp, 14 predicted proteins | sample 9134231 | NCBI WGS metagenome assembly JAEEGL01 (sample SAMN16246548, study PRJNA631951) | gut metagenome | biome: gut microbiome; feature: rumen; material: fiber-attached | host: Bos | place: Iran: Karaj | collected 2018-10 | reverse complement strand
TTGCCGTATTTTACAAACATACCTGCGATAAATACTGACTCTGCAACAGGTCCCTCGCTGGGTCCGAATGTCTGGAAGGACTCACCGGGCTCCTCTGAGAAGCAGTTCAGGTTCAGGCAGTCATTCCAGTCTGCACGTCCGATAAGAGGCAGACCGTGAGGTCCTTTGTTGTTGATGGTGAAGTTGATACTTCTGCGGAGATGCTCCATAAGAGGCTTCTCACTGCCTTCAACATTGTTGAAAGGTGTAGGATGGTCAAGGATTGTGGTATCACCTGTTTCGCGGATGTAAGCTGCGGTACATGCAACAAGCCACAGGGGGTCATCGTTGAAGCCGCCGCCGATATCAGCATTACCGCGCTTGGTGAGAGGCTGGTACTGATGATATGTTGAACCGTTCTCGAACTGGATGGATGCGATATCGATGATCCTGTCGCGGGCTCTCTCAGGGATAAGATGCATGAATCCGAGCAGATCCTGGCACGAATCTCTGAAGCCCATACCACGTCCGATACCGGTCTCCCAGTATGATGCCGAACGGCTCATGTTGAAGGTAACCATTACCTGGTACTGATGCCAGATATTAACCATACGGTTGACCTTTTCATCTTTACTGTCAACATGATAGATTGAAAGAAGGTCATCCCAGTATTTCTTAAGTGCGGCAAATGCTGCTTCAAAAGCCGCATCTGAATTATATTTATTGATAAGCTCGATAGCAGGTTTCTTATTGATAACGCCCTTTGATTCCCATTTCTGATCCCTGGGTACTTCGATATATCCCAACTGGAATACATAGGACTTCTTCTCACCGGGTGCGAGAATAACCTTTATAGAATGACTTGCGATAGGATACCAGCCTGAAGCTACGGTATTGCCGCTCTTGCCTTCTTCAACCTGAACGGGCTTGTTCCATGCACGTCCTGCACCGAGGAAAACATCACGATCGGTATCAAAGCCGTCAACTTCTGTATTTACTGTAAAGAAAGCGTAGTGATTACGTCTCTCACGGTATTCTGTTTTGTGGTAGATAGTGCTTCCGATAACTTCAAGTTCGCCGATGCTTAAGTTTCTCTGATAGTTCTGAGAATCGTCTACGGCATTCCACAGACACCATTCGATACCGCTGTAAAGGGTAAGTTCCTTGGTCTCTTTGGAATTATTGGTTACTTCGAGGCGATGGAGTTCACATGCATCTCCTAAAGGAACGAAGAAAGTAAGCTTTGCATTTACTCCATCCTTGGTGCTGTTGAATGAAGTATAGCCCATACCGTGTCTGCACTCGTAACTGTCGAGTTCTGTCTCGGCGGGACGATAAGCGGGGCTCCATACGGTGTTGCCGTCCTTGATATAGTAAAGTCTTCCGCCTAAATCGTTCGGAACATTGTTGTAACGATATCTTGTGATACGTCTGAGCTTAGCGTCGCGATAGAAGCAGTAGCCTCCTGCGGTGTTAGAAATAAGCCCGAAGAAACCGTCATTTCCGAGGTAGTTTATCCAGGGAAGGGGTGTGAAGGGAGTTGTGATGCAATACTCTCTGTTTGCATCGTCAAAAAAACCATACTTCATAAGCTGAAATCCTTTCGTGAAAAGTTTTTTTCTTTTTGTGCTGTTTAATGCACACATATTGCTTTTATTGTATCATTATTGTCGCAATATTGCAATGTATTTTCTTGATAAAAAAATTATTTGACATACCGGGCACTAAGAAGTAAAATAGGTAAATAGGTTTTTTATTATGTTGTACAGAGATGGAGTATTTTGAATGAAAATAATAAAGAGATGGGCGGCGGGCCTACTTAGTTTGTTCCTTATAATATGTATTTTACCCGGAAGATTTGCGGGGGCTGACGGAACCAGGACGGATACCTACGAGACACAGTATCTGGAGATCACGGTACCGGACAGATATGTGAAGCTCACCCAGTCGACGAAGGATGCGGATCCTGCGTGGGAGACAGCGCATATCGAGAATCCTTCACAGGAAAAGACGCAGTACAAGGCGTTGAATCTTGTGGCAGCATATTTCGATCCCGAAACAAATGTTACTTTGAATTTTATCAGCAAGTCTTCATCGGCTTTCAATGTATTTGATATATCAGGCTATACCGATGAAGAGATGATAGAATTCGCTAAAAAAATAGTTCCTTCGGATGAGTCGGTAAAAGCTGAAATTTCAACATACAAGCATCCTCAGATGAACATGTTCAGGATTGAATTCACCTTTGAAGGCGACAACGAGGACAAGGAACTTACCTACGGAACTATAATCAACGGCTATCTGCTGCAGTTCAGCATGGATACCAAGCATATCGGTAACGTTACCATCCGTGACGATATACTGAAAGAGTTCATATCCGGGGTCAAGCTTACGAGGATCATGACCTATGAAGAATATGAGGAGAACCAGAAAAAAGGCCTCATCGTTATAGGATGTTTCTTCGGAGGTGGAATCCTTCTCATGGTCCTGCTCTATATTATCAGCAAGATGGGACAGAAGAAGAGAAAGCAGAGAGTGGCTCTTATCTCCGAATGCCTGCTTGATTTCAGAAAGAGAAAGCAGAACGGTGAAGTGGATACTTCGAAAGTTCTTTTTGAGGTTGATACCGATTACGATAAAAAGCTGCTTCAGACATACAGCACATATAATGCATGGTTCAGGAACATAAAGAGGGACCTCATTATGGCAGTTCTTTATCTGGCGATAGTAGGATATGCTGTATACTTAGGAAGCAAACTGGTGATGTTCATCGGAATTGCCGCCGCAGTTGTTATCCTCTACTTAAAGTATTCGGGAAGCGAGAAGTATTGTGACAACCTGATAAAGAGATATGATTTAAAGAAAAAGAAGGTTGTTACCGCAACCTACAAGTTCTACGACGAATACTTTACCATGTCCGGTATTGAATCGATATCCGAATATATCTACAAACAGATCTTCAGGGTGGCTAATTATCAGGGATATATGCTCCTCTACATCTCGGAGGAAAACGCACTGGTTATCGACGTGGAAAAGGTTCCCGAGGATCAAAGAATGGATTTTGTCAGAATGATAATGGAAAAATCAAGATTATAATTATTTAGGAAGGACAATAAAATGAAACAATCAAGAACACACAATTGTAATGAGCTTCGCATAAGTGATGTAGGCAGTAAAGTGACCTTATGCGGCTGGTATGAGAATATGCGAAGAGTCAGCAAGACTCTCGGATTTCTTATACTGAGGGATTTCTACGGTACCACACAGATCGTCATCGAGACCGAGGATATGATGAATATCATCGATGGCATCAATAACGAGTCCACCATATCGGTGACCGGTGTAGTGAGAGAGAGAAGCAGTAAAAATGCAAATCTTCCCACAGGTGAGATAGAAGTGGTTCCCGAGAAGATTGAGATTTTAGGAAAATGTATTTACAACGAGCTTCCTTTTGAGATCAACAGATCAAAAGAAGCTGATGAGAATACCAGACTTAAGTACAGATTCCTTGATCTTCGTAATCCCGAGGTAAAGAGCAAGATAGTTCTTAGAAGCAAAGTAGTGGCTTCCCTTCGTAAGGCTATGACCGAAGAGGGATTTTTGGAGATAACAACTCCCATCCTTACCGCTTCATCACCCGAAGGTGCCAGGGATTATATCGTTCCTTCGCGTAAGTTCCCCGGAAAGTTCTATGCGCTTCCTCAGGCTCCCCAGCAGTTCAAACAGCTGCTCATGACTTCAGGATTTGACCGTTATTTTCAGGTAGCTCCCTGCTTCAGAGATGAAGATGCCCGTGGAGACAGAACTCCCGGAGAGTTTTACCAGCTGGATATGGAGATGGCTTTTGCTACTCAGGATGATGTTCTGGGTGTTCTTGAAAAAGTCGTTGTTCCCGTGTTTGAAGAATACGGTATATATAACAGGGTTTCACCCGCTCCTTTCAAGAGGATTCCTTTCCGTGAGGCTATGGAGAAGTACGGAACAGACAAGCCCGATCTTCGTATAGACCTTGAATTGCAGGATGCATCGGTTCTTGAGGATATAGGGTTCGATCCTTTTAAGGGTAAAAAGATAAAGGCTGTGGCTGTTTCGGGATTTACCGCTACCAGAAAACAGATTGACCAGCTTGTGGCTGATGTTGAAGTTCAGACAGCACAGAAGACATATTGGTTCAGACTCGACGAGCAGGGCGAGATAGTGGGCGGAATCGCTAAATTCGTTCAGCCCGTAAAGGACAAAGTGGTATCGGCTCTGGGTCTTAAAGCCGGTGATTTTGTGGGAATAGCTGCAGCTGACAAGCTTGAGACAGCACAGAAGACTGCAGGTGTTCTTCGTTCGAAACTCGGTATTCTCTGTCCCGATCATATGGACAAGGAGCAGTATCAGTTATGCTGGATAGTTGATTTCCCTATGTATGAGATAGGTGAGGAGTCCGGACAGCTGGAGTTCTGTCACAATCCTTTCTCTATGCCTAACGGTGGACTTGAGATTCTGGAGAAGGCTGAAAGGGGAGAGGTAGATCCTCTGACCATCAGTGCGTTCCAGTACGATCTGGTTATAAACGGTTATGAGTCGGCATCGGGTGCTGTGAGAAATCACGATCCCGAGATCATGGTGAAGGCTTTCAATCTCGTAGGTCTCGGCGAGGAAGAGGTGAAGTCGAAGTTCCCCGCTATGTACAATGCTTTCTGTTACGGTGCTCCGCCCCATGCAGGTGCAGCTCCCGGAGTTGACAGAATGATCATGCTTCTGACAGGTGAGGAGTCGATACGTGAGGTTATCACTTTCCCTATGAACGGAAAGGCGCAGGATATGATGTGCGGTGCTCCAAGTGAGGTCACAGAGAAGCAGCTTAAGGAAGTTCATATCAGGATCGCGGAAGAGGATCTGGATAAAGAGGGATAAGTGGTTTCATAATGCAGCTAGTTTGCGTTAGTTTGAGTAAGTTTACGTTCGGCCGGAATGCCGATACGGTCTAAAACCCTGATCGTGTCGCGATGATATGCTAACGGCCATATCCTATATCATAATTTCGGACGCTTACAATCGAGCCCCCGGCTGATGCCGGGGGCTTTTGTGTTGCGCTCAAAAATCGATTTGGATAATCGATTTTTGCCTCGTTATGATATGTATATGACCGAAGCATATCTATCGCTCACTTTAAGGTTTTATCCCGTACCGGCCTTCCGGCCGAACTTAGTTTGATGATGTTTTCAGACATTTATACCCATAAAAATGACCTAAAAGTGTCTGAAAACAATCAAAAATGATACATTTCAGACACTTTTATTTTTTTGAGATAATAATATATGTGAAAAGACTAGAGTTATGCCAGGTATATTTTGGAGGAAAAGTCTTCCTGTTTTAGCCCAAAACCTTCGAAATGACCTTCACTTCCCATTTTATCGGGGACGAGTTCGGCTTCGCCATACACATTGAAGGTTTTATCGGCGCGTTCGTAATCTTTGGCGGGATAGAGATCGGCCTCGGGTACAGATGCGGTAGGAACCATGAAGGGGTCGATGTTCCCGAAGAAGTAGTCAGCGAGTTTCATGTCTTTATATGACAAGTTATCTGACAAAGCTTCTGCACCGAATGCACAGTCTATGTATATCCATCCGTAGGGGAGAAGATGTACCATGGCCCAGTCGTGGTTATCGGCAGTAAATTGTGCGGTGTTTGGTGTTGAAGAGATGGTTTGGGTTACGGCCCAGCCACCCTGCCATCTTGCGGGGATGCCGCACATCCTGCACATGGATACAAATGCCAGGTTGTGATCGTGACGGTTCATGTGGGTGAAATTTTCGGTTATGAACCGGTATATGGCATGAGCTACGGATCCTGTGAGTCTTTTTGCTGATATAGATTCACGTATTGAATTTAAATCTCTAGTATAGGGTGGACATACATTTTCTGAGGCATGAAGTGAGTTGCTTGATGTTGAAAGTATAGCCTCAGATGTAGAAGATTTGCCAGAGTCTAAAACTATGTCATTGGATATAGAACATATATCTGATGCAGAATCTGTATCATAAAATTTTAGTTCCGGGAAAACTGAAAGTACTGTCTTTAAATATTGGAAATACTCCGGTAAAAAGCGGATGCCCCTGTCCTCGATAACATCTGTGATACTTACGTTTTCTGCAGGAAGGGCGGTATATGATTCACATCCGCAGTGATGAGAGCTGCTGAACCGTTCTATAGCCTCTTTATCGAAATGTTTTTGATCCGTAGAGTTTATGAGATCGATATCCGGTGTCACTAGCAGGTGCTCGGAAGTAAATGCGTATTTTACAGAAAACGGAGTGTTTTCTTCAAGTCTTTCATTATAATATACACTTCTCTGAGGATAGTCCTCTACGGATGCCATCCTGAACATGGGGTCGGAATCGAGGAGCTGTCCTTCTTTGAGCCACCCGGCGTTTATAGGTGCGGGAAGGTGTACCCGGACAGTACCGGGGCGGAATACGTCATCCCTTATATTGAGAGTAATGCCTGCTTCAATGTTTAAGGCGATGGATTTTTCATCTATCAGTTTAGTTATAGCTGTATAATTCATAACAGACTCCTGTCTAAATGTTTTTGTTCTTGTATTACCAGTATTTTGTATATCTGCAAAAATTTTCTAAATGTGTAACTGCTAGGAATTCTATAATGCCTAACTGCTAGGGTTTCCTAAATGTGTTTCAATAATAGATTCACAAATGTGTTTCTAAAAGTGGTTACATTGAGGTGTTAGTAAAATTTCTAACTAAAATAAATATCCGGAAGACATTTCTAAAGAGTAGTGTAGCAAAACATATATAAATTGTTCTACATGTGTAGTGTATTGCTGATAGGTAATTCATTCTTAAAGCTTATCTACTTTAGGCACAAAAGCCGTAATTTACAGACAACATAGATGAAAATGCCTAAATAGAACCAAAATTCATACCGTATTTACACTATCACATAAAGTATAACCGATTTCTATCAAAAGGTCAAACTATAGAACTTAAAATTTCTGTAAAAAATGGTTGTAAATTTTAAATTTATTTAGTAAAATATAGTCTGCCCGCATAATGGGGCTTGCTTTTCTTATATCAATTCGCGGAGGGCGTTTTGTAATGATATTCAAACCGGTAAATATACCAAAGGAAAAGCGGAATGACTTTTATCAGAGTAAGTACGAACATTTTAAGAACCTGGTATTATGGGTTATAGTGATATCCTGTTTGGTCGAGATGACGTTCTTTGTATCGGACTGCAGCAGTGTATCGGGATTCTCATCGGATACGTTCTTACCGAGATTTTTGATCATAGTTCCGCTGATTGTATATTTTGTTGTATTCAAGCATGTATCATCATATAAAATTATGGTTCCATTCTCTTATGTTATGATCCATGCCTGTATGCTTTCAGTTATCTGGACTTCTGTATATACTCACAATGTCCAGAATTTACGTGAAGCTTTTCTGGTGCTCCAGGTTATGTTCCTGATAGTGGGCATCGCATCACCGAAGATCGAGCATTGCATTTTTCATGCTCTGCTGATAGGCGATATCATACTTGCCTTGATGTATAATTCATTCTCAGGTATAGACACACTGATCTCGCTTGATGGCGCCGAACTGATAGCAGTATGTGCATTTGAGTTTATTTTTGAAAATATATTTGCCGAGCAGTACAATACGAGGATGAAGCTCGAAGATATTTCACTGCATGACCAGCTGACCGGTGCATTCAACCGTACGAAGCTGAAGATGATGTGTCTCGATGAGGAATCAAATGAGCTCGAGTGCAGAAATGCAGGATTCCTGCTTGCGGATATCAATGAGTTCAAGAAGATAAACGAGAGCTTCGGACATGATGTCGGGGATCAGATCATCAAAGAACTGTACGATATCATAAAAGTCTGCACACGAGGGGATGATGTCTGCATCCGTATGGGTGGAGAGCAGTTCCTGATAATAGTACCGAACCAGGGACTCGCGAGAACCAAGGAGATAGGCGAGAGAATCCGTCATCAGGTCGAAAACAAAAAAGACGGGGCATGCAAGTTCAAGATATCCGTCGGCTGCACTATATATAAGGGCGGCGATTACCATGTATCTGTAAACCTTGCCGACAAAGCCCTGAAGTTCGCAAAGCAGAACGATGTAGACCTGGTAGTTGCATATGAAGACATGTGACAGAGTTACTATTCACGGCTTATAAAAGCCAAACACACGAATAGCAAGGCCGTGACTGCGGCTTTGCTGTGAGTATGTTTAGCCGGACCGTGGATGGTAACTTTTTTGTATTTTAACTTATAAGGAGACAAAACCTTATGGCACGCAGTGAAAACCAGAAACTTAAGCTGTTTTATCTGAGAAAAATATTACTGGAGAAAACGGATTCAGAACACGGGATAACCGTTCCTGAGATTATAGAGGCTTTAGCCGGATACGGGATAAATGCCGAGAGAAAAACAGTATATTCCGACATCAGCCTGCTCGAAGAAACAGGACTTAAGATTACATCAAAAAAAACACAGAACGGGACATTCTATCATGTGCAGGAGAGGGAATTTGAACTGGCGGAACTGAAACTTCTGGTGGATGCCATCCAGTCCTCAAAATTCGTCAGCAAAAACAAATCGGGTGAACTGATAAAGAAGCTGGAAAAATTATGCAGCAGTTACGAAGCATCGACGCTTCAGCGTCAGGTCTACGTATTAGGACGCATCAAGACCATGAACGAGAGCGTTGTAAAGACGATAGATGTGATTCATACGGCTATCGGAAACAACAGGAAGATCAGCTTTAGGTACGGGTTTTGGAATATAAAAAAAGAAATGGAACTAAAAAAAGACGGAAAGCTGTACAATATCAGCCCGTGGGCACTGGCGTGGAGCAATGAAAATTACTACATGATAGGATTTGACAGTGATGCGGGCATCATCAAGCACTATCGTGTGGATAAGATGGCCGATATAAGCCTTACTGAGGAGAAGAGGGAGGGAGAAGCCCTATTTAAAAGCTTTAACCTCGCTGATTATACCAGAAAAAACATCAGTATGTATGAGGGCGAGGACAGAACAGTAACGCTCGAGATAGACAACGGTAAAATAGGTATATTCCTCGACAGATTCGGGAGGGACGAAGTGACGGTCCTGCCTCAGTCGGAAAACAGGTCGCTTGTCAGGTTCGAGGTGAACCTGAATCCACAGTTTATAGGCTGGATATTTTCTCTGGGAGACAAGGTGAAGATCATAGGACCGGAGTCAGCTGTAAGGAAGACGAAGGAGCTCCTGAGCGAGATGAATAACTTGTACTTGTAATTATCTAAAAAAAGAGGTATAATGTTTCAGTCGGGATTTAAGGTACGACTGAAATGGGATGCAGAGCATCCGTTTTGTTACCGAGGAAATGTAGAATACATTTTCGAGGTAGTATTAACTGTAACAAAGAATTTGAAAGGTTTATATAGACATGGTTTATGCAGTCATTGCAGTAATTATAATGATTTTTATGCTTCTGCTGTATGGAGCTCTGATGCTGTTCTCGGACTACATCAAAGTGGCTCTGTACGTAAAAGCTATTTTCATAAATTTTGTATGGTTCGTAGTAGCCACAAGCTATAAGAAGTATGACATCTATTACCCTTCGGTTTTCGAGAATAAATGGTTCAATCTGCTTCTTATGACCGTAGCCATCATCCTTATCGTATTTGAGATATCCAGATTCGTTAAACTGAGAAACGGACTACTCATCAGCCTTGGTTCGGTATCCCATCTTATGATATCGATAATGCTGCTGAATTTCTGCGGCGGCCTTCCGGGATGGGCAGCATCGATATATCTGACAGTTTCATCGTGTATCGTTCTGGGAATCCATCTGGCTACTATCTACGGCGGCAATCATACGGAACCCGGCAACATCGTATCGAGGATTATAGCAGGGCTCCTTACCATACCTGCTGCATTTGTGATAACTGGCAGCTGTCTTGTGGCATTGTCGTCAAATAATGACAGGATCATAAACACGCTTTCGTTCAACGAGTTTATACAGAATCTGTTTGATTTTGTGAAGAATCCGGAGTTCAACTATTCCGGGAAGCTGATGTTTTCGGGAATGGAGTATACCAGAAGTACTTTTATAGCTTCTCTTATTATTGCAATCCTGATATTTGCCCTGTATATAGTGGTGGATTCGACTTTTGATTACCGCCATGACAAAAAAGAGCGCAGCATGCACAGAAAAGAGGCTGAAAAAGAGCGTATCCGTGCAGAAATATCATCACGTATACATGCCCAGCTGGAGAAGATTGATTCCTGCATGGCATACCTGAGTTCGAATTATAAAACTCTGAAAATAAAAGATGCCGATATGAAGCAGCTGAGAGCCTATTACGATGAGGCTACCAGGATAAAGTACAGCTATAATGGAGCAGCCAGTGGCCCGATACTAAAAAGACTTACTGAGATAAAGACCGAGATATTTGTCCTGAGAGATAAGATTTTGAACGGTTACGAGATGGGTGAATCAGGCGAAGGTGCTGAAGGATTTGACGGAGCAGGTGCAGCGGAAGATACGCAGAGGAACCGTGCATCGCATGAAGAAGAACAGAACACCGGATTCTTCAACGGATGCAAGACCGAAGAAGAGATTAAGAAGAGATACAGGGATCTGTGCAAAGTATTCCATCCCGATTCGGAGAACGGAGATCAGGAGACTTTCTTGAAAGTAAAAGCGGACTATGAAGCTATGATTGCCAAAGTAGTAGGATAAAAAAATAAGTCGGATATTATCCGACTTATTTTTTAGTAGCGAGAGGGGGATTCGAACCCTCGACACTGCGGGTATGAACCGCATGCTCTAGCCAACTGAGCTATCCCGCCACAATGTTGGTGTTACAAATGGGACCTACAGGGCTCGAACCTGTGACCCTCTGCTTGTAAGGCAGATGCTCTCCCAGCTGAGCTAAGATCCCGTGTGCGTCAACAGAAGCCATTATATTATGTTGTTTATGATTTGTCAAGCTTTTTTTTATAACTTTTAAAAATATTTCAATTGACAACTCAGACCGCTTTGTGTTAACATACATGGAAGGAGGTTTGGATAATGAAGACTTTACTTTCAGGAGCCAATGTTTATGTGAATGGTAGTTTCTGTAAGACGAATGTTCTTATAGAAGATGGTGTAATTGTTTCTTTGTCGGATTCTTTATCGGTTAAGTCGGATGACCTCAGTGTTTCTATTATTGATTACACAGATAAGTATATATTTCCCGGTTTCGTAGATGTGCATGTGCATTTTCGTGAGCCGGGATTTTTGTATAAAGAGGATATAGGTACAGGATCTATGGCAGCGGCAAAAGGAGGATACACCCATGTGTTCACCATGCCGAATTTAAAGCCCGTACCCGACAGCATAGAGAACATGAACGAAGAGCTGAAGGCGATACATGAGAAGGCTGTGGTCAAGGTATATCCTTATGCGTCCATAACCAAAGGAGAAAAAGGTACAGAGCTGGTCGACTTCGAAGAGATCGCAGAGTACTTTGAAATCATAAATGACGGTGAGACGGAGGATTTTGATCCGAAACACGCCAAAGTACGTCTGGCAGGGTTTTCGGATGACGGAACCGGAGTGGAGAATGACGACTTCATGCGAGAAGCCATGGTAAGAGTGGCGGCTATCGACGGCATCATATCTGCTCACTGCGAGATAAAGTCTCTCATCGGGGGGAAAAACGTTCACGACGGCGTCCTCGCAAAGGAATTGGGATATCAGGGAATATCGTCCGAGAGCGAATGGAAGATGGTGGAAAGGGATATAGCACTGGCAAAAGAGACGGGCTGCAGATATCATGTATGCCATGTATCCACTGCCGAGAGCATAGAACTTATCAGACAGGCTAAAAAAGAGGGCGTAGATGTGACCTGCGAGACAGGACCGCATTATCTGCTTTTATGTGATGAGGACATTCTGGGAGAAGTACTAAAGGAAAAAAGCGCCGGCTGCACCGGTGAAGGGCATTTGCCGATAGATTCAAAAGGAACAAAGTACGGTCTCGGAAGGTTCAAGATGAATCCGCCCATCAGAAGCTGCAACGACAGAAAAGCGCTTCTGGAGGGACTCAAAGACGGAACACTGGACATGATAGCTACGGACCATGCACCCCATTCATTCGAAGAGAAATCAAAAGGCTTTGACGGCCCGATGGGTGTGGTAGGCCTGGAGACAGCTTTCCCGGTACTTTACACGGGACTTGTAAAAACCGGTGAGATCACACTGGAGAAACTCGTAGATATAATGAGTATGGCACCCGCCAAAAGGTTTGATGTGGAGCATGGGATAGCAGTGGGGCTTCCGGCGGATCTTACGGTCTACGATTTAAACGAAGAATATGTGATAGACCCTGACACTTTTGCCACAAAAGGAAGGTTCTCACCGTTTGAAGGAAGAAAAGTTTCCGGAAAATGCATAGCCACATATGTGGACGGTAAACCTGTATTCTAAACAAAGAATATCCTGGATCGGAATCTTTTTGACGGAATACGGTGTCTGGGAAGCAGTTGAAGGATCGTAAAAAAGCATAGAAGGATGGATACAGAATTGAACAGCATAAAAAAAGAACTCGATCAGGAACTGAAGATTTTATCGAATAAAAAAATAGCCGACGGAGTATATGAGATGAAACTGCAGGGAGATACTTCGCTCATTACCGCGCCGGGCCAGTTTATAAATATCAAACTTCCGGGATTCTATCTCAGAAGACCCATATCGATCTGTGATTACGATGAAAAAGGCCTTACCATCATATACAAAGTAGTGGGACACGGAACGGATTACTTAAGCACTTTGGGGGCAGACACTGCCATCATGAGCCTTATGGGTCTGGGGAACGGATTCGATGTGGACTCCTGTGGCGGACACGTACTCCTCGTAGGAGGAGGTGTAGGAACACCCCCCATGTACGGGCTCGCAAAAGCACTGTTTGCTGCGGGCAAAAAAGTCAGCGTAGTACTCGGATTTAACTCTGCATCGGATGTTTTCTATAAGGACGAATTCGAAAAACTGGGAGCTTCCCATAAAGACCTGTTCGGTGGAGTATATGTGGCAACAGTGGACGGAAGCGAGGGAACAAAAGGATTTGTTACCGACTGCTTAAAGGAAATCGACGGTATCACTGATTACTGTGCATGCGGTCCTATTCCCATGCTTAAAGCACTGTTCGGATTTTACGGAGATAAAATCCCCGGACAGCTGAGCTTTGAGGAAAGAATGGGATGCGGTTTCGGAGCCTGCGTGGGCTGTTCGATAAAAACAAACAGCGGATTTAAAAAGGTCTGCAAAGACGGTCCGATATTTAAGAGTACGGATGTAATAATCTGATGCAGGTCACGGTTCTGTTATAGACGAAAAAGGAGCAGATATGACTGATATAACTACAAACTTAAGTGGTGTAAAACTTGACAATCCCATAATACCGGCGAGCGGAACCTTCGGGTTCGGAGCAGAATTCAGCAGCCTGTATGATATAAATATCCTTGGTTCATTCTCATTCAAGGGAACGACAAAGGAGGCAAGGTTCGGTAATCCCACACCCCGTATCGCAGAGTGCAGGGAAGGCATGATAAATTCTGTGGGTCTTGCAAATCCCGGAATAGAAAAGGTTATAAGCGAAGAGCTTCCCGCTTTAAGAAAAATTTTCCACAAACCCATCATCGCAAATATCAGCGGATTCTCGGTGGATGAATACAAATACTGTTGTGAGAAGATAAATAAAGAAGAGCAGGTGGAGATAATAGAAGTAAATATCAGCTGCCCGAACGTACATGCCGGCGGTATGGCATTCGGAACAAGCCCCGATGCGGCAGCAGAGGTAACAGCAGCGGTAAAATCCGTGACCGATAAGCCCATATACATGAAGCTGAGCCCGAATGTGGCCAGCATCACAGACATAGCAAAAGCATGTGAGGCAGCAGGAGCGGACGGAATCAGCCTGATAAACACACTTCTCGGAATGAGAATAGACATCAAGCGCGGCAAGCCCGTGATAGCCAACAAGATGGGCGGATTTTCAGGACCTGCCATATTCCCGGTAGCTGTCAGAATGGTATATCAGGTCTATGAAGCAGTGAAGATTCCCATCATCGGCATGGGAGGAGTATCAACAGCCGAAGATGTGATAGAGATGATGATGGCGGGAGCATCGGCCGTACAGGTCGGAGCCGCCAATCTGGTAGACCCTTATGTATGTCCGAAGATTATAGAGGAACTTCCCGTACTGTGTGAGAAGCTGCATATTGAAAAGCTGGCTGACATCATAGGACGGGCACACAAATAAAAAACAAAATGCATGGAGGAGAAAACAATGGATCAGAAGAGAGATGTAATCATTGCATGCGATTTCGCAAGCGCAGAGGAAACCTTGGCGTTTCTGGACAAATTCACGGACGTAAAGCCGTTTGTAAAGATAGGAATGGAGCTTTACTATGCAGCAGGTCCGGACATGGTAAGACAGATTAAGGCCAGGGGACACAAGATATTCCTGGATCTGAAGCTTCATGATATTCCCAACACCGTAAAAAAGACAATGGCGGTACTTTCAAAACTTGATGTCGATATGACAAACCTTCATGCAGCAGGAACAAAAGCCATGATGGAAGCAGCACTTGAAGGTCTTACAAGACCCGACGGAACGAGACCTCTTCTTATAGCGGTTACCCAGCTTACATCTACAGATGAACAGAGAATGAGAGATGAACTTTTGATAAATGCCACACTTCCCGAGACAGTTATGCACTATGCTGAAAACGCAAAAGACGCAGGCCTTGACGGAGTAGTATGCTCACCCCTTGAGGCAGCTATAGTAAAGGAAAGATGTGGAAAGAACTTTATCACCGTCACACCCGGAGTGAGATTTGCCGACAGTGCCAAGGACGATCAGAGACGTATCATGACACCTGCACAGGCAAAGGAAATCGGATCCGACTATATAGTAGTGGGCCGTCCCATCACCCAGGCAGAAGACCCCGTAGCAGCATACAAGAGATGTGTTGAGGAATTTGTCTAATAACAAGGGAAAAAGTCAAAAAAGCCGTTCAAGCTTGCTTGAAAAAGGCTTTAAGACTTTTTTACGCCAAAAACACCGAGAAGAAGCGATTTCCACAGGAAGGCGCGAGATTCGAGGTGTTTTGAGGATTGCGAGAGTTGCTTGCAACGGAGCAATCCGTGTTATTATATATACAAAAACACCGGAAGGAGACACCAATGAACAATCTACTCAGTATCACAGATCTGACAACCGGAGAAATCGACGAACTGATAGAAAAAGCACAGGATATCATAGCACATCCTGATGATTATCATGAAAAATGTAAATATAAAAAACTGGCAACACTCTTTTTTGAACCTTCGACACGTACCAGACTGTCCTTCGAAGCAGCCATGATAGACCTGGGCGGAAGAGTGATGGGATTCTCAGAGGCACAGGCAAGTTCCGCAGCCAAAGGAGAAAGCGTAGCCGATACAGTGAGAACCGTAGGATGTTATGTGGATATTATCGCCATGCGCCATCCGAAGGAAGGAGCACCTCTCGTAGCATCCATGCATGCGGGAGTACCGATTATCAACGCAGGTGACGGCGGACATAACCACCCGACACAGACACTCACCGACCTTCTCACCATAAAAACAGAAAAAGGAAGGCTCACCGACATGACCATAGGTTTATGCGGCGACCTCAAATTCGGAAGAACGGTTCACTCACTGATAGAAGCTATGTCCAGATACAAGGGCATAAAGTTCGTGCTGATATCACCCGATGAACTGAAACTCCCAGATTACGTAAAACAGGAGACGCTCGACAGACTCGGAATAGAATATGAGGAGACCAAGGATCTGGTAAAAGCTATGCCTTCACTTGATATCCTTTACATGACGAGAGTACAGAGAGAACGTTTCTTCAATGAAGAGGATTATATCAGACTGAAAGACAGCTACATCTTAACCCCCGAAAAACTTGTCGGAGCAAAAGAAGATTTGAGCATACTTCACCCGCTTCCCCGTGTAAATGAGATATCGGTAGCAGTGGATGATGACCCGAGAGCTGCATACTTCAAGCAGGTAAAGAACGGCAAATTTATCAGAATGGCACTGATTCTGAAACTGCTGGGTATATCATAAGGGAAACAAGAATTGATTTGCTGATCAAAAAGTTTAATCACACAGAAAGGATGGTATCCTGATGAACATAGATGGAATCACAAACGGTCTGGTAATAGATCATATAGAAGCAGGCAAGGGCATGGATCTGTATAACGCCCTGCATCTCGGAGAACTTGAGAGCTCCGTAGCCCTTATAAAAAATGTCACCAGCCGTAAGATGGGCAAAAAGGACATTATAAAAGTAGATGAAGTTCTGGATGTGGATCTCGATATTCTGGGATTCATAGATCCGAACATCACCGTAAACATCATAAAGAACAATGAAAGAGTGCAGAAAAAACACATCGAGCTTCCGAAGATGGTGAAGAATATCATAAAATGCAAAAATCCCAGATGTATTACTTCCACCGAACAGGAACTTCCACATATTTTCAAACTCACAAACCCCGAAAAACGTACGTACAGATGCCTGTACTGCGAGACGGAAGCAGAAAAAAGATATTAGGAGTAAGTAGTAATTATGCTGGAATTACAAAATATTTGTTATAACGTAGACGACGAAGGAAAAAACAAAGAAATATTAAAAGACGTCTCGATGAAGCTGGAAGACAATAAATTTTTTGTCATCACAGGACCGAACGGAGGAGGAAAATCCTCTCTGGCAAAGATTATAGCCGGAATATACAAGCCTACTTCCGGACGTATAATATACGACGGAACCGATATCACCGATATGTCGATTACGGACAGGGCAAAGCTTGGCATCGGGTTTGCATTTCAGCAGCCCGTTCGTTTCAAGGGACTTACCGTAAAAGACCTGTTGACTCTGGCAGCGGGACAGGAGCCCAAAGCATCGGCCTGCGACTATTTATCGGAAGTAGGACTATGCGCGCATGATTACCTGAACAGAGAGATAAATGCGAGCCTCTCAGGCGGCGAGCTCAAACGTATAGAGATAGCTGTCACCATAGCCAGAAAAACAAAACTTACCATATTTGATGAGCCTGAAGCCGGTATCGATTTATGGAGTTTTACGAACCTCATAAATGTCTTTGAAGACCTGAAGAAAAAAACAAACGGGTCCATAGTCATCATTTCGCATCAGGAGAGGATCATCAATATAGCAGATGAACTGATACTGATAGCAAACGGGCAGGTAGAAAAGCACGGAACTAAAGAAGAAGTCATGCCGTACTTTACGGGCTCCACATTCAAGTGTAAATTCAAATAAAAAGTCGGTCACAAGAAATTCTAGTGATTGACCGGGATAAGAGGAAGAAAATGGATAAAATACAGGAAAATTTATTGGCGGAGATAGCCGGCTTGCATGAGATACCTACCGGAGCTTACAACATCAGAGCGAACGGAGAGGGTGCTGGTAGGCGTTCGACCGAGCACATAGAGATTGTTACAAAACAGGATAAGCCTGGAATAGATATACATATTGCGGACGGAACAAAAAAAGAAAGCGTACATATACCTGTTATCATCAGCGAGACAGGACTCACGGAATCGGTATACAACGACTTCTTTATAGGGAAAAACTGCGACGTCACTATTATTGCGGGCTGCGGAATACATAACTGCGGAACACAGAAGTCTGAGCATGACGGTATACATACATTTTTCGTAGGAGAGAATTCAAAAGTCAGATATGTGGAAAAACACTACGGAGAAGGCGACGGAAACGGTGAGATAGTCCTGAATCCTCAGACCATAGTACATATGGAAGCGGGCAGCTACCTTGAGATGGAAACAGTCCAGATAAAAGGAGTTGATTCCACCATCCGTACCACCAAAGCAGATCTGGCAGATGACGCCACGCTTATCATCAAAGAAAAAATCATGACACACGGCAAGCAGCATGCCGAGACGGATTTTACCGTAGACCTGAACGGAGAAGGATCGAGCACGAATGTAATATCGCGTTCCGTGGCCAGAGAAAACTCCACCCAGCTCTTTAAGTCAAACATCAGGGGTAACAGTAAATGCGCCGGACATTCCGAATGTGATGCCATTATCATGGACAACGGAAAAGTAGCGGCCATACCCGAAGTGGAGGCAAACTGTGTTGATGCATCGCTGATACACGAAGCAGCCATAGGAAAGATAGCAGGAGAGCAGATAATAAAGCTGATGTCCCTGGGTCTTACCGAGAGCGAAGCTGAAGAAATGATAGTAAACGGATTCTTGAAATAACCCCCAACAAAATAGGGCACCGGATAAGCTTCATGCATCCGATGCCCTACTTTACTGTCTCACTAAACATTTATTTTCTATTTAACCTCCTCTTTTGATGCGATTCTATCGCATCAGTTCCCTTAACTTACACTTCAAATAATAACTAGAAAGTGTATATCAAGAATATCTATATAAAAATCTATATTCATTACGCCCGACGCGTATTTTTGAATAATTCCCGGATATCCTATCCTGTGGATATATCGCATCCGGTCCAGACCGACTCCCGTGCCGGTATAAATATTTTACTTATGATCCCATCGGACCGTACCTCCTGTTTTTATTTGGATGAGTTAAGAATTATGTTCCCATTGGACCGTACCTCAATTCTTTAATTATAGTTTTGGAATTTGTCTTAATTGCCCTTCGGACCGTACCTCGTTTCTTTAGTATTTGTTTTTGGAATTAGTCTAAATTGTCCTTTGGACCGTACCTCGTTTCTTTAATATTTGTTTTCAGGTTAAGCTACTGTCTCCTTTGGACCGTACCTCCGTTTCTTAGATTTTGTTTTGAAATTGAGCCTAGGTTTTCATTGGACCGTACCTCTCTTTCGTAATACTTGTTTTGTTATTGGCAAACCATCAAATAATTCTTTAAGAAGGAATAAATATTTTGTATTTATTTGGTTCCTCTTTGTTTATGTCTGAATTATATATCATAAAAAAGGAAATGTCAAGTAGAAAATTATAAAATATTTATAAATTTCAAGAAAAAAGATTTTATATTGTGTTAATATTTTGACAATTATAAAAAATTTGAACAAAAAGTAAAAAAGTAAATATTGACCGAAAGGCAAATATTGTGTATTATATATATATATACCATTTAAAATGGAGGATATTAATGGACGAAACTAAAAAAAGCGGTATGGACGAGCTGATGGAAGCCTACGAAGAAGACCGTGAAAGAAGGAGCGTCCGGGAGGACGAACTTCAGGCGGCGAAGGATTACCTCGGCGTACTCTTAAAAGAGATAGAAGAAAAAAACAGGGAGCTGGACGAGAAAAAAGCCGAAGCCGGCAAACTCGCGGATGCCCTGAAAAAAAGTGAAAACGAAAAAGCAGCCGAAGCGGTGGCCAGTGCCGAAGCAAAGGAATCCAACAGATACAAAAGCATCTGGATCGGAATAGCCATCATAGAGTTCCTGGCTATTATAGCAGTAGTGGTATCGCTGTTCATAGTATACGGAAAGTTAAAATCTGACTATGAGGAAAAGCTGGCTCAGGCTACATCGGACAGTGCGGACAAAAATCCCGAAGTCACCCAGGCAGTGACCCCTGCACCCGTTACCGGTAAATATGCCGAAAACCTGCAGGATGTAGTGTCAGCCTTCGCAGGAAAGCTGAAGGACGGATTCTCATGCAGGATAGACAAGATAGACGGTCTGGAATACCTGGTGTTTTCAAAAGGTGATTTTAAGATATGTTATAAAAACGAGTACTATGTCGATGAAAAGGACTTCAGTAAAGTCGTCATCCTGGAAAAAGGTGACAGGCGTATAGTGGAAAGGATAGATTACAGCCTCGCCGAGAATCCTGAAAAACTCTGTCCTTTCATGTGCACCGTAAGCGGCAATGAACTGGCAGTGATCACTGATTACAGCGGATTCGGATCCATGCCGGGGCTGTTCAGGCTGATAGATACGGCGACACTCGCAGAGTATAACGGTGATGATATAAATGAGAAAATAGAAAGCCTGGTGAAGGCATCGTTCTCGGATAAAGTTACCGGACTTCTGGACACCCCTATACTGTTTGAACTCACTACCAGCAAGGCACAGTACAAATACGGGCTGACCGAAGTCGCATACAACGAGATAGGATACTCAAACGATGCGGGCGAGAGTAACCGCGCAGAAAAAGGACCTGCCGACTTCAACTCGGAATTCCAGCTGAATTTCGGAGAAGACGGGATCACATGGTCTACGGTCATAAAGCTAGGAAGAAAAATGTATCTTGGCGAACTTAAAGGTGATATAGCCTTAGGATTCGGTTCGGTGGTAGTCACCAATGCCAAGTTCGGAGCCTATGTACAGCCCGGAGTAGAAGACCCTGAAAATATGGGCATCATCATCCCTGCAGAGTCCATTCCCGAGAGATACA
>JAEEGL012461954.1_pt1 | contig 20461 bp, 19 predicted proteins | sample 9134231 | NCBI WGS metagenome assembly JAEEGL01 (sample SAMN16246548, study PRJNA631951) | gut metagenome | biome: gut microbiome; feature: rumen; material: fiber-attached | host: Bos | place: Iran: Karaj | collected 2018-10 | reverse complement strand
GACGGGAGCCGAAACAATCACAAATCGAAGGACGACGCCGATATCATCCGCGTGCCCGGCGGCATGCCTCAGATCGTCACAGAAGCGCAGTTTGCCGCCGTAGCCGCGCGTTTGCGCGCTCGTAATGCAAACGGTTCCGGCAGTGCAAAACATGATTATCTGCTTTCTGGGAAGCTTGTATGCGGTAAATGTGGCGCGATCCTCGTCGGCGCGACATCCCGCAGCGGGCGCAATAAGATGCCGTACAGCTATTATACATGCGGGACCCGGACGCGGACCGGCAAGTGTGATATGCCGCGTCTGTCCGCGAATGTGATCGAGAAGATCGTCCTGGATGCGATCGCGCAGATGCTCGCTTTTACGGACGAGGATATCGCGGACATCTATGATCTGATCGTCTGATCTTTACCGGAGGAAAGCGAATACATCAAAGGACTGCGCCGCGAACGTGAAGATCTGCAGCGGAAGATCGGGCAGCTCGCCGCGCTGATTGCAGAGGATCCTTCGCCGACGATCGCCGCCGAGGTCCGGAAGCTCGAAAAGAACGTCGACGTGCTCACCGTCGCGATCAATGCCGCAGCCGTGCCGACGCTCCGCCCGACGCTCGCCGACGTCACCGCGTTCTGCCGGGAAGATCTCGACTTTCTGAACATGCCCCGCGATCGTCAGAAATCGATCATATACCGCCTTGTGGATCGGATCATCGTCCGCGGATATGACGATCTCGATCTGATCCTCCGCCTGCCGGTTTCCGGCGACGATGATCCGCCCGTTTTAACCTCGAACGGTGGCGGTTCGTTTGATTCTCAAAAGGTGGAGAACCGCCTCCACCAGTAAAGAAAGCAAGGCGTCGTTGACGCCGTGCTTTCTTTTTTGATTTGCGGGGGGAGGAGAACCCGGCGCGGGGGTGAATGAAGCCGCAGTGCGGCTTCAGAGCCGCGCCGTGACCGAACCGCAGTGAGAAGCGACTCCCAACAACGAAACCTCTTTTGTCTGCCGGAACAAGAGAGGTTTTCTTGTTGTTTCATTTGGTCGAATATGGTATAATCGTCTTGCCGGATTTACGGTTTTGCGGAGTTCCATTATAAGCAAAAGCGATCCCTTTATGGATCAATACGCATTCGGAGGACGCCCATTATGCAAAAAACCGGGAAAAACATCGCGATTCTATGCTGTTCTGTTATTCTTATCGCAGCAGTGACGTATATTTCGAGATTCATAAACCGTATTGATGCAGTATGGCTAAGGATCGCTGCTTTGGTCGCACTCAATCTGATGAATGGTCTGATCGCGTTTGCGGCGATAAAGCTTACAAAAATGAAGGTCGATATTGACTTGAAAAAGGGGAGTCAATATGCGGTAGGATTTGCTATTGCGCTTGTCCTGTCTTTATTCATTGCCGTAATTCCGGCGCTTTGCGGCTTCTCCTTGGTCGGAGAGCATACTGAATTCTCGTGGTTCCAGATACTATACAATTTGTTGTTCTGCCTTTTGATCGTCGGACCCGTGGAAGAATTGATATTCAGAGTCTATTTGCAGGACGCATTCATGAGTTTCTTTCAGAAAAACAAGTGGATCGGCGTTGTGATCGCCTCTCTGCTGTTTGGTCTATGGCATCTGATTAACGGCAGTTTTATTCAGGTGCTTTTTACATTCGGGATCGGTCTCTGCTTTGGATTTGCAAAGTACGGTATTAAGAAATGCGGATATCCCGGAGTCGCTTTCGGTCACGGGCTATACGACTTTTTGAACGTAATCGTCAGGATGTTTGTTGTTTAACAGATGCCCGTTTGTCGATATGTTCGACACGCACCTTTTACACGCTCTTACCCAAAAATATAATACCTTTTGTCTGCCGGCAAAAGGGCTTCTTTCACGTTGACAGACGCTGACCGAGCGTTTATGATAGGTTTGAGGCATATTATGGCATTCGATCATCAAGCAGACAGAACCGATTATACATATTGGGACCGCATATGGGCGGATGTTTCGGCAGAACGCGTTGCGGCGTTTGCCGCAGCGCTTGAAGCGTCCCCCGATGCGATCATCGACATTCTGCGGGAACGCGGATGCAAAACCGTCTGCGACGCCGGCTGCGGCTGCGGCGCATATGCGCTGAAGCTTTTTAAAAACGGTTTTACCGTCTCCGGCTTTGACGTCTCCGGGACCGCCGTGCAAACGGCTCGGCGGCTGCTTTCGGAAAACGGGTATCCTTCAGACGGGTTCAAAACCGCCGACCTGCTCTCCCCCGGCTTTCCGGACAGACTTTTTGACGCGGTCATCGCGCGGGATGTGCTCGACCACTTGCCGATCGCCGACGCCATGCATGCCGTTTCGGCGCTTTTTCGGCTCGCAAGGTCCGGCGGCTGTGTTGTCCTGACGGTCGATCGGACGGATGAAGAATATGAATCCGAGCCGCACAAGATCAATGCCGACGGGGACTATTGCTACTGCGGCGGCAAGTGGAACGGCATGGTCTTCCATCCCTATACGCCATTGGAAGCCGCACGCCTGACCGCCGCGTTTTCCGACCGGCACGTCATTGCGAATGACGGCGGTTTTTTGATCGTTCTGGAAAAGAAATGAAAGGAATCCTATGATGCAGACGACGTCCGTACTGATCCACAGCCTTTGCGTACCTTGTCAAAACAAGTGCCGTTACTGTCTTTTGAGCTGGAACGGCACGATCGAAGGCGCATCGTGGGACCGCAGCGTTTCGCTTGCAAAGCGGTTGATTCGTGAGCTCAATACGCATCGACCGGACCTGTCCGCCAAGTTTTCATTCGGCTATGCGATGGAGCATCCGGACCTTCCGGCAGCGCTTCGAACGCTTCGGGAGCTGAACAGTCCTTCGGCAGAGTTTCTGCAGTGCGACGGAATGCGCATGCGGAACGATGCGGAGTGTCTTGTGCTGATGCAGACGCTGAAGGAAGAAGGCGTCAAAGAGCTGAATTTCACCTTCTACGGGCTTTCCGATTATCACGACCGGTTTGCGGGTCGGACAGGCGATTTTGCTTTCTTGATGCGGATGCTTTGCGCGGCACGCGCCGTCGATCTGCCGTTTACGACCGGGATCCCGCTGAACTGTGAAAATATCGGCGACGTCGACGCACTTGTCGATCTTTTGCAGGGCGCCGGAAGCAGCAGGGTGTTTCTGACGATTCCGCACGGAGAGGGCCGCGGAAAGCTGCTGCAGCGTATTCGCCTTGATCTGAACGCATTTCATACGCTTTCCCCGGACACGCAGCGGCTGCTGAACACGGGCATTTTCCGCACGGAACGCGAGTGGCTTTCGGAGCCGGAAGCTGCGGAAAGTCATAAGAGAATGATCCTGATCTCCCTGCGCCGGGACAACATCGACCGATATGAGACGATGGACGCGCTTTCGGTCTTGCGGGAAATCGAAGCTCTGGACGACGCATACTACGCGGCGTTCCCGGATTTTCCGACGCTTGCGGCGATGTACGGCGATCCGAACGGCGAATGTTTTTACCGCATCCGCGATCTGTTCGGCTACTACCGCATGCAGTATCAAAAGGACCACGATCTGAGCATATACGACGTAACAGACGAGCGCCGATCCGGCAGCCGACGGTTTTGAAAAAACCGGACTGAAATCGCTTCAGTCCGGCTTTTTTATTGATATTTTGCGATCAGCGCGTCCATTTCGGACTGTGGGATCTTGAATTCTTTTTGGATATGCTCGAGCGCGATCATCGGCCGCTTCGCAACCTCATCCCTAAGCGTTTGGATCGATTTCTTCCACGCCGACATGCTTTTCGGATTCTTCCATCGGTCGATATGCCGCTGCATTTCCGGTTCCAGCTCCTCTGTCATCTTGTCGAGCAGCGCCGTCAGACGCTCCGAGGAGAGCTGTGTCATCACAAGCTCGACGTACCGTTCGATGAATTTCTGCCGCCAGCCCGCGTTGGTCTTCAATGCGACCGAGAAATAGAAATAGGTCAGCGATCCGTTATTCGAAGGCGTGCCTCCCTTGTTGAAATACAGATACGCGATATTGCGCGTGGAACCGCTGCTGAGGATCAGATCCAGATCGTACAGAAGCGGACGCCAACGAACGCGGTAATCGGTCGTGCGCCAATATTTCTGATTGAAGCAGTCCGTATCGAGAAACACCTGCCGACAGATCACATAGTCGATAAACGCGTCGGGGTCAACCTTTTGGATGAATTTCTCGTATGCGCTGTCCGAGGACAGATTCGCATTCTTTGCTTCGTTGAAATCCGATTTGAACTGCGTGTTCGATCCTTTTCTCGCGATCGCGCCGTTCCGCATGATGGTATTGACGGTATCCGGATCGACGCCGAAATGCGTTTCCAGATATCTGGAATTCAGGTCCTCGTTGAAATCGTAAATGCCGTAATAGCTGCCGTTGACATAGACCACGCAGAAGCGCGAATTGGCGCAGTCCACGTTGAGTCCGAGGCACGCGCGGGAAGCGAACGCGTCGCACAGCCGTGCCTTGTCATAGTCCTGTCCCGCCTGTCTGAGCGCAAAGGAGCCGAACCGCGTATAGGCATAGTCCGGAAAGAACGGGTACTCGACGTGCGACATGCCGTACTGCGCGCGGAGCGACAGCGTCAGGGATTTCTGCGAAATGTATTTCAGCGTGCCCTGTCCCTTCGCCTTGATGTCGCAGGGAAACGCCGTACCCATCAGCCCGTCGGTTTCGTAGTAATTGACATAGCCCTTGCGCTCCTTGATATCCTTGTGCAGCTTCACCCTATAGACGGCGTTGAAATCTGCGGGCGCCATTGCAATGCACACGACCGGAAGCGTATGCGGCGTTTCAAACAGATAATGGAAGGTCACGATCTCGCTGGGAAACAGTCCGTCCGCATACGCGACGGCACGGATCACAGTGTTGCCGCTGATGCTGATGGGACCCGAATACCGGCTGCTCGTCCTGTCCGGTTCGCTGCCGTCCGTTGTATATCGGATCTCTGCGTTCGGATCGGGGCACGAGATCGTCAGCGAAAACGCGTTCTGATGATACAGCGCCGTTTCCGAAAACATCGGCTGACCTGTATAGCCGGCGCAGCGATTTTCGCTGTTCTTTTTGCCTTTTGTCTTTTCGGTAAAGAAGACGCGGCGGATATGATTGTCGCCTTCGACCCTTCCGCTCGTAATGCCATTGCGCTGTACGCCCGTCTGAAACGCGTCGCGCACAACGCCTTTGGAATCGGACAGATACAGTGTCTCGCCGGTCGGACTGACGCCGAAATTCGCATCGCCTTTCTCCTGATCTGCATAGGAGCCGGTCGTCTGCACCACGGCATAGTCTTTTGCGCCGACCTTCAGGGATGTGATCCGGTACTTTGTGAGATTCTTCAGCGAATCGCTCAGATACCAGCCGTCGAGCGATACCGATTTGTCCCCGCCGTTATACAGCTCGATCCAGTCCTTTTCCTTGCTTCCCCGATCGTGAATGGCGCATACCTCGGAGATGTATACGCCGTCAGGTTGAAAAAAACCGATCGCCACCGCAGTCTTTTCCGCATGCCCGTTCGGTTCGCCCGGCGTCGGGTAGCGATAGTAGACCTGTTCGTTGTTTTCATCAAGCCCGACCGAAACGTTGTCGGGAAGCTCCGGGATCGTCACCCAATCAAGCTCGCCCGTCTGCGCATTGTACAGGTACAGCGTCTCGCCCGTGCCGAGCGAAAAGCTTGCGTGCAGTTCGCCGGAGATCTCCGTCTTGCCGGACAGGAATACAATGAGATAGCTCCCAGTCATTGTGAACTCGGGAAACGCCCATTTGGTCAGGTTCTTCGGATTATCCGAAAGGTACCAGCCCGAAAGCGTCAGCGACTGTCCCGTCGTGTTGTGCAGCTCGACCCAATCGCAGCGCTCGCCCTCGCTGTCCGTAATGCTGTAAGCATTGTTGGCAAGCGCTTCGCTGATGCGGAGCGTCGTCGGGCGCACGGCGTTGACCGTCGGATCAACAGGCTCGTCGTCTTTTTCGGGCTTTTCCGGTTCCGGCGTTTCTTCCGGACGATACGGCGGCTCATCTGTGATGTCCGCGGTATTTGCTTCGCCGGGCGTCGGCGTCTCGCAGTAGCCGAACGTGCCGTCTGCGCGGCGCGCAAAGCTTACATCCTTATACGGCATTTCCGGCACCTGAACCGTTTCCAGCTCGAATCCGTTCGGATCGAAGAGATACAGCGTGTCCCCGTAGCGGCTGACGCCGAGATCGACGCATACGTGCTGATCCCTGGTTTCGCAATCCTTCCCGCAGCAATACACGATCAGATATCCGTTTGCGGGCAGCACGCCCGACAGGTTTGCGTCGTCGTAATCGCTCGGCGCGTCGCAGAGCGTGAATCCCTCCAGCGAAATGTCTTTGCCCGTTGTGTTGTGCAGTTCCACCCAGTCGCATTTATAACAGCCGCCGCACGTCAGAAGCGTATTGCGCGAGGATACCTCGCTGATCTCAACGCCGGTCATCGGCACGGGCGCTTCCGGCTCCTTCGGAACAGGCTGCGTGTCTGTTATATTGCCTTGGTTTGCGCTCCCGGGCGTCGGCGTTTCGCAATAGCCGTAGGTGCCGTCTTCCCGCCGCGCATAGGAAATATCGCGATTCAGCTCCGGAACCGCAAGCTCATAGACGGTCTGCAGGTTTTCATTGATCAGAACGAGGTCTTCCCCTGCCGCTTTCAGCGAAAAGCCGAGGCAGATGGGGCTCTGTCCGTCCCACGTGAAGGTGTCGGTCTTGTCCTGTTTGGTCGCAAGCAGCAAAAGATATCCGTCCGCAGGCAGAATAAGCTCCGGCAGCGTAAACGCCTTTTCCGGGTTCCTGATGTTGTCGGTAATGCTCCACAGCGAAAGGTCGATCGGATGATCCGATTCATTGTGCAGCTCGATCCAGTCGGGCGAGCCGTAATACGGATGCTCGTAGCTCTGCCCGTTGCTGGAAACGACCTCGCTGATCACAATGCCCTTTGCCGTTTCCTGCACGCCCAGATTGCATCCCGCAAGCGAAATTGCCATGCACACGATCAAGAGACATGCCGTTATTCTTTTCCATGGTTGAGACCGCATATTCGATCCTCCGATCAATAATCCAGTTGTATCACAATGCGCAGGATCTTTACGGCGTCCGCTGCCGAGAGCATACCGTCGCCGTCCGCGTCGCCTGCGCCGTACATCGCTTTATTCACGGTTGACAATCCGACGACCGCCCGTAAAACCAGCGCCGCGTCAGCCGAAGTCACCTTTCCGTCAAGGTTCGCATCGCCGCGGGAAACCGTCAGAACGCGCAGGATCTGTGGCTTTGCAAACGCTTCGTTATCAAAGTATGCGGGAGCGAAATAGCCGAACCCGCCCTGAAAGCTGCCGTACAGAATCGCACGCCCGTAGAATCCGTCCGCTTGCAGCCGATCGCTGCCGTCCGCAAAATGTGACCACGCAAATACGTCCTCCGTGTCGGAAACGCGCAGCGTCTGCCCCGTGCCTTCGGTGCGTCCCAACGCATAAACGCCGTTCGCGTCGCTGCAGACGAACCGGAAGCCGTCGTTCGTACGCTCTGCGCGGAAGATCGCGGCGTTTGCGGCGGAGGAATAGATCGTTCCGTCGGCGTTCGGGCAGACTGCAACGGGCTTCAGATATTGATCCGCCGAAGGCTCCGCGGGGATCGCCAGCCATTCGCCGTTGTATTGCGCAGCGATCACATAAAGCCCTTCCTCCGGCTCCGGTACGGAATAAACATCCGTGACGGCGCCGTCCGAGATCCCGACAAAGACGAGTCCGCTGTCCGCATCCGCAGGAGCCGTGAATGTTCCGCCGCATTCGATGAGAAGCGCGCCGCCGCCTTCGATCCGGCGCCCGGCGCCCGAATATGCCGGCGTCAAGGGTGAAGAATCGCCGATCGCATACAGTCCCTCCTGCGCATTCAGAAGGATCGCAAGGCGGAATGCAAGCGCGAATTTCGACAGCAGGATCTCCTCTTCGGATCCGAGCTTCTCCGATACGGGTTCGCCGTATGTCAGAAGCGATTCCGTCGCGTCGACCTGTTCGCTGCGCAGAAGCGTGCGGATCGCCTGCGCTTCGCTGAGTGCGGACAGGCTTTTTGCGCCGCGCCAGTATGCCAGAATGTCACGGAACACACCGTCGCCGCACTGTGTGCGCAGATACTCCGCAAACAAAAACGACTGTCCGTATGCGCCGACGTCGGAGGCGGTTGCGTCAAAATGCCGATAGCTCATGCCGAGCCGCACCTTCTCCGAATTGCCGAACGCTTCCATATAGCCCTGATCCGCAACCGATCCGGGATAACAGAGTTCCTCCGCCGCCATGGAAAAGCCCTCGTTGAGCCAGACGTCGATCGTCTTTTCTCTTCCGAGCAGATCGGCGTTGGCGGGCGACGCAAGCACCGCGCTTCTCAGGATCAGATGCTGAAATTCATGCGCAAGCGTACCGTAAACAACGCGGTCCCTGTCCGCCATACGGGAATTGACGTTGATGATCGGAAGGCAGTTGTAGCTGTCCGCGTCGTCGGGATCGATCGCGGAGATCTCCTCCCGCGTATACAGGTCGTAGGAATCAAAGAATCCGCAGACCGAAGAGCTGTTCATGGCATAGGTAACGATCTCGAGTTTGCCGTCGCCGCCGATGTCGCGGAACCCGCCGAAATACGCGGTTTCGGTCGGATAAATGACCGTTTCGAACTGCTCCAGCATTGCGGCGGTCTGCTCACCGGTAAAGGAAAGGCTGTCCTCCTGCATCGTCCAGATGCGGCAGTGCTCGCCTTCCGCAGCAAGCTGAAATGTATGCCGATCGTAGCGATAGGTATTGAGATCGGTGCAGACCCAGAAATCCTGCAGGCTCTGGCCCTTTCTTCCGCGTGACAGATCCCTGCCGGTTTTGTGCATTCCGGGTGTGAACGCCGCATCTCCGACCGGCTCAACATCCGCCTGCGCCTGCGTGATCGTACCCGAAAAGAGCCTGTTCCCCTCTGCATCATACGGCAGCGGATTATAGATCAGAACACGGTCCGCCTGCATGGTATGCGATTGTGCCGTCTCGCCGATCGCCGCCTGCGGGAACGCCGCAAGGATCAGGATCATGGCGAGAAGGAGTGAAAAAATGCGCTTCATAACATATTCCTACGAATACAGTATACCACAAGCCGACGCATTTGAAAAGCCACAGGCAAGCCGCGGAAGCAAAATAAATGTAAGACGCTTGTAAACAATTCGCGAATCTGCGACCTTATTCGTCAGAACGACCGTCAAGCACATTTTTCAGGCGATAGAGCTTGCTCCCCTCGAGCATTGCCGTGACGTGCGTTCCGTCCGCTTCATGCGATTCGGAAAGCACCGTCCCGATCTCGTGCAGCACCCGGATCGCCTCGTAGCGATCGTACGGGATCACGAGCTCCACGCGCCGCTGCGTGCGGTTCAGCTCCGTTTCGATTCGCTCCAGAAGCGTCGGTATGCCCATCCCCGTTCTTGCGCTGATCGCAACGGCTTTCTCGCGTTTCGACGGGATCGCTTCGGGAAGATCACACTTGTTGTACACCTCGATGCACGGCGTATTGCCCGCGCCGAGGCTCTCAAGTACCTGCTGCGTCACGCGCATCTGCACCTCGTAATACGGGCAGCTTGCGTCGACGACGTGCAGGATCAGATCGGCGTCGCGTACCTCCTCGAGCGTGGAACGGAACGCCTGCAAAAGGTCATGCGGAAGCTTGTTGATAAAGCCGACCGTATCGGACAGCAGGCACGGCGTTCCGTTCGGAAGCGTGATGCTGCGCACGACGGGGTCGAGCGTGGCAAACAGCTTGTCTTCGGCAAGCACATCGCTGTCCGAAAGCACGTTCAGAAGCGTGCTCTTGCCCGCGTTCGTATAGCCGACGAGCGCCGCGATCGGCGTTTCGCTCTTTTTCCGAACGGCGCGGCGTATCCCGCGCTGTTTTTCGACTTCTTTGAGCTCCTGTTCGAGTTCGTAGATCCGGCGGCGAATGCGGCGCCGGTCGATCTCGAGCTTCTTCTCGCCGGGACCGCGCATGCCGACGCCGGAAGCGCCCTGTCTGGACATCGCCACGCCGACGCCGAGAAGCCGCGGCAGGCGGTATTTGAGCTGGCTGAGTTCGACCTGCAGCTTACCCTCGCGCGTGGTCGCGCGGGAGGCGAAGATATCGAGGATCAACATCGTGCGGTCGATGACCGGCGCGCCCAGAATGCTCTCCAGATTGCGGATCTGGATCGCCGTCAGCTCGTCGTCAAAGATGAACACATCCGCTTCCGTCGCGCTGCCGATCAATCGAAGCTCATCCGCCTTGCCGGAGCCGACGTAGGTGCCGTTGTCGATCGGGCGCTTGCGCTGCCGTTCGATGTGCACGACGTTGACGCCCGCCGTATCCGCAAGCGCTTTCAGCTCCTCCAGCGTATCGTAACCGTCGTCATTGTCGATGCCGACCAGCACAGCGCGTTCCGGCTCCGCCTGCGTGACGGCGTACGCCGGCGCTTTCAGACGGTTGTCCGCTTCGATCAGCGCGTTCAGAAGCGCGTCATGCGGCAATCGGTCTGCGCGCATCGGTCCGTAGATCACGGGCTTGCGCTCCTCGTCCTCCATCTCGCCGACGAACGCGACATACACTGAGGTCGGCTTGCCCTCCCGCACGCCGACTGCCGCCATGGCGTCGAGGCGCATCGAGTTGAGTGTCCCGAGATCGACGTCGGAAAGGTACCCGCTTCCGTTCGGATGCGTATGGATGCACCGCACGCCCGCGAGACGATCCGCGTTTCGCACAAGACGCATGTCCGGCATGGAGACCGTCGACGCGTCGCCGACCGAAACGTCCTTCACCGCGCCGGAGCGCGACAAATAGACCGAGATCTCGCGTCCGATCCGCTCGGTATAATCGGCAAGCTTTTCAAGAAGCGCCGTCGAAGCAAACATGCCGGTCGGCTGTGCTTCGTCGTACAGCGACTGCATTTCCTGTAAGATTGTGTCGCGGATGCCCGCAACATTGCCGTGTATCTTTTTTTCTTCCATATCAGTATTGTACCATATCAATGACGTCGCTGGCAAGCAATGCGCGCTCCCCGAGAAGCTTCAGCGCGCGATCCGCGCTGACGCCGAGCAGATATGCGCCTGTCCGCGCCGCGTCGAACGGCGCAAGTCCCTGCGCAAGCAGCGCCGTGATGAGTCCCGTCAGAACGTCGCCGCTGCCGCCCTTGCTGAGACCGGGGTTTCCGAACGTCAGAAACGCCGTGCGGCCCTTTGCATGCACCAGCGTCGTCGCGCCCTTCAGGAGCGTAGTGCACGGGAAGGTTTTCACCGCGCCCAGCGGATCATGCAGCACGTCCGCCGAAGACACGCGCAGCAGTCTTGCCATCTCGCCGACGTGCGGCGTCAGAATGACGTTCTCATGCAAAAGGCGCAAAAGCGTTCGTTCCTCCGCCATCTGATTCAGCGCGTCCGCGTCCAGCACCAGCTTGGTTTTCGCGGAAAGCGCCGCCTCGATCACCGGAAGCAAGTTGCCTTTCCCCGCGCCGCTTCCGACGCCGATCGCCTGCTTGCCCATCATCGCGGCTTTTGCTGCCGCCGCCGCCTGATCGTTCCAGTCATCCGTTCCGGTCGGAACGGTGATCGCTTCCGGCAGCGCCGCAAAGAACGGACGCACCGGATCGGGCGTACAGACGGTCAAAAGCCCCGTCCCGCCGCGAAGCGCCGCCCGCGAAGCAAGCAGCGCCGCGCCCGGATAGGTCGCGGAGCCCACGCACAACAGCGCATGTCCGTTCCTGCCCTTGTGCGAATCGAACGGACGCGGCGGCAGCAGCGCGGCAATATCGCTTTCGTCCTCAAAGAACAGCTCCGGTTCATCCGGATCGTCGTACAGCGGCTGCACCGTGACCGTTCCGCACAGCGCCCGCCCCTGTCCGAGAAGCATTCCCGCTTTCTTTGCCTGCATCGTCACGGTTGCGGACGCCCTGATCGCGCAGCCCAGGATCTCCCCGCTGTCGGCATGCAGCCCGGAAGGGATATCGGCGGATACAATCGGTTTGCCGCTTTCGTTCATCTTAGCGATCAGCAGCGCCGTTTCGCCCTCGATCGGATGGTTCAGTCCGACGCCGAACAGCGCGTCGATCAAAAGCTCATGCGGTACCGGCATCCACTCCGAACAAACCGGAACGCCCTCCGCTTTTGCCTGATTGAGATAATACGCCGTATCGGGCGTACAGGCTTCCGTGTTCCCGCACAGCACGATCCGCGTGTCGATCCCGTCCCGGTAAAGAAGCAGCGCCGCGGCGACGCCGTCGCCTCCGTTGTTGCCTGTGCCCGAGATCGCCGTCACCGTTTCGTTTCCCGAACGAAGCGCTTTGACGGCGCGCGCGATTCCCTCCGCCGCCGTTCGCATCAGCGAAAGCGAGGAAATCCCCGACGCGATCGCCGCGCGATCCTGTTCCTTTGCCTGTCGTCCGGTTACGATTCGCTCCATTCTTCCTCCTCCGAGATCGCAGCCTCATACGCTTTTCTTGCGGCGTCATACGAAAACCCGCGCGCGATCAGCCGGGACAGAACGCGTTCGCGGCGCTTCTGCGGCTCGAGCGTTTCAAACTGACGCGCAAATTTCTCCGCGACAAGGCGCGCGTTCGCTTCCTCATCCGTATCCTCGACCGTCTGCATCGCCGCCTCGATCTCCGCGTCCGGAACTCCGTGACTTTTCAGCTGATCCCGAAGATGTCTTCGGCTGATGGGTTTTGACGCGACCCGCGTTTCCACAAACCGCTGCGCATAGCGCGCATCATCCAGAAGTCCGAGTTCCGAAAGCCGCGCGACCGTCGCGTCGACGTCCGCCTCGCCGAACTCCTTGCCGTCGAGATAGGTCTGCATTTCCGCCACCGTGCGGTCCTTGATCGCCAGATATTTCATGGCGTACTCCATCGGCGACAATGCTTTCGGCGGTTGCTGTTTCATGCTGCGTTCCTCGTTTCTTTCGACTGCTTTCAGTATACCACACCTTTTGCGACTTGAAAAGAACTCCGCCGAAACTGCAACCTTTTTCCGATTTCAAACGTCTTATTCTGTGAACCCCCCTGTTCGGGAATCGGAGAATACGGTCCCGGCGCCCCGTATGTATAAAAGTTGTGCCCAAAATGTAACTTATTAGTAAATGCTTTTCAAAAAGGATGGTTTTTTGAAAAAAAGCGTGTACAATGAAAGCATCAAAGAAGAAGGATAAGAACTGTATGAAGAAATATTCCAGCATCTGGATCCTGCCGCTGCTTGCGGCGCTTTTGATTCTGTGCCTTGCGTGCGGCGGAACGGTCCGTAATCAGCAGGCTGAAGCAACACCCGAGGTCTCTGCCGGAACGGAAGAGATCTCTATTATGACGCCGGAGCCCGAACTGCATCGGGAAGAGCTTGACGCGATCCTGAAGCGTGCAACCATGCTCGAAGGCGTGACGATCAACGGCGTCAACGTCGGCGGAATGACCAAGGAAGAAGCGAAGGCAGCCGTTCTGCCGAGCCTTGAAGCCATGCAGAAGGATCTGCATCTCGAGGTCAGGCTGGGCGACACGGTGGAAGAATTCTCCGGTGAAACGGTTGCTGTGGACAGCGATCTTGACGCGGCGATCAACGACGCTTTTGCGCTTGTTCGTGAGGATATCGGGTTTGAAGCCGTTTCCGCGCAGGTAGAAGAAATCAAGACCAAAGGTCGGGATTTCCCGGTTCATCTGTCGTTCAACGAAGCATCGCTCAGAAAATCCGTCAATGCATTTGCCGACGCGCACGATACGCAGCCGGTCGACGCATCCGTCGGCTACAACAAAGAAGAGAATCAAATCGACTTCACGCCGGACGTCCCCGGATGCACCGTAAACCGGGAAGCGCTCCTTGCCGCGCTGCTCAGCGCAAAGAGCGGCGATACGATCGAAGCGCCTGCGGATAATACCCCCGCAGAGGTCACACTGGAAGCCGTTCAGCAGCAGTATGTGCTTCGCGGCACGTTTACGACCAAGTTTTCAAAGAGCAAAAGCAACCGTAAATTCAACATCTGCCACGGCGCAGAGCTGATCACCGGCACCATTCTGCATCCCGGCGACGTCTTCTCCGCCAACGAAACGCTCGGCGTCCGCAACAAGGATAACGGCTGGAAGATCGCAGGCGCTTATGTGCAGGGAAAGCATGATCAGCAATACGGCGGCGGCGTATGCCAGCTTTCGAGCACGCTGCTCAATGCCGCAATCATTGCGGACATGAAGATCGTCAAGCGCCAGAATCACTCCATGAAGGTCGACTACGTCGGGTACGGATTGGACGCAACGATCAATTCCGTCGGCAACATCATCGATTTCAAGTTCCAGAACTCCAGCAAACAGGATATTCTGATCATCGCCAGAACCGACGGAAGCAGCAAGAACTATAAAAACGCAACGACGCTGACGATGGAGATCTGGGGCATTCCCATCGTTGAGGATTCCGGCGGCGCATACGACAAAATCGAAATTGAAACGCCCATCAAGATTTCCCGGATCTCCCCGAAGGGCGAAGTCAAATATTCGGTGGATGAAACCAAGCCGGTCGGATACAAAAAGCAGGTCGCAAAAAAGATCTACGGCTACATCTATGATACCTATATACAGTATTATCTGAACGGCGTGCAGGTCAACCGCATAAAGCTTTTCAGATCGGAGTATAAAGCGTATGCCGGCGAATACGTCGTCGGTCCGGACGCGAAGGAAACCGATACGCCGAAGCCGAGCTCTTCCGACGGAACGAAAACGCCGAAGCCAACTACGCCGGATCCGACGGACCCGGATGAACCCGATACGCCGAAACCGACTGCTCCGCCGGACGATACGCCGAAACCCACCGATCCGCCCGAGGATACACCGAAACCCACCGATCCGCCCGAGGATACACCGAAGCCCACCGATCCGTCCGAGGACGACGGCGGTGACGATTGACCATACACAGGGACTGTCTGCTTTCGGACAGTCCTTTTTGATCAAAAATCGATGATGAGGTGCCTATGAACATTCGAGTCCTTGATCCTGCAGCCCGCCGCGTCACGAACTGGAGCGGCGGCAAAACGACGGAGCTGTTCCTCTATCCCTTCGACGGGTCCTATGCCGAGCGCCGGTTTCAGATCCGGATCAGCTCCGCGACCGTCGATCTTCCCGAATCGCGCTTTACGCGGCTGGACGGCGTGACGCGATACCTGACGCCGCTTTCCGAGGGCTTTTATCTGAAGCGCGGCGAGCGCTGGCAGTTCCTTCCGCACGGGGACGTGCTCTGCTTCTCCGGCGAAGAGGATATCCTGTGCCGCGGCAGCGGACGCGATCTGAACCTGATGCTGAAAGGCGCGCGCGGGGAGATGCGGATCCTTCCGAAAGGCGATCACGCCCTGACGCTGCATGCGTTTCTGTTTCTCTATTGTCCGGAGGAAACGAGCGTCAACGGAACCGTTTTGCCGCCCGACAGCTTTGCGGAGATCACCTCGGCAGGCTTTGCGACGCTGAATCTGTCCCGTCCCGCCGTGCTGTTCTGCGCCGACGTATAAAAAAAGAGCCGTGCGCGCACAGCTCTCAGGTTCAGTATTCGGAATCGTCCTCGCTGCCGTCGCCCTGCGCCTCCCGAAGAAGCGCAAGCATGCGCAGCGAGTCGAGATCGAGCGGCTCTCCGCCGGATGTGCCGACGCACGCGGAGCAGACAAAAAAGCATTCGGGACAGATGCAGCGGCTCTGCACCCCTTTTTCATCCTGCACCATATACGTTCCGCATCTTTGACAGCTGCAGCGCATCGAATCACCTCCATGCGTATTGTATCACGGAAATCTGCACTTTTCAAGCGCCGGATTCCATGCTATAATGAGTGTATGAAACGAATGATCGCTCTCCTTCTCGTTCTTCTTTTGCTTCCCTTTGCGGGGGTCAAGGCGGACGGCGAGGATCAATTGATGCAGCAAGGCGATACTGGCGAAGAGGTCGTGCGCGTACAGACGCGGCTCTTCGACCTCGGTTATTATACCTATAAGCCGACCGGCAGCTTTCAGACCGTCACGCGGGCGGCAGTCATCGCCTATCAGCTCGCCTGCGGACTGATGAGCGACGGAAGCGTCGGGCAGGAAACGCTTGAGCAGCTCTTTCTGCGCGGCGCAAAGCGCGTGGATTTCCGTGCCGGCGTTCCGCTCTCCTATACCGCGCAGGGACCGATCCAGTATCACGGCAAACCGACCCCGTGGAAAACGGTCCGGCAGGCGCTAACGGAGAATACGGCATACCGCGTCCGCAACGCCGCAACCGGTGCAGACGTCATGCTGCAGTTTGTTTCCGGAGAGAACCACGCCGAAATGACGCTGTCCTCCGGCACGATCGCGGAACGCAACGCCGCCGTTTCCGCGCTCACCGACTGGCTCGGCAGCGCAAACAGCTTCTATAAATGCGCCGTCCTCTTTGAGCTGGACGGTCAATGGATCGCCGCATCCATGCAATGGAACGGCGAGGATCATGTCTGTATCTATTTCACGGGCAGCCGCTCGCACGTGCACGACTTCCCCGACGCCGAGCACGAAGCGAACATCAAAAAAGCTTCCTCCTGATCCATGTAATCAAAAGGAAAAGACCGGAGTTCCCCGGTCTTTATTGATTTGGTTTTGCAATCAGCAGCTCGACGTCGATCGTGATCTTTTTGAGCGCATCGGCGTCGAGCGTTTGTGTCTCCGCGCCGAACGTCAGCGGGGTCATGCGGAGAAAATCCTCCGCCTGTTCCGGCGTGAGCGGATGCGTTTCCGTGATCCGGACGCGGTTTTCAAGCTGGAACTGCCCGGAAAGATGGGATACCACCGCTTCATTGGAATACTGCGGATTCCGCAGCCGATCCCCCATCAGCGCGCGAATTTCACAGAGATACCCCGCCTGCGGGACAAGCTTCAAAAGCGTGCCGTCCGGCTTCAGCACCCGCTGAAACTCCGCGTAATGCGCGGGTGAAAACAGATTCAGAACCACGTCGACCGCATCATCCGCGATCGGCAGCCGCGTGAGGTCCCCGACCGTCCACAGGATCGGTCCGCCGCCGCGCGCCGCAAGCTGTATCGCATCCTTCGAAAGATCCAGCCCGACGGTCGTCTCTCCCGCGAGGCGTTTGGTAAAGGTCCCGTCGCCGCAGCCCGCGTCCAGCACAACGCCGGGATGGTTCGGCATGGCGCTTCGGATCGCGTCGATCACGGCGTCGTAAAACCCGGCTTCGAGGATCCGGCGGCGCGATTCAAACAGCGCCCGGCTGTAATGCGACGGCGCGGCGTTCGGCGCAAAGTGCACGTATCCCTTTCTCGACGGATCGAAGGTGTGTCCGTTCGCGCAGAAAAGCGACGCGCCGGATTGCGAAAACGCCGCCCCGCAGACGGGACAGCGCAAAAGCGATATGGAATTGAAAAACTTTTCCGCGCTCACGATTTTGATTCTTTCTTCTCGTCTTCGAACTCGAACGCTTCCTTCGGAAGCACCGGTTCCGGCGTCTGTTCTTCGGGATGCTCCGCCTGTTCCTTCGCCGCCTGCTCTTTCTCTATGCGGCGGCGGATCGACCGGGCGATTTCATCGCTGATCAAAAACAGGATCGCGATCCCGATGATCGGATAGGTCAGCACGGTCACGTTCTTGCCGATGAGCTTCAGTACGAGGATCAGCAGCAAAAGCGCCGCGCCGAGCGCGCCGAGCACGATCTCCGTGATTTTCCAGAATTTCTCGTTATTCTTCATACGGGGTTCCTCCGCTGCAATCCGATGTATGGTTCAAAAATGCCTCCGCGATTCCTTCCATTCCGTCACAGTCGGACGGGATGACGCAGTCCGTTCCGGTCCGTTCCATCATGTACCGAAGGATCGTTGCGCCCTGCAGGATCACGTCGCCGCGTCTTGTCAACAGCGGCAGCTGCATGCGCAGCGGTTCCGGTACCTTTGCAAGCTGCACGATCAGTCGTTCAAGCGCTTCTCGTTCGATTCTCCGAAGCCGTTCCGGGTCATACCGATCCTGATTTGCGAGCAGCGCGCCGATCGTGGAAATCGTTCCGCCGACGCCGTAAACCGGCTTGGGCACGTCCTCCGGTATGCGCGTCCGCTCGTCCATCCAGGCAAACAGCTCGCGTTTGAGCGTCTCGGGATCGGTCGCATCGCATCGTTCTTTGGCGCGGACGCAGCCGCACGGAAAGCTCAGCGCGCGCTGTTTCGTGACGATCTGAAAGCTCCCTCCGCCGATGTCGAATACCGTACCGGCGCCGCCGGTCACCGCGGAGAACGCGAATGCGCCTTCCTCTTCGCCGGACAAAACGCGCACCCGGACGCCGCTCCTCTCCCGCACCTTTGCAAGGAATTCGTCGCGGTTTTCGGCGTCGCGCACCGCGCTGGTGGCGTACGCAATGACCGGGATGCCGAGCTCGTTCGCCGTCCGCCGGAAGGCTTCGATCGCATCGACGGTGTCCGCCATGCGATCCGGCGCCAGCCTGCCGGTCACATCAATGCCTTTCGCAAGCCTCGTGGTGCACAGGCGCTTCGAAAGCGAGCGCACGCGACCGTTCTCCGCCGCGGCAAGCATCAGCCGCACGGAGTTGCTTCCGATATCGATGACTGCAAGCTCCGGTTTCATTCCTGTCCCGATACGGCACTGTCGTCCTGGATCAGCTTGTCCTCCTGATAGTGCCAGCCGTATTTGATCATGCCCTGTTGGATTTTATAAGCATCGGTGCGCATAAACTGCAGATTTTCGCGTTCCTGCGCATAGGTCCGTTTGGTTTGATTGAGCAGCTCCACGCGCTCGGCATACTCGTCCTGCGCGGAACGGATGCGAAGCCGCTGCGGGATCAGAACCACGAGCAAAATGACCACGCACGCGATCAGCACGAGGACAAAGTGGATCAGTTTGAAATGGACCGTCCGCACGATCCGTTTTGACGATTCTTCCATGTTTCACAGTATAACAGAAAACACGCCAAAACGGAACCTATTTTTTATGTATTTTTTGTGTCATTCGTGCGAATACCGGTCCGAAGAGCCCGTATACCGTCGCAAATCCGAGGATAAACGCCGCGCTGAGGAATCCGCGAACCGTGCCGCAGTTTGCCGTAAAGACGTATCCAGCAAACAAACAGCCGCCGATCAGCACGAAAACTGCGTCGCAGAGATGCGTAACCCAGCGTTTCCCCGCCCGGATCCGCACGATCCGCAAAAGCAGATAGCATAGCCCCGCAACCGCTCCGCCGTGAAACAGCAAAAGCGCTTCATAGGGCTGTCCGGTGACGTCCCTCATTTGCGTTTGAAGAACAGCGATCGGCGCTCCGGTTCGGGCTGCTCGTATTCGATCGAGGCGATATTGCCCTCCAGAAGCACCTGCCCGTCCTCCGGATTCAGCTTGCCGAGCTTCAGCCCTTCACCCCAGACCGTCAGCGTGCCAGCCTGGGTGATGACCGTCATTTCATCCTCCTGAAAGCTCTCAACGTCCAGTACGCCGGTGATACGCATCCGTCTGCGCCCTTCGATCAGAAGGGTATGCGCCGAGGGCTCACAGAGTTCTTTTTCCCGTTTTTCCATATCGATCCTCCTGCCTTTGCTGCATTGTATGCACAGCGCACCGTTCTTACGCCTTGAAAGCGGATGAATTCGCGCTATTTTTATCGAAACGCTTGACAAGTTTTTCGATCCCTCATAAAATGGTATCAGTTCATTCTTCCTTTCATATTTTATTTCCGTACAGAAATCAATTCAATATCGGAGGCAATTTGTGAATCTATCCGAACTCAACGCATTGACGATCACCGAGCTGTATGCGCTTGCAAAGCAGCACGGCATTCCCTCCTACCGTAAATACAAAAAAGCGCAGCTGATCGAAATGCTGCAAGCGCCCGCGCCTGCACCGAAAAAGCGCGGCAGACCCGCGAAGGCAAAGGAAACGCCCGCAAAGGAAGCGTCCGAACAGTCGGCTCCCGCGCAGCAAATAAAGCCTGCGGAACCGGAAAAACCCGCGGAGTCGCCCGTTTCCGAAAAGCCCGCGGAGCCCGAAAAGCCGCAGGAGCAGACAGGCGGCGAACAGCGTCGCCCGTACCGGCGGAACAACTACCGCCGGCAGGACGGTCAGCAGAACCGGAATCGCAATTTCCGGCAGAACGGCAGCCGTCCGTATCACGCGCCGGAGGGCGAGCAGAAATCCGAAGCGCCCGCGGAGCCCGTTCAGCTGCCCGAAACCGGTACGGCGGCGGGCGTTCTGGAAATCATGGAAGGCTACGGCTTCCTGCGTGTTTCGAACTACGACGCGGGTCCGAACGACGTCTATGTCGCAAACGCGCAGATCCGCCGCTGCAATCTGAAAAACGGCGATTTCGTTGAAGGCCGCACCCGCGCGCGCCGCGAAGGCGACAAATACGAAGCGCTGCTGTACGTCGACCGCGTGAACGGCAGGGATCCGGACGAGAACGCGCAGAATCGCGTCAATTACGAGGACCTTG
>JAEEGL012161731.1_pt1 | contig 20461 bp, 19 predicted proteins | sample 9134231 | NCBI WGS metagenome assembly JAEEGL01 (sample SAMN16246548, study PRJNA631951) | gut metagenome | biome: gut microbiome; feature: rumen; material: fiber-attached | host: Bos | place: Iran: Karaj | collected 2018-10 | reverse complement strand
GGATCAGACCTTGGTCCAAGAGCTATGTATCTTGCTCTTGAGAACTGGGCTAAGAGAACTGGCAACTTCAAGATGGAAGCTAAGTTCATCAGTAACGTAGATCCTGATGATGCAAGCGCAGTACTTAATTCAGTAGATGTTGCTCATTCAATCTTTATCCTTGTTTCAAAATCAGGTACAACACTCGAAACACTTACAAACGAGTCTTTCGTAACAGATGCACTAAGGAAGGCTGGACTTGATGCCAGCAAGCACATGATCGCTGTTACTTCTGAGACTTCTCCTCTTGCTAAGAGCGACAACTACTTAGAGGCATTCTTTATGGATGACTATATCGGAGGTCGTTATTCTTCTACATCAGGAGTTGGCGGAGCAGTTCTTTCACTGGCATTTGGTCCTGACGTATTTGCACAGTTCCTTGATGGCGCTGCAGAGGAAGATAAGCTTGCCACAGAAAAAGATATGCTCAAGAACCCTGCAATGCTTGATGCTATGATTGGTGTATATGAGAGAAACGTACTTGGATATGACAGCACAGCTGTACTTCCTTACTCACAGGGACTTAGCCGTTTCCCAGCACATCTTCAGCAGCTTGATATGGAGTCAAATGGTAAGAGCGTAAACCGCTTTGGCGAGCCTATTAACTATGTAACAGGTCCTGTAATTTTTGGTGAGCCAGGAACAAACGGACAGCATTCATTCTATCAGCTCCTTCACCAGGGAACAGATATTATTCCTCTTCAGTTTATTGGATTTAAAAACAGCCAGCTTCAGAATGATGTAAACATTCAGGATAGCACAAGCCAGCAGAAGCTCTGCGCTAATGTAGCAGCTCAGATTGTTGCATTTGCCTGCGGCAAAAAAGATGAGAATGCCAATAAGAACTTCAAGGGAGGACGCCCTTCAAGTATCATCATTGGTGACGAACTTAATCCTAAGTCACTTGGAGCACTCCTTGCTCACTTCGAGAACAAGGTTATGTTCCAGGGCTTTGTATGGAATATTAACTCATTCGATCAGGAAGGCGTTCAGCTTGGCAAGGTTCTTGCCAAGAAGGTTCTTGCTCACGAGACAGATGGAGCCCTTGCTGAATATAGTAAGTTACTCGGAATCTAATATAAAAAGCGTTAGGAGCCCCGTTTTTCGGGGCTCTTTTTGATGTGCGTCTGGCGGCATACATATTTTATTGAAATATTGATAAACATTTCAACAAGAAATAGAGAATTTCATATTAACAATCAGTGACGATTTTATGATATAATTTTGATAGGTGCACAGATATAGGTTGCCGGGGGTATATAATGCGTTTTCGTACAAAACTCTTAATTACGTCAGTGGCGATAGTTATTATACCTATTATCCTGGCCCTGGGAACATTTTTTGCAGTAGGCAGATATCTTGTATATGAGCAGAAGCTAAACGAGATTTCCAGCGGGTTTGATTATAGTATGGTATCAGACCCCAGCGAGACTTTTGCTGATATGGCAGATGAAGTTACACATGATATAGCTCTAGCATGTATTGTTAATCCGTTTATATTAGAGGATATAGATTATCTTCAAAGCGTAGATAGCAAAATTGCTTCAAAATATTCATTTCTCCTTGTCATGAGAAATGATGAAGTATATTATGTGGCAAATATGGATAGAGCCCAGGATGTCATGGATGAACTTCCAGGGTATGGAACAGATATAAAGGGTATTTACTATACTGCTTCCAAGCATTTGGTCAAGCAGATTGATTTTAGATTTTCTACAGGTGATCAGGGAAGTCTTTACATTATTTCAGGTATTAGAACGGCTCTGACAGCCTCATTGTTCATCTACATGGGAATTGCGATCATCGGTATCCTTCTGATCACGAGTTTTCTTTTGACCATGTGGATAGGTAACAGCTTCTTCAAGCCAATAGATGAGCTGAATGTTGCAATGCAGCATATTCAGGATGGCAATTTCGACTACATGCTACCGACAGATGTCAAGGAAAAGGGCGAAATTGGAGCCATGTATCGTAATTATGAGGACATGAGACTAAGGCTCAAGGAATCTGCTGAGGAAAAGATATTACGAGAGAAGCAGAATAAAGAGCTTATAAGTAACATTTCTCATGACCTGAAAACCCCTATCACAGCAATAAAGGGTTATTCTCAGGGACTTTTAGAGGGTGTCGCTGATAACCCGGAGAAACAGATGAAGTACATCAAGATCATCAATAATAAGGCTAATGATATGAACAACCTTATTAATGAGCTTACCTTGTACTCCAGTATTGATAACAACAGAATTCCTTATAATTTCATAAAACTTAATGTGGGAGATTACTTTGGAGATTGCATCGAAGAGATTGGTGCAGACCTTGAGAGTAAATCCATAAAGCTTAATTATTCAAACCTGACTGCGCCTGATACGCAGATTGTTGCTGATCCGGAGCAGATAAAGCGTGTAGTTAATAATGTAGTTAGTAATAGCGTCAAATATCTTGATAGAGATGATGGAACAGGCCAGATTGATATCAGGATCCTTGATGAGATTGATTCCATCAGAGTAGAGCTGGAGGATAATGGTAAGGGAATTGCTCAGAGAGACATTCCTAACATATTCGACAGATTCTATAGAACAGATGCTTCTAGAAATTCCAAGCAGGGAGGAAGTGGAATCGGTTTATCTATTGTTAAAAAGATAATAGAGGATCATGGCGGATATATATGGGCTACTAGCCATGAGGGAGAGGGAACATGTATGCACTTTGTACTGAGGAAGTACGTTGAGTATGCAGACAACCAGGAAACTGTCACAGTAGACCACGAAACACAATAAAAAAGAAAGGTTAGAGACGTGTATGAGTAGAATTCTTATTGTTGAGGATGAAGAGGCTATTGCTGATCTTGAGAAGGACTATCTTGAGCTGAGTGACTTTGAGGTTAAAATTGAGAATACTGGAGATGCAGGTCTTGAAACTGCTCTAGCAGAGGATTTTGACCTTATCATTTTGGATCTGATGCTTCCAGGTATGGACGGATTTGAGGTTTGTAAGCACATTAGGGAAAAGAAGGATGTGCCGATCCTTATGGTTTCTGCCAAGAAGGATGATATCGACAAGATAAGAGGACTTGGACTTGGAGCTGACGACTATATAACCAAGCCATTTAGCCCATCTGAGCTGGTTGCCCGTGTAAAGGCGCATATGGCAAGATATTCAAGGCTTGTCGGATCAGGTCACGAGAACAATGATTTTGTCGAGATCCGTGGTCTTAAGATTGATAAGACTGCCAGAAGAGTATATGTTGATGAACAGGAGAAGAGCTTTACAACTAAGGAGTTTGATCTTCTTACTTTCCTTGCAGAAAATCCAAACCATGTATTTACCAAGGAAGAGCTCTTTAGAAAAATTTGGAACATGGATTCAATCGGAGATATTGCAACTGTTACAGTTCATATCAAAAAAATCCGTGAGAAGATTGAATATGACACATCAAATCCTCAGTACATAGAGACAATCTGGGGCGTTGGTTACAGATTCAAGGTTTGATGCTAGATAGATCATGTGACTCCTATCCGGTTTCCGGGTAGGAGTTTTCTTTTGAAATAATATGATAATAACAAGGAAATAAGAATGAAAAGCATAGAATACATATATGAAGACAATGACATTTTGGTGTGCCACAAGCCTGCAGGCGTAGCCACAGAGGGCGCTAAATCCTATAGTATGGATGTTGTCAGTGCTGCAAGAAATTATATAAGCCGCCAGAATAGAGGGAAAAATGAAGGAAGAAAGCCCCCATATGTTGCAACAGTCCATAGGCTTGATCAGCCTGTAGAGGGAGTTATCATCCTGGCCAAGAACAAGAATGCCGCTACAGACATTGCTTCCCAGATAAAGAAAAGAACTACTGATAAATATTACTATGCCTTATGTTATGGAACTTTTGAGGAGAAAAAGGGAAAACTTGAAAATCTTTTAGTTAGAAAAGAAGATGGATTTGCCGCTGTTATATCAGAAAAAGAGGAGCAGAGCCTTAATGGAAATACCATAACTCTTGAAAATGGAAGCAGCATCAGGATCATGTCAGGAGAAGTAAAGGATGCTAAATTAGAATATGAGGTCATAGCAGAAACCAATGAGGAATCTCTTTTGCGAATAAAGCTACTTACTGGAAGGTTCCATCAGATTAGGGTTCAGCTTTCTAACATAGGGCATCCAATCCTTGGAGATCAGAAGTATGGAACGCTTAAGTCTACCGAGCTTTCAGAGAAAAAAGCTGTAAAAGATGTATGCCTTGTTAGCTACAAGTTTGTTTTAGACCATCCTGTAACAAAAAAGAGGATGACTTTTGAGATTTCCCCGGACAACCCACAGATAAAGGCTATGCTTGAAACAAAATAAAAAGAGGTCAGACATGGAACTTCTATATTTACTATATATGCTGTTATTATGTGGCTTTTTGCCACTTTATATGAATGCGGGATATTATGAACTAGGCGAAGCCAAGGCCTTATGCTACCTTGTCATAAGCATCCCATTTGTCATTATCCTTCTTATAAGAGAACTTATCAGATATAGAAAAGAGGCTGGCGAAGAAGAAAAGGCTCTGGATAATAACATAGATAAATTCTTTCTATATGGAACCCTATTCTCCTGCTTTATCTCCTGGCTTTTTTCTGTAGATAAAAAGGTGGCTTTCTTTGGATATGAGGGATGGAGAAATGGCCTTTTGACAACTCTTGTTGCCATTTCCTTTTGCATATTTATAAGTAAAAGCGGGTTTTTTAAAAGTCAGATTCTGGCCCTGTTTTTGCTGGTGCCCTTTTTTGAGTTTGCGCTTTCTATATTAAATAGAATGAGTATTTTTCCTTTTATGATTGCTGGACAAAATTCATCGTTTGTGGCCACCATTGGAAATATTAACTGGTTTTCAGGCTTTCTTTCAATTTGGGTGCCACTTGGTGTAGGTTTTATGTTTGTTCAAAAAAGATTTTCCTTTCGCTTTTTCCTGTTGGGAATATATACAATAGTGGGCCTGGTTGCTCTGTTTTTGCAGGGGAGTGAAGGAGCAGGGCTTATAATTTGTGCCTGCTATGGACTTCTTTTGTGGTACGGCACATTGGACAGAGAAAATATCAAAGCTTTCCTGATCCAGGCCATAGTTCTGGGGATATCCATGAGCATAGTTGATATTCTGATGATGTTTGCAGGAAGTTATTATAACTACAGCGATAACCTTTTGCTGGTCATTTGTAGATTCCATGTTGGTGCAATTATCATAGCCGCAGCATTTTTCGTCTACAGAGTATCAAGATTATTTGAAGAGATAAAGATTTCCTTTTACTCAAAAACATACAAAAAGATTTACATAGTAGTGATGGTTGCTGCTCTAGCCACAGCGATTGTGCTTTTGATAATGAATTTTTCTGAGGATTTTGGAAATGGAAGAGGGATCATTTGGCGGATGTGCGCTGAGATTTACGCAGGATTATCACCTTGGCAAAAGCTTGTGGGAATTGGCCAGGACTGCCTTTATCCTTATGCAATGTCTGACGGCTACTGGAATAGCTCTTTTACCAATGTATTTAATGGGGCAGCCCTTACAAATGCTCACTGCGAGCTGCTTACGGTTCTGCTTGAAAGAGGCCTTATCGGAGCCATAACCTACTTGGGACTATTTATCTCGGTTATCTACAAACTTGCTATGGCAAAAGAAAAGGAGCATGCAAAAGTCATTTGCGCGCTCCCTGTTATCTCGTATTTTATTTTTAATCAGATATCTTTTCCACAGGTAACTTCTATGCCTTATTGCCTGATCCTGATTGGAATCGCAATTAACCTATCAGGTGGTCAGGAATCGGAATAGAGTCGTCAAGCTCATGGAAAAAGGTTCTGGTTTCTACTATTCCATAAAGAGCTTCCTTGTATTCGAAAAGAAATCTCTCATTTATGTTTTCTTTTCCGTACATGCTAACACGGCCCATATAGGCGTTTAGAATAGAAACATAGCGTTTGTCCAGATCAAACTTTTTGATGATCTCATCTTTTCTACGCCTTGGGTGCTTGGAAGCAAATTTTCTAATGTCTATCTGGAGGTCTACAGGCAGCTCTTTTTCTCTTTCATGTACTGCATGCAGGTATTTGTTGTAGGTGTCTTCATCAATCTTCTCGAAGTGGTTTACGAATTCAAGACAGCAGGCTCCATCTGGTAAATTGAGCCTTACACGGTCTTCACCATAAACCTCCTCAATCTCGGCAACGACATGGGGAACTAGTGGTTTGCCATTGTAGTCTAAGATAATTACTTTATCTCCCTTTTTATACATCAGTTACCTCCCAAATGCATTATATTTTGTAAATTAATTATAGCATGATAAGTGCATAAACCCGCGTTGTTTATGAGAAATTTACAAAATGTTATCATTTGGTTCGCTGTATACTCTTTGGTAACTGCTTGGGAAGCGTAACTAAAAAGCGTATTATGTTATCTCCTTCTTTTTGAGCTTCTATTGTGCCGCCGTGAGAAGTGGCAATGGCTCTTGCTACAGAAAGCCCAATACCGTATCCGCCGGTGTCTCTAGATCTTGATGAATCTGCTCTGTAGAATCTGTCAAATAATCTGTCCAGATTTCCCTTAGGAATATTATCGCAGGTATTTGAAACCTCAAATTGGATAGTGCTTGTTTTGGATAGTTTGACAAAGATACGGCCTTTGTCAGAGGAGTACTTTATAGCATTATCTATAAGCAGGGAAGAAAGCTGAGAGATGGCATTTTTATCGCCTGTAATATGTATGCCATCATCTATCTCTACCATATAGTTTTTGCCCTTAGAAGAAGCAATAGTCTCAAATGAACTTGCAGACTCCCTGATAACACTACTCATATCAAAGTCAGAGTAGACTACATGCATTACTTCCTCATCCATTTTGGATAAGGTCAAAAGATTCTTCACAAGATCGTTCATTCTCTTGGTCTGGTTCTTTATACTTGAAGTCCATTCATTTTTTCCACCTTCAAGCTCTAATACATCGACATTTGCAGATATCACTGCGAGAGGCGTCTTTAATTCGTGACCGGCATCGGTTATGAATCTCTTTTGCTTGTCAAGGGACTCAACAACCGGGGCAACAGCGCGGCCTGAGAACATATATACCAGGATAAACATTGCAACAAGGGCTAGAGCTCCGATGCAAAGTGACTGGAATAACAGCTTGTAGACATTGATCATAGAAACGCTCAGATCTACAAAAATGATGAGGCTTGTACCATCCTCATTATTAACTCTGTAATATCTATAGGAGTGATACATCCCCTTTGCTTTATTTCCTGCATATGCAGCACTTGCATAGTCGGATGCTGAAGTCTCTGAGATGGCAGCGATATGCATGAGATTGGTTTCTGTTATGGCCCCATCCGCATCAAAACGAACAAAGAAATACCTTGATTGGTAGGGCATTTCCACTCTTTTGGCATCATTTAATCTATCAAAAGAAAAAGGTTTGTCAGGAGTAAATTTGTCATCAGCAGGAGCCGGATTCATGCGGTGCATGTCAGGAAAGTAGCCGTTATTATCAGCCAACATGTTTAATAGATTGTCTGCATCCTGAAACATACTGTAGACGTTTACTGCATTTATAATGCCAATCATGACAACTAAGATTACTAAAAGGGATAGCATGGCTGTTATGACAAATTTTTTTCTAAGCTTTCTGACCATAGAGTACCTCTCTAATTTGCTTCACTGATTGAATAGCCAAGTCCTCTGGCTGCCTTTATTTCACAGGTTGCATCAAGTGATGCCAGCTTTTTTCTAAGGTTTGAGACATAAACCCATACTACATTAACATCGGCCTCGCCGTCTGCCCAGATATGATCCATAAAATTGTCTACGGAAATGATTCTTCCCGGTGAAGTCATGAGCATCTCCATCATCTGAAACTCTCTGCCTGAGAGCCTGATTTTTTCATGATCAGGAGTTGATAACTCGTAACCAGCCCTGTCAAGAGTTAGGTTTCCACAAGTCAGATTGGGTTGTGAAAAGTCAGATTTTCTACGGAGCATTGCACGGACTCTGGCCAAAAGCTCACCCATGTCAAAGGGCTTAGGAAGATAGTCATCTGCTCCAAGGTCAAGACCCTTTATTCTGTCATCAACTTCAGTTTTGGCAGTAAGAAATAGAACTGGCGTGGAAAGACCCTTTTCACGTAATTTTCTAAGGACATCCATGCCATCAAGACCAGGCATCATAATATCAAGTATTATGCCGTCATAATCGCCGGTAAGGGCATAGTCGAGGGCGTCTGTTCCATTATAGACAGCATCGACAGTGTAGTTACTATGTTTTAGTATCGCCACAAGTGCGTTTACAAGTTCAACTTCATCATCTGCAAGTAGTAGTCTCATTTTGTTACCTCATTTTATTAGTACAAACTCTTCCTACCTTAATAATTTTAGCATAGTAGCCTAAAGCGAAACTAAAATATGTATAAAATATGAACGTTTTGGCCCTCTTTTGGACATGCCTAGTACATATTTGGTCAGTACAATATTTTTATTAGGACGCGTCGGGGGTATTGCTGATGAAAAAGGGGAAAACAGCGTATTCTTTACCAATTATAATTATTATAGGACTATGTATTATCTTTAATGTAGCTGCATGGAAAAGTGCGGCTTTTTCTGACTTTTATGTCACTAATATTTTTCTGGTAATTACAGGTTTATATGGGAGAGTAACAAGCCTTGTGAGCTTTTCAGTGGGAGAAGTTTTGCTGGTAGCGGTGGTTTTGTACATAGCTTTTTTGCTGGTGTTTGTTCTAGTCCATACAATTATCCTTACTGTAGCAAGGTTTTCTGGGGAGAACAGTAGGAAAGATACATTGGCAGGAAGGATATTAAATAAGATATCAGACATCCTCTACAGGGTAACACCAGTTCTTTTAACAATTACTATAGTTATAATGAGCCTGAATTGTTTCGTGTTATACCATTGTTCCCGCATAGGAATCGGAGTTCAGGCATCGGAGGATGACTATAATATAGTTGAACTTACTCAGCTAAGAGATTATGTGGTTAGAAAGTGCAATGAGCTTTCTAAGAAGGTTCCACATGACGAGAATGGAAATGTGTTATATGAGGGAAATATGGCGGAAACTGCAAAAGAGGCAATGTTGGGACTTGCTGGCGAATATCCAAGACTTGGGGGATATTATGTTACTCCTAAAGCCCTGTACTTTTCAGACTTTATGTGCCAGCAGTACATGCAGGGATATTATTTTCCATTTTCTATGGAAGCAAATTATAACGATACCATGAACATGATGCACAAGCCGTTTACTATGTGCCATGAACTTGCGCACACTCACGGATACATATATGAGGATGAAGCAAATTTCTTTGGATTTCTGGCGTGCATAAATTCTGATGACATTGTATTTCAATATAGTGGTTATCTGGGAGTCCTCAATTACATAAACAATGACTTTTATGATGCTGTAGGGGAAAAAGAATACAAGAAGCACGTAAAGATTTCTGATAGAGTCAAATATGATAATCAGTTTCTTTCTCCAGAGGGTTGGCAAGAGGTTGAAAAAAAGGCCGTTATCAAGACAGAAACAGTTAAAAAGGCTGCGGATACTTTCGTTGATACAAATCTGAAGGTAAATGGTGTTTCTGCTGGAAAGGCCAGCTACAGATATGTTGTGGGACTGATCATGGATTATTATTATAATAACAGTGTGTTGGCAAGGGTTTCGTGAGGTATAATAAGTACTAGCGAATTAAAGTAGTTAGGAGAAACCTATGAAAAAGAATAAATCAGTTCTATTAGGAGTACTTGTCATGATGCTTCTGCTAGTAGGATGTAAGCCATCTGAAGAAAAACTGTCAGAAGCAGAGAATGCAAGAAACCAGCTTGTTCAGGCAAGAGCAGCTGCAGAAGAAACATATCTTGATATAGCAGACACCTCATTAAGGCCAGAACTGGACGCGTTAGGTGTTAAAGTGACAGAAATAGAAGCCTTGGATTTTACTAAGATGAGTGACAAAAAGATAGATGCTGTTCTTCCTACGATAGCTGAACTTACTGACAGCTATAGCACAGTTCAGGGGAAACTAGATGGCACTTATCAGGAAGAGGCGACAGCCAACGCTGAGCAGGCTAAAAATATCCAGATAAATTCATATATTATTAACCAAATGGGATTTGATATTAATAGCATTGTTCTCCATGATATTACAACAGATACATATTCTGGAAATCTCATTGGTGATGGAAATATTCTGGAATCAGGCTATACACTGATGGGAATAAAATTGGAAGTACATACAGATAGTAATGCCTGGGAGTTTATTGTAAAAAACACCACAGATACAAGTTTTACCCTTCCATGTGAGAGTTTAAAAGATGTAGATCCTTCTGGAGTATCACTTTCTTTTGAGTATGATAATGATACGCAAAATGGTTCAGTGACCTTTGGAGGATACTTCTCAAATTGACGATTTCTTGATTTTTATTAATGTTTTTGTGAATTATTAACAAAATCTTAAAGAAATCTTAAGAGAAAATGCACAAGTTCATTCATGACATTTAAAAATTCAGAGTATATAATCTTATTTCGTACTGAAGCAATTGGCTTGCAATGTAATTGCAAAGTATAAAGGTTAGAAGAGGAGATTATATATTATGAAGAAGAATATCGTAACATTACTTTCAGCATTAACACTTTCAGCAGCAGTACTTGCTGGTTGCGGAGAGACAACTGTAGAGACAGCTGTAGAAGAGACATCTGTAGAGGCTTCTGTAGAAGCATCTGTAGAAGAGGCTGTTGAGGCTGCTTCAGAGGCATCTTCAGTAGAAGAGGCTGTTGAGGCTGCATCAGATGCTTCATCTGTAGAAGAGGCTACTGAGGCTACATCAGACGCTTCAGCTGAGGCTTCATCTGAGGAAGAGGCTGCAACAGAGGCTACTTCAGAGGCATCAAACAACTAATTCAATTAGATTTTTTACACCAGGTTTAGACTAGTTAATAATCAATTGCTTTAGTCAGTACAATAATTTGAGCCACCACATTCAAATGGATGTGATGGCTCTTATTATTTTTCTTTTATTTCTCTTTTGAGCAGTTTTCGCAGTAGCCGTAGATCTCAAGGTTGTGACCTGTTATTTCAAATCCTGGAACGGAATGCTCGATTTCGTGTTCAATTTCATGAAGCGGACATACAGCGATAGGCATTTTCTTGTGGCACTTTAGGCACACGACATAGTGTCTGTGCTTACCGGACTTTAACTCGTAGAGAGCAGTTTCTTCGGTGGCAAGAACAGTTTTAGATATGACACCAGCTTTTTCAAAGGCAATAAGATTTCTGTATATGGTGGAAAAAGCATACATCTCAGAAAGATGTTCATTATTCAGCTTTGTAAAAATATCTGCCGCAGATAGGGGTTCATGACTTCCGTAAAGAATCTTGAAAATATCAATCCTTTGCTTTGTCTTCTTGACACCTTCCGGCCAGTTGCGTTCAATTATCTCATCATACGATTCTGCATGTATTTTACAGCTCATAGTTTCCTCAATATCTTAAATAGTAATTCCAATAAGATCGATAAGTAGTCCAATCACAGTTCCAATGAAGAATAAAAGAAGAGCGATGTTGATGTTCTCTTTTTTATTGTCATTAACTCTAAATAGAACTAATAGTCCAATTCCAGCTCCAACTAAAAGACCTGACATCATAGTTCCCAAAGTGATCATTTGATCAAGATAGAGCTCAGTTATGATAACAGAAGCTGCACAGTTAGGAATAAGCCCCACAAGCCCGGCGAGGATATGGCTGATGACGGGACTTGTTTTTAAAAGAAGGGCAACCTTATCTTCACCAATAAGTTCAATCACAAGATTTAATACTAAAGTAAGGATCAGTACAAATACAAAAATGTGGAAAGTATGAACAAATGCAGATTTTACAATGCCCAATAAGCCCTCTGACTCGTCATCATCGCAGTGACAATGTTCTTTTTCACAAAGTGAAGAAATTCTAACTGGGTCATTTATAGATTTGTTGTGAGCCTTGTGATAGGCATGTACTACAAAATCAATCACAAAGCCTGCGAGAATTCCGATCAGAGCCTTGATAGCAAGAACCTGAATCATAGTCTTTATTGGAACCTGCTCCGATATAAACAAAGGAATCATCTCATCTGAAGTGGATAAGTATATAGCGATGAGTGTTCCTAAAGTTATAACGCGGCCAGCATACAGGTTCGATGCTGCTGCTGAGAAACCACACTGAGGAAATGCTCCTATCAGGCCTCCCCATAAAGGACCGAAGTGCTCTGTTTTTTCTACAATGCCTGAAGTAAACTCAGCAGTCTTATGTTCTAAATACTCCATAATAAGATATGTGATAAATAAGAATGGCAATATCTTAAGGGAATCAATTAGTGCGTCGATTACTACATCTAATATAAGTTCCATATTTTCTCCTTGATCTTGTTTCTAGTACTTGCAAATGCAAATCATTTGCATTTAGAAAAATTGCAAAAAAAATAGCAGAAAGCGGGTGATGGGAATCGAACCCACGTATCCAGCTTGGAAGGCTGGTGTTCTACCATTGAACTACACCCGCAAGGTGCTGACAAGAATGTATTCTACCCACTTTTAAGTAGTATGTCAAGAACTTTTATGATAAACTATCATTGTTTGTCAATTGACATCGTAAGGGTGCGGTGTTAATATAAATCCTACTAAGTTAGTAGGAAAACATTTTGGATAATTTTCGAAAGGAAAAATGTTATGTCAGATCAGTATTTGTTACAGGTTAAGGATTTATCAGTATCAATTGATAATGAACTTCCTATACTTAATAAAATCAATTTGGATATCAAACCAGGAGAAACTCATGTACTTATGGGCCCTAACGGAGCAGGTAAGTCTACACTTGGTTATACTCTTATGGGTAATCCACATTACAACGTTACTGAAGGTAATATTATTTTTGAGGGACAGGATATTACAGAAGCTTCTGCAGATAAGAGGGCCAAGGCTGGAATGTTTCTTTCCTTCCAGAATCCATATGAGGTTCCTGGAATATCTCTTTCTAGTTTCATAAGAAATGCATATCATGCGCAGACTGGAGCGCCTGTTAAGCTTCTTGCCTTCCAGAAATCCTTGAAGGCAGCTATGGAAATCCTTTCTATGGATGAGTCATATGCTGACAGAGATCTTAATGTTGGTTTTTCTGGTGGTGAGAAAAAGAAAGCTGAGATATTACAGCTCCTTATGCTTAATCCTAAGTTTGCAATACTTGATGAAACAGATTCCGGACTTGATGTAGATGCTGTTCGCACTGTATCTAAGGGTATCGAAGAGTATCAGAAGAAGAAAGACGGAGCTCTTCTTATAATTACTCATAGCACTAAGATATTGGAGTCACTTCACGTTGATTATACACATGTACTTGTTAAGGGCAATATTGTTCATACAGGTGATGGTTCATTAGTGGATGAGATCAACGCAAATGGTTTTGAAAGATTTATCTAAAGAGGAAAGACATGAGCGATAATAAACAGGTTGTGGCCGATATCGACCGCAGTTTATATGATTTTAAAGATGTAGAGACAGAAGCTGAATTCTATCGAATGGAAGAGGGTCTCACTGAGGAAACTGTTCTTAAGGTTTCCGAGGAAAAGAATGACCCGGAATGGATGAGAGATTTCAGATTAAAATGTCTTAAGCTATATGAAGAGATAAAGATGCCTAATTGGGGACCTAGTATTGAGGGCCTCGATATGGACAGAATATCTTCTTATGTAAGACATAAGTCAGATATGAAAGGCAAGTGGGAGGATGTTCCTGAGGATATCAAGAATACATTCGAAAAGCTTGGAATCCCTCAGGCAGAGAGAGAGTCTCTTGCTGGAGTTGGTGCGCAGTATGACTCAGAGCTTGTATATCACAATGTCAAGGACGAGGTAGCTGCTCAGGGAGTTATTTATACAGACCTTGAAAGCGCACTTCATGGTGAATACGCAGACATGATCAAGGAACATTTCATGAAGCTTGTTCCACCAACAGACCACAAATTTGCGGCTCTTCACGGAGCAGTTTGGTCTGGTGGTTCTTTTGTGTATGTTCCTAAGGGAGTTAAGGTGGATATTCCACTTCAGTCATACTTTAGATTAAATGCGGCTGGAGCTGGTCAGTTTGAACATACTCTTATAATCGTAGATGAGGGTGCGGACCTTCACTTTATAGAGGGATGCTCTGCTCCCAAGTATAACGTTGCCAATCTCCACGCAGGATGCGTTGAGCTTTTTGTTGGAAAGGGCGCAAGACTTCGCTATTCCACAATCGAGAACTGGTCCAAGAATATGTATAACCTTAATACAAAGAGGGCAGTTGTTGAGGAAGGCGGAATAATGGAATGGGTATCTGGATCATTTGGTTCACATACTTCATATCTTTATCCAATGACAATCCTAAAGGGTAATAACTCCAAGATGGAATTTACAGGTATTACATTTGCAGGTAAAGGTCAGAATCTTGATACAGGAGCAAAAGTTGTCCACATTGGAGAGGGAACTTCATCTAGTATTTCCACAAAATCTATTTCCAAGGATGGCGGCATTGGTACTTACAGAAGTAGCGTAACAATTCAGAAGACAGCTAAAAAGGCAAAGGCTTCTGTTTCCTGTGATTCTCTTATGCTTGATAGTATTTCAAGAGCAGATACTATTCCTGCAATGGATATCAGAACCAATGATGCGGATGTAGGACACGAAGCTAAGATAGGCAGAATAAGTGATGATGCTATTTTTTATCTTATGTCCAGAGGTATTAGTGAAGAGGACGCCAGAGCAATGATAGTGAGCGGATTTGCTAATCCTGTATCCAAGGAACTTCCGCTTGAGTATGCGGTTGAGATGAACAACCTTATCAAGCTTGAGATGAGCGGACACTAATAGGAGCAAGTAACATGAGCAGAGATTTAAATATGAAGGTAAATGTACTGCCTGTTTACACTTACAATTTTTTGAAAGTAAATGACAGTACAATAGATGCCGAAGATATAAATATTGATTCACTTGTTGGACCTGAAGTTAAGGAGCTTCCAGAGGGAGTTTCTCTAAGAAGCGGGATATCTTTTGATGAAGCTGGAGAAATATTCAGGGCTAATAAAGAAAAGATTCTTTTTACCACTGGAGTGCCAGGAGATCCTAATGGAGATACCTCATTTAGAGATGAAGAGCAGGCTGTCAGAACAGGAATGGGCATTGATGTCGATAAATTGTTTATTGAAGCTGGTGCCAAGACAGATATTTTCACCGTAGATGAGGGTAAAAAAGTTGAAAGACCTGTAATTCTTAGATTTGATATGGAGAACGGCAAAGGAATGCTTGCATCTCAGGTCATTCATGCCCGCAAGGATTCAGAAGTGACTGTTATCATGGATTACAGTTCACAGGATAAAGAAGCAGCAGGACTTTTGGGAGTAAGCACTAGAATCCTTGCAGAAGAAGGAGCAAGAGTCAATTTGGTTAAGACGCAGCTTCTTGGTAATGAGTATATTCATTTTGATGATATTGGTGGAGCCTGCTTTGAAAATGGCGCTATAAGGCTTATATCACTTGAACTTGGAGCTTTCAAGGCCTGGAATGGATGCTATATCAATCTCGTTGGCAAGCAGTCTGATTTTACTAGTGATACAGGCTATTATTGCACTGGAGAAGATAACCTTGACATTAATTTTGTAGCAGACCACAGAGGCAAAAAGACTAATGCTCTAATGCAGTTTAAGGGAGTCCTGATGGGTAATGCCCAGAAGACACTTAGGTTTACCATTGACTTTAAGAATGGAAGCGCAGGATCAGTTGGAGATGAACAGGAAGATACTCTTTTGCTGAGTGAGGATGTTGTAAACCGCACAATGCCAATCATTCTATGCCAGGAAGAGGATGTTGACGGAAGACATGGTGCTACTATAGGACAGCTTGGCGAAGATGTTCTGTTTTATATGCAGACAAGGGGCATAGACGAGGAAGAAGCTAAGAGAATCATGATAAAGGCAAGGCTTGATAGTGTTGCAAGGCTTATTCCTGACGAAGAGCTAAAGCAGAGAGTGCAGTATTTTATCCAGAATATTGCTTAAATATAGGAGATTAAGGAGATAAGCCAATGGGCGACCTACAGGAGTTTCGCAAGGATTTTGATATTTTAAACTCCGGCGACTATGTATATTTTGACAATGCAGCTACATCTCAGAGACCAAGGCAGGTACTGGAAGCTGTTGAGAATTTCTATAAGACTAAAAATGCCAATCCCTTAAGAGGACTGTATGATTGGAGCATGGATGCCACAGAGGCTTACGAGAATGCTAGAAAAGTTGTGGCAGATTTTATAGGTGCAGGTAGAAGTGAGGAAATTATCTTTACCAGAAATACTACAGAATCTTTAAATCTTGTAGCATATAGCTATGGACTTGAGAATGTTCACGAGGGCGACGAAATTGTTGTAACTGTAATGGAACACCACAGTAATCTTCTTCCATGGCAGATGGTTGCAAAAAAGAACGGAGCAAAATTGGTATTCCTTGAGCCAGATGAAGAGGGTCTTATTTCCAAAGAGGAGTATGAGACAAAGATTACTGACAAGACCAGGATTGTTGCCATAGGACATGTATCTAATGTATTTGGAGTAACCAATCCAGTAAAAGAAATTGCTAAATATGCTCATTCAAAAGGCGCCATCGTAGTTGTTGATGGAGCGCAGTCTACTCCACATATGGCAGTTAATGTTCAGGAGCTTGGTGCTGATTTCTTTGCTTTTTCAGGACATAAGATGCTGGCACCTATGGGAATTGGTGCGTTGTATGGCAGATACGAACTGCTGGAGAAAATGCAGCCATTTTTAACTGGCGGTGAGATGATTGAATATGTGACTAGAACTGACGCCACATATGCTGAAATACCTCATAAATTTGAAGCAGGAACTGTTAATGCAGGAGATGCAGTTGGACTTGCTTCAGCTATAGAGTATCTTAAAAACGTCGGATTTGATAAAATAGAAGAACAGGAACTTAAACTTACGAAGCTTCTTATGGAAGGTCTTGAGAAACTTCCATATATCAAGGTTTATGGCTCTAAGGATTATAAAAAGCACTGCGGAATAGTGACATTTACTATGGAGGGAGTTCATCCTCATGATATGTCATCTGTCCTTAACGACGATCATGTTTGTATAAGAGCAGGCCATCACTGTGCCCAGCCACTTATGCAGTTTATAGGCGCAGGATCTACTGCAAGAGCTAGTGTATATTTTTATAATACAGAAGAGGAAGTAAAGATATTCCTTGATAAGCTTTCCAAGGTTAGAGAGGTTATGGGATATGGAGCTTAAACAGTTATATCGTGAAATAGTAAATGAGCATAATCTTCATCCTGTTCACAAGGGCAAGATGGAGAATCCTGATCTTATTTTGAGAGGAGTTAATCCAAGCTGTGGAGATGATATTACTCTACAGCTAAGACTCAAGGATGGAATTATCGAAGATGGGATGTATGATGGCAGCGGATGTGCCATTTCACAGGCATCAGTAGATATGATGGTAGATCAGATCATTGGCAAGAATAAAGAAGAAGCTATAAAGCTTGCTGGAACCTTTATGGGAATGATAAAGGGAGAAATCACTGATGAAGAGAGCATAGAGGCTCTTGATGAGGCTGCCGCTCTTCAGGACGTGGCACATATGCCAGCTAGGGTTAAATGTGCTGTTTTAGGATGGCATACTATGCAGGAGATGCTAGAACATCCTGAAAAGGCTACAGGTGAAGTATAAACGGATAAGGGGGGCGAGTTAGTGGCTGATGCAAATATTACCAAACATGCGCTTGCTTCTTCTTTGAAAAATCTTATGCGTGAGAAATCTTTCGATAAGATCAGTGTTTCTGATATTTGTGATGGGTGTGGGATGAATAGAAAGAGCTTCTACTACCATTTCAAGGACAAATACGATCTTGTTGAATGGATATTCAAGACAGATATAGTAGATAAAATGGATTTTGCCGGATACGATAAGGGATGGGACCTTCTACTTGATTTGTGTGGCAAATTTTACGCAGAAAAAGATTTTTATAGGGCGGCATTTAAGATTGATGGACAGAATGGTTTCAAAGATTATGTTCTTCAGACATTAGAGCCGATAGCAAAGTATTTTATGCAAGGCAATGCCTACAAAATAGAGGCAGATGAATTTGGAATCACGTTTTTTGGCGATGCATTCTTAACTGCGGTTATGCGCTGGTTGAGAGAAGGAATGGTGCTTGAACCAGAGGCTTTTGTGACTAGGATAAGAAGTGTAAGTGTGGGACTAGCCGAAATTGTAATTGAAGATGAAAAAGATAATCCTTGAGAAGATAAATTTCTTCTCAAGGATTTTTTACTTTAAGAGTTGTGCGAAATTTGTGGCAAAAACTCTAAAATGTCTAAAAATTCCCCAAAAATAAGCTTTTGGTCAATGAAAACAATTTCCCATAAATTTACAATTTAGGCAGAAGATGGGGATAGATTTCTTTGATAAAAGGAGGGGCATAATATGGGAACAATAATATCTAATATTTCTCACAAAGCGCAAAGACATGCGTTTAGCATTTTGATTGACAAATACTTAAAACATCTTGATAAAGCAGAGGATAGAACAGCGACATACCTCAAGCTTGTAGACGAAGCTGAGCGCTTTTGGGGTGAGGGAGCAGATAAAGAGAAACTTGAGCTTGTAAGAGAGGCATTTAAAGATCCAAACAATAGGTGGGTCAAATTTATTAATTCAGTTGTGGATGAGACGGATCCACACGTTGCAAAAATGATGATGCTCAACCTTGGTTATGAGGCCTTCTTTAGAGGGACCAAGATGATAAGGGCGAATAGGGAAAAGTATGGTTGTAATATCCCTTGGCTTATATTGTTTGATCCAACAAGTGCCTGCAATATGCACTGCGCAGGATGCTGGTCTGGCACTTATGGCCCGAAACACAATCTTTCCTTTGAGGACATGGATAAGATTGTTACTCAAGGAAAAGAACTTGGTGTTTATCTATATATGATGACTGGCGGAGAACCACTTGTTAGAAAAAAGGACATCCTTAAACTTGCAGAAAAGCATAATGATGTTGAGTTTTCGATTTATTCAAATTCAACACTTATAGATGAAGATTTTTGTAAAGAGGTAGTCAGACTGGGAAATCTGACTTTCCAGCTTTCAATAGAGGGTACGGCAGAGACAAATGATGCTCGTCGCGGAATCGGTCATTATGATGCTGTAATGAATGCTATGAGTCTGTTTAAAAAGTATGGAATCATTTATGGAACATCAATCTGCTATACGAGAGAAAATATAGAAGCAGTAACTAATCCTGATTTCATAAGATTTATAGCTGAAAAAGGTGCGAGATTTGGATTTTTCTTCCATTATATGCCTGTTGGAAACAACGCAGTTCCAGAATTGATGCCAACAGTAGAACAGAGAAGAAAAATGGTTGAGCAGATTAGATTCCTTAGAAGTGACAAGTGCGATATTGGATTCTTCCCTATGGATTTTCAGAATGATGGAGAATCAGTGGGAGGATGTATTGCGGGAGGTCGTAATTATTTCCATATTAATTCGAGTGGAGACGCTGAACCTTGCGTATTTATACACTTCTCTAATACTAATATCCATACCCACTCAATTCTGGAAATGCTACAGAGCCCGCTGTTCATGGAGTATCACAAGGGACAGCCGTTTAATAAGAATCACTTAAGACCATGTCCGATGTTGGAAAATCCTAAGCTTTTAAGAGAGATGGTTGAAAGATCTGGGGCCTATGGAACAAATGAAGAGTCTGAGGAGTCAGTAGAACATCTTTGCTCAAAGTGCGATGATTATGCAGAAGAGTGGGGAGGGGTTGCAGATGAGATATGGGAAAGACAGAAGCATTCTAAAAAGAAGTATGAGAATTATGCAAAGGAAAAGAGATCTGGAAGTAATATAAGGGTGTTTAAGCATAGGCCGCTAAGAAAGAATAGAGTGAAGAGAGCGTAAATAAAATAAGCCATGCCGACAAACTCGGAACAAAGTTCCTCGTTGTCGCGGAATTCGCAGATAACGCAAGATTCGAAATTCACAAAGTGAATTTCTCATTTACGCGGCGTTCGCAGATCTTTGCACTTAAATTGAGCCATACCGACAGACTCGAAATGCTGCGCATTTCTCGTTATCGCGGCGAAAGTGAGACACGCAATATTCGAAATGCTACGCATTTCTCATTTACGCGGCGTTCGCCGCATAAATTAAAATAAAAACAACGAAAGTCTTAGATGAGCAAGCTCCTCACGACATTCGTTGTTTTTATTTTATCTTGCGTGGCTCACTTTGACGCGAAAAAAAGTACCATCCCCATGGGATATACCCACGAAAACAGTACTCGGCGTGCACCGCCAGGGTCT